>Ga0256833_1001270_pt1 | contig 18711 bp, 21 predicted proteins | sample 356284metaG_FD_190535 | JGI IMG/M metagenome (GOLD analysis project Ga0256833, IMG submission 190535) | Hydrothermal vent microbial communities from Mid Atlantic Ridge, Atlantic Ocean - 356-284 | ecosystem: Environmental > Aquatic > Marine > Hydrothermal vents | place: Atlantic Ocean: Mid... | reverse complement strand
CGTAAGGGGGAAGGGTAAAAAACTTTTCAGTACCTTCACCGAAGGGCAGGAATTTATCAGGAGGTAGTTTTATGGGCTCAGCCTCGTATATCTCTACCTTTTCCGGGATCTCCACCTTTTCTCTCAGATGGGACAGGGTTTCGTCCATGAGGAGCACGACAGGGCATCTGAACATCTCAGAGAGGTTAACGGCCTTTATGGTCAGGTGGTAAACCTCGTTAACGGACTCTGGAACCAGGGCGATGACGGGGTGGTCACCGTGTGTACCCCATCTGGCCTGCATGAAGTCACCCTGTGAGGTTTTTGTGGGCAGACCTGTGGATGGCCCGCCTCTCATGGCATCAACTATGACCACAGGAACCTCTGCCATCGCGGCGTAGCCGAGGTGCTCCTGCATGAGGGAGAATCCCGGGCCTGATGTGGCTGTCATCGCCTTTTTCCCGGCAAGTCTCGCACCTATACAGGCAGCCAGACTCCCGATTTCGTCCTCCATCTGGATGAAGACACCACCCACCTTAGGCAGTTCCCGTGACATTACCTCAGCAATCTCTGAGGATGGAGTGATTGGATATCCACCGTAAAATCTTATTCCAGCTCTTATTCCTGCAAGCGCGCACGCTTCATTTCCCTGCAAAAGTTCAACGCTCATTTTTTTAATCTCCTTTTCCTAAAAATATTCTTCTCTTGGTTCTATTCCCAGGTTTTCTCCTATGGCAAATATTGCTTCTTCGATCCTGTCTTCCCTGACCACCAGGGATAAACTGTCAATGGAAGTGCTTATCATTTCGATGTTCACCCCGGCCTCTGCAAGGATATTGAAGATCCTTGCCGCGACACCCGGGGTTTTCGCCATTTCCGTTCCGCCGTAAAAGACGATAAGTGCTACTTTCCTGTCAAAATTTATGTCCCTTGCGTCAACGGCCTCCAGAATCTCCTCCTCGATCTCCTTTATGCGATCAAGCTGAGATTCGAGTACCAGGAATGCAATGTCCGTCCTTCCTTTGGCAGATGCACCTGTTACTATCATCTCAACATTTACACCCCGGGATGATAGCTCTTCAAAAATAATCGCTGCTATCCCCGGCTTGTCCCTGACACCCCTCAGGGTTACCTTTGCCACCTTTCTATTGACCAGAACATCCTCAATCGGGAATGGCAACTAAATCACCTCTTTTAATTTATTTGCGTATTCCTCAAGCTCCTCCCGTCTCCTCTTCTCAGTTACAGAGACGAGAAGCCAGTTTTCTGGGTAACCAAATTGATCAAGAGCAATCCCGGCGAGGATGTTATATTTTAACATATCATCCACGACTTTTTTAGCCGGAGCCGGGAGCTCCACCACAAACTCGTTAAAGAAATGTCCTCCAAAAGGAGAGTTTATTCCGGATTTTAAAAGTAGTTCTCTGAGGTAGTGTGCCTTGTAGAAGGACTGTTCGGCAACCTCTTTGATGCCTTCTTTCCCGAGAAGGGACATATAGATGGCGGCCGCTGTTGCACACAGTTGCTGGTTTGAACAGATGTTTGAAGTGGCCCTCTCCCTTCTTATGTGCTGCTCCCTCGTCTGAAGGGTCATTACAAAACCCCTGTTTCCTTCCACATCCTCAGTCATACCGGATATTCTTCCCGGCATACTCCGGATGTATTCAAGTTTTGAAGCAAAAATGCCAAGTAAGGGGCCTCCAAAGGAAACAGGAAGTCCGAGGGGCTGACCTTCACCCACCACGATGTCCGCCCCATAATCTCCCGGAGGAGCCAGCATACCCAGAGAGATCGGATTAACTGAGACGATCAGAACTGCTCCGGCAGATTTCACGATCTCACTGATCCTGAAAGGATCTTCCAGAATACCAAAGAAGTTGGGGTGTTGAAAGATAAAGCCCGCCGTATCTCCATCTATTTTTTCTTTTAAATCCTGGATATTTATGGTACCGTCGTTCCTGTATTTCACAAATTCAACAGGTGTTTTCTGACCGTGGGCATAGCTCAAAAGTACATCCCTGTAAAAGGGATTTATACTGGAGGCAACGAGAATCTTATTCCTGTCCTGTTTTATCCTCAGGGCCATGAGAGCGGCTTCAGCGAGGGCAGATGCGCCGTCGTACATTGAGGCATTTGCCACCTCCATCCCGGTGAGCTCACATATCATACTTTGGTACTCGAACATCGTTTGAAGGGTTCCCTGAGACACTTCTGCCTGATAGGGGGTGTAAGATGTGTAAAACTCACTCCTCATTATGATCTGATCTATGACTGCCGGGATAAAGTGGTCGTATATACCGCCTCCGGCAAATATTTTCAGGTCAGATACATTTTCCTTTGCAAGTTTTCTGATCTCTGTTTCTACTTCGAGCTCGGACAGGGGACCTGGAAGATCAAGCTTTCCCCTGAAAAAGGCTTCTTCGGGGATATCCTTCAAAAGTTCTTTAAAGGAGGAGACGCCGATCTTCCTCAGCATCTCCTCCCTGTCTTTTTCCGTGTTGGGTATGTAGTGACTCATTCCTCCTCACCGATAAATTGTGCGTACTGCTCGGCATCCATCAACTCGTTTAACTGGTCAGGGTTGGTGATCTTCATCTTGTAAATCCAGCCGTCACCGTAAGGGTCCTCGTTTATCAGTACAGGGTTGTCGTTGAGAGCCTCGTTTCTATCAGTAATTTCTCCGTCAACAGGTGCATAGTAGTCCGCCACTGTCTTTACCGCCTCTATCGTCCCTACTTTCTGACCCTTAACAACTGAATATAGGAGCATGGGAGGAAGCTCAATCTTTATGATTTCCCCCAGCTCTTCCTGGGCATAATCCGTTATACCCACTGTTCCCGTATCCCCTTCGACCTTTATCCATTCATGGGTTTTGGTGTACAGCCTATCCTTTGGTATATCACTCATGACAATTACCCTCCTTTTTTGTTAAGCTTATTATATCTCCAACTCTTCACCGATGTCAATTAAAATTCCAGAGGCTGTTTGAGAAATCTTCCTTCTCCAAAGGTGGATTTTGGGAGACGATGATCCCCCTTCTATAGATGGGGGACAAAGGGGGATGTCAACCGCTTCATTTCAATCCCCCTCCCCTTTTAGCAAAAGGATATTTTTTATAAAATTAAGCGGATGATGGGAAAAGTGTCACCCATGGGCGTTACGCCCATGGGTGAGAACGGGTGGAATTCCGGTTATTTTTTCTCAAACATTTCGACATGGATGTACATAAACACGGCAATGACAACGAGAAGGCCAATGATAACCCAGTGATTAATCCCCAAAACCTGTGATAGGGTTATTCTGCCAGACTCACCGGCGAGGTAAATTCCTTTCCAGAGGTTATACCCGAGTCCAAATAAAAGCATCCCGGCGAGCATTCCGACAATAACCACGAGAGCATCAATGCTACCCACTGCGGCTGAAACGATACTGGTTCCCGGACAGTATCCTGAAAGCATGAAGCCGATGCCGAAGAGGAGGCCTCCAACTAACTGAGAAACCCAGAATGTCTTTGAGATGTATATTTTCTGGAAGTTTATTGTCCCGAGATCACCGAGCAGGTAGATTCCTATACTACCCACGACTATACCGGTGAAAAGGACTTTCAGGACAGCAAAGTCGTCGAAGTAGAAGACACCGGTAAGCTTTCTTGTAGAAATGAAACCGGAAACCGTCAGAATCGCACCAAAGAATACTCCTGTTACAATGGCAGAAGTGATGTACAGCCAGTGAGGTAGTGCAAAGATTTTAAATACAGGTCCCATCGAAATCACCTCCATAGTTTTCGTACCAGTAGGGCTACAAGTGGACCGGAGATGAAGAAACCCATCATGAATAGCCAGCTACCTGCGGCAAGCGTTGCACCTCCGGTTAATGCCTGACCGCTCGTACAACCTCTTGCGAATCTCGTAGCCAAGGCCATGATGATGCCACCTATGAACGCCCAGATTAGCCTCTCTCTTGAAGTAGCTCTTGGACCCTTCTGCACCTGTACCTGAGTTTTCCCCATGATCTTACCTGTAAAGAAACCTCCGATAGCAACGCCGATGGCGAGGAAGACGAGGAAGTTGTTGAGCGGAGTATGGCCGCTATGAAAATACTTCTGCCAGTAGGGGTGAGCTTTGATCCACGAAGGTGCCAAGATACCGAGGAAAAATGCCACGAGACGATCAAATGTACCGGAAGCTCCAAGCCCTCTACCGAATAGGAAGAAGGTGAGGACGAGGAGTAAACCGAGGAGGATCCCTCCGATGTATGGATTCAGAAAGTTTTCTTTATCAAACATGGTGGTAGTTGTAAGGGGGCGCGCGCCTTCGGCGCGCGCCCCCCGATCTTTCTCATTCCACAGGCTTCCTGCTTATCGGTAAGCCCGCCTTCTTCCACGCCTTGTATCCGCCCTTCAGATTGTAAAGCTTCTTGTATCCCATTTTCTCAAGCGACTTGTACGCCAGAGCAGCACGACCTCCGGATAGACAGTAAATCAGGATGGGTCTGTTTGGATCCTTGGTTACAAAACCGATTCTGAACTCAAGAAGTCCGCGGGGGATGCTTATTGCCTTCGGTATATGACCGATCAGATACTCACCACTCTCTCTCACATCGACGACCACAAGGTTGGGCATGGTCTGAATCATCCTGTGAGCCTCCTGAGGCGTGACCCAGTTGATCGAGGCCTTTACCTCTCCTACCAGCTCCTTGGGTGATTTCACCTGTGCGTGTAATGCTGGTACCATGAAGATAACAGCTATGATTAATGACATGTACCTCTTCATACTTTTACCTCCTTTTTAGCATCCCTCTTCCTCCTCTTCGGGCTCAGGTGGAGGAGGTTGAGGGATTACCTTCTCTTTCTTCGCTTTTATTTCCTTTTTGATTTCAAATGACTTTTTCACTACAGCACCACTCCAGGATCTGTACCCTCCTTTAAGCTGCCAGGCGTCAAATCCCGCCCCCCTTAAAAGAGCTATTACATAGGGTGAAATGGACTCGTCGGGACAGTAAACTATTATCTTTTTGTCCCCTGGTAACCTGTTTATGTATTCAGGGGAGAACAGTTTTCTGTATGGAATGTTGATGGCCCCCTCGATATGCCCCCTACGATATGCAGCCTCTGATCTCAGGTCGATTATGATAAAACTTTTGGAGCCTGAATTTATCAGGGCTTTGAGTCCCTGTGGAGTGATCTCGTATCTGAAGTTTCCGAGAACCTGCAGGAAGAGAGTGGCATTTCTGTAGAAATCCGAGTATTCGGCGCAAGCAAAACCCAGGAAGACTAAAGTAATAAGGATTTTTTTCATGCCTTTGCCTCCTCGTGGGTTTGAAGCTCCTTCTCTATCTCTTTTTTGTAGGATTCAAGCCACTTCTCCCTCTCTTTCACCATTTCCTGCCACCATTTGAAGTGGTGCTCATAGGCGTAAAGTTCGTTGACATACCCTGTGAACATGGAGAAAAAGGACTGGCGTTCCTCGGGCATGAAAGCGGCCATGTAGATGTGAACGAAAAGGCCCATAACCACCATTCCCACGCCGAGGAAGTGAATGGCAATGGCCCACCTGACGGTACCGGCTCCGCCCAGGTGAAACGCCATTACCAGGCCGGTTATAGCAATCAAAATTGTACCCACTGCCACATCCCACGCATACAGCTTCTGACCGCCGTTGTAAATACCCTGTGGTGGAAGGGTAACCTTTTTGCCAAGGATAAGCTGTCCCCTTTTGATCACCCATTCTATGTCATCCTTCGTCAGTATCAGCATGTTTTTGATGTACCCGAGGAGGTAGTTTCTGTAACCGAAAATACCGTAGATCAGCAGAACGATAATCCAGGTAACTCCAACCATGATGTGGAATTTCAGCATATTCCCCCTTGATCCAAATATTTCGAGCCAGATTTTCTGCCAGAACTCCGGTGTAAACCTGTAGTATTTTGAAATAATGAGAGCGGATCCCGTCACGAGCTCAACGAACCATACGAGGGCGTTGAACCAGTGGAGATAGATAGTCGCAATGTCGTGTTTTTTTAGCTTCTTTTTCTTGAGTTCCTCTCTCTCCTCAAATGTCAGCGGTAAGAATTTTTCAAAGATCTCTTTTCTCATAACTCACCTCACTCGAATTTTTCTTCGCCTTTAAAAAGCTGTACAAAGAAGGCAACTGACGCACCGAGGAAAGAGGCGACGACACCCAGGCTGATAAGGGGTTTAAGCAACTTTTCAAATAGGGATGCTGGAGTCGGAAGTTCTGGCTTTCTGGGTGGGAATTTGTTGATAATGAGGTCAACTTTTTTATCATCGCCTACATAGTAAACATTCGGGCCTATGTTGACTTCAGGGGAGGTGATACCCCGTGCATTTTCTTCGTAAACGAGCTTGAAAACTTCACTTGTTGGATCTTCGAGGTCACCAAAGACCTTTGCCCCTGTGATACAGGTTTCAACGCAGGCGGGCTCAAGTCCCTTTTCCAGTCTCGGGGCGCAGAAGTCGCATTTATCAACCTTTTTAAGTTCAGGGTGGATGTATCTCGCACCGTAGGGACATGCATCGACACAGTAGCCACATCCGATACAGAGGTCATGGTCAACAACGACGATCCCATCCTCCCTTTTGTAAGTGGCTCCCGTGGGGCAGGCGGGGACACATGTGGGGTTGTCACAGTGGTTACACTGTCCCACATAGAAGGCAGCGACGAGTTCGAAAAGTCCACCCCCTCTTTTTAGAGCGGTGGGATGAGTGGGTTTTACCCAGGTTCTGTGCATATCCTCTGGAACTCCCCATTCAGCTTTACAGGCGAGCTCACATGCGTGGCAGCCAACACATCTCTGAACATTGATAACCATTGCATATTTAGCCATTTTTTCTCCTCCTTAACAACCCTCTTCCTCCTCTTCTTCCTGGGGGGCCGGCTGGACGGGCTTCACTTTCTCGATCTTGACTTCCGGCTTGATAAATGCAGCACGGGCTCGTTTTATCCTCTCCTCGTATCCACGGGGGACATATTCAAGTACCTTACCGTCCTTCTCTATCTTGACAAAATTCACCCTCATACCCGAGGCGCCTGTCTCTGGATCAGGGACAATCCTCGAAATGAGGAAATTATCAGAAATTCCTTTCCTGTAAGCTCTTCTCATCATGGGGTTTCTCTGGCCAAAACCGTGAACGACAAACACGCAGTCGTCCCTTATTCCGGGTGTGATGAACACTTTGACAGGACCCTCTCTCACGCCGTCCTGGTTGATGAGATAGACTTCGTCTCCCCGTTTTAATCCCATGATTCTGGCTGCCTCGTCGTTTATCCAGACGGAGTTTTCTGGCATAATCTCGTTAAGCCACTCGTTGTTGATGCTTCGGGTAAAGGAATGTACAGGGGATCTACCGTAAAGGAGTCTGAAGAAACCCTTGGGAGGATCTTCAACTGGTGTGTAAACCGGGACAGGCGAGATGTTTGCCGCTGCGAGTCTCGTGGAGTAGAGCTCAATTTTTCCGGTGGGAGTTTTAAATCTAAATGGCTCTTCTGGAAAAGGATTGCCTGGAAAGGAGACCACACCGGTTTTTGAAAGATCGTCCGTCGTGATCCCCAGGGGACTCAATGTTCTGTTTATAACATCTATGATGGTGCCACAGGGGAAACAGTCCTTGAGTCCCATCTTTTTGAGAAACTCTTTTGCAATCCAGTAGGGTTCTCTGGCCTCAAACAGAGGTTTTACCACGGGCTGTCTGAAGGCCACATAGGGGGTCTTCCAGTTTGAAACCACTATGGGAGCGTCGTACCTTTCAAGGTAGGTCGCTTCAGGTAGAATCAGGTCGGCGTAGAGGGCGGGATCGGTGGGCATGACATCCACCACCACCATGAGGTCGAGTTTGTTAATGGCTTCAACGGTCTTCTGAGGCTCGGGAACAGATTGAATGATGTTCTGTCCGTATACGATCCAGCCCTTTATCGGGTAGGGCTTACCGGTCCTTGTTGCCTCGATGACGCAGTGAGAGGGGACACCTTCTTCGGCAAAGGGATACTTTCCGTCTCCCCGGGCTTTACAGACATTGTTGTTGTGATTTGCTTCAGGTTCACAGGGACACTTTGCGGTTTTGTGTTTTGTTGGCATGAAGTAGCCACCTGGCCTTCCCCACGCACCGAGTAGTGCCACAAGGATAGCGATCGCCCTCGATCTCTGTGTGTCATTTCCATACCAGGTGGTATGTCTTCCCGGATGGATGACCACCGAGGGCTTCCTTACCCCCATTTCCACTGCCGTTTGTCTGATTATAGATGCCGGGATCTCTGTAATTTTCTCCGCCCATTCCGGAGTATAGTCCTTTACCGCTCTTTTGAGCTGGTCAAACCCTGTGGTGTATTTACTGACAAATTCCTGGTCATACAGATTTTTTTCTATTAAAACATTGATCCAGGCAAGGAGGAGGGCAAGGTCAGTGCCGGGCCTGATCTGTAGCCACCAGTCGGCTTTGGATGCCGCTGTGGAAAACCTTGGATCAACCACGACCAGCTTTGCTCCACGGGATAATGCGTCAGCAAACTGTTTTACCTGCCCCGTGTGTATATTTTCACCGAGATGAGATCCTATAAGGACGATCATTGAGGTGTTCTCAAGATCAATCCTCTCAGGTGATCCCGGACTTGTTCCAAAAGTCAGCTTAAATCCCACATCTCTGGGGCCACGGCAGTGGTTAAACGAGGCGACCGCAAAGTTCGGTGATCCCCAGTGGAGCATTGCCATTTTGAAGAATCGAGCAGATGAACCATGAGGGAAGAGAGCAACAGCTTCAGGACCGTATTTCTCCCTGATCTCGTTCATCTTGCCGGTCATAAAATCCAGAGCTTCGTCCCAGGTTACACGACGCCACTTACCTTCTCCCCTCTTACCCACTCTCATAAGGGGATACTTGAGCCTGTCAGGGTCATAGACGAGCTTTACCCCTGCGTTGCCCCGTGCACATATTTTCCCCTGGTTGTTGGGATGAAGGGGATTTCCCTTGATTCTCACAAGCCTTCCGTTTTTCACTTCACCTATGATTCCGCACCTCCAGAAACACATTTCACATGTAGAGGGGATCTCTTCCACTCTTTCCCGGCCATGCCAGGTCTGAGGTCTCCTCCTCGCTTTTGAAACACCGGGTGAAAGGAGGGAGGTCCCTACGGTTAGTGCGGTTCCTTTGAGGAACTTCCTTCGTGTGATTTTCATATAAAACCTCCTATTCAATATTCTTCTGAAGCATCATTACTTTTTCTCTCAATATTTCAACGAGTGCCTCTCGCATGAGCTGGCAGACCTTCAAAAGTTTCCTGTTGTCAATAAAGTAAATGATGCTGTGTCCGGAACGCCTTGAGCCCACAATGCCGTTTTCCCTGAGAATTTTCATGTGCTGTGAGATGTTCTGCACAGGAACTGCGAGAAGAGAGGAAATCTGGGAGACTGACCTTTCACCTTCCGCAAGGATGCGGATAATGGCAATCCTCACGGGATTGGTGAAGGACTTACAGAGCTCAGCCTGAAGTACCGTTAAGTCATCAAGATAGTTATTTTCAGCCATAGGGTTATAATTATATCCCGTTAAGTATTTAATGTCAAATGTTTTATAAAATATAATTTAGCTAAAGTCCTAATTTATAATGATACCAATTCGCAATTTTTCAAAAACTTGCAGGTACTGGTGGGATTCCCCGGTTTTCTGAGAAGGAGTTTCATTGAGTTCCCAATTCTGTTTGACAGTTCAGTTTTTCAGACGGTAAACTTTCCGCCGATGCGTGGGAAAAAGTGGATTTTTGCCTTCATCCTTACTCTTGTTGTATCCGGTTTTTTACTCTTCTACGGTGTGAAAGCCGGTGAAAACAACGAGATCAACATGAACGCATCCCTTATATGTTTCTCCTGTATAGGGCTTGAGTAATGACTTCTAAAATCAGAAGACTTTTTCAATACATCAGTACGGCCGCAATTGACAGTTATGTCAAAGGGGTGCTCATCGGCCAGGCCATCTATCAGGGGATTTTTAAAAGTGTTCCAGCTCCTGCCCTGAACTGTTACTCCTGTCCTCTTTCCAGATTTGCCTGTCCCATAGGGACATTTCAGCACTTTTTAACACTCAGGCAGATACCCTTTTTCATGCTCGGCTTTTTTGGATTTATCGGTGGACTTATTGGAAGGGCTCCCTGTGGCTGGATCTGCCCATTTGGGCTATTTCAAGAACTCCTTTACAAAATTCCCTCGTACAAAATAAGGCTTCCGGAGTGGGTCAAGTACATTAAGTATGTAGTCCTTGCCATACTTACAATACTGTTACCCATAATCTTAATGGAGCCCTGGTTCTGCAAGTTCTGTCCCGCCGGAACCATAGAGGCTGGTATTCCTCTCCTCTCGTGGAATCCTGTTAAATCCATGGGCTCATCCCTCTACGACCTTCTGACCACCCACTTTTATGTCAAATATGGACTCCTGATCTTTTTCCTCGCCCTCTTTATAACAACAAAAAGACCTTTTTGCAGGATGATGTGTCCACTTGGGGCGATCTTTTCACTCTTCAACAGATTCGCCTTTATCAGAATGCATGTGGATCTTGATAAGTGTTCAAGGTGTGACCTCTGTTACAATGTTTGCCCCATGGAAATCAGAATATGGCAAAATCCTGACGATGTTGACTGTATAAGGTGTATGAAGTGCTATGATGTATGCCCTGACCGTGCAATAAAAGTAATAACTCCTCTGAACATGCCGGTTGAGTTAAAACTTCAGAAAGACCTGAAATTATTATCGTAATTCCCGGGTATCTCTCTAAATGGAGGACTTTTAACTTTAGTGTACAATTCCCCCCGTAAATTCCTTTACGATCTTTCTCAGTTCCCTGCTTTCTTTGAGATGGACATAGGCAAAGATTACAAATCCGTCGGTTTTCTTTGAATTTTTGACCATTTCCAGTTCTTTCCTGACGAAATTTTTATTAAAGGTATCAAACCAGACGCCGATACCCATAAGTAATTTTGAATTCCCCTTTCCCGCAGTGCAGTAATCGAGGTATTTTTCAAATGTTCTCACAGATGGGGTATAGGCCATGGGGATCGTGATATCGAGAAGTCCCTCTTCGTTCCAGGTCCTCCAGTCCTGACCAAGGGATATGTAGGCAGAACCCACATTTGCGAAGACCGCCGCAGAGATATCGATTTCAGGGTTGATGTTTTTCACCCTTTCCCTGACTTCACGGACGATCTCCCTTACCGCAGTTACCCGTGTTTCGTTCCAGAGCTTAAACTTGTACTCTGCGTACCTTTCGTAAAGGTTTTTGACCCTCAGGGTGTTCCAGTGGGGAGATTTTATCCTCGAAATGTAGGGAGTGAGAATTGGATCGTAAACATGTTCCATGACGAAATCTTTCCGGATATTTTCATCGTAACCGTATGAATATCCGGGGTATCTTATGAAGTCAAAATGAAGGCCGTCCACATCGTAGTTTGATGCTATCTCCTGGAAAATAGATGCGATAAAGTCTCTAACTTCCTTTTTCCTCGGTTCAAGGAAAAGGCCATCAAATCCTGCTCTCAAAAATTCTTCCCTTGTGTAATACCTTGTGTTCTTCCCGTTATCGTCAACGAGAAACCAGTCAGGGTGTCTGTAATAGACATGATTTGAGTCTTTTGGTGGGGTTCTCAGTGACCAGAAAAGTACAGAGTTAACCCAGGCGTGTACCTGAATTCCGTATTTGTGGGCTTCATCGATTACTTCTTTAAGGGGGTCCCTGTCTCCAATATACTCGGAGACAGGGAGTATTTTTGATCTATAGTAGGCATATCCTCCGACTACGACCTGAACAAACAGGGCGTTGAGTCCCAGTTCTCTTGCATTTTCAACGATTTCCACGGCCGAGTTTGGAGGTCTGAGTTGTCTTGCCGTGATCCATACGCCTCTTGTGTTCATAAGCCCGATGACCGTAAAGGCGATGATTTTTAACATCGGGCAGTATGTTAAACAAGACATCAAAAACCATCAAGTTCCAGAGCTATGAAAATTCGACCCTTATGCTTTATATTCAGAGGGCTTGAAAACATCGGGAGATTGACATAAGAGTGGTGTGCAGGTATCATTATATACCTTTTGAATTCCCTGAACGGAGGAGATATGTATGAAAGTAAGGTCTTCTGTCAAAAAAATGTGCCCTAAGTGCAAGATTGTCAGGAGAAGAGGAAAATTAATGGTCATTTGTGAAAATCCCAAGCACAAGCAGAGGCAGGGTTAGGAGGTATAGTTAATGGCAAGGATTGCTGGTGTTGATTTACCAAGAAATAAAAAGGTCTGGGTAGGGTTGACCTACATTTTTGGTATTGGTCGCTCAACTGCCTGGAAGATTATAAAAGATTCAGGTGTTGATCCTGACAAGAGGGTTAAAGATCTTACGGAGGAAGAGATAGCCAGGTTGAGGGCAGAGGTTGACAAATACAAGGTGGAAGGAGCACTGAGAGCAGAGATCCAGAGGAACATAAAGAGGCTGATAGATATTGGATGTTACAGGGGATTGAGACACAAGATGGGATTGCCTGTGAGAGGTCAGAGGACGAGGTCGAACGCGAGAACCAGGAAGGGTCCTCGTGGGAACATCTTTAAGAAGAGGAAGAGATAAGGAGGACTCCTATGGCAAGAAGGAGAAGTGAGGCTACCAGGAGAAAGAAGAAAAAGGCAAAGGGTGTGGAGCCGGTCGGCATAGCCCACATCCAGAGTACTTTTAACAATACAATTGTGACGATAACAGATTTAAAAGGGAATACAATAGCCTGGGCAAGTGCAGGATCTGTTGGATTTTCAGGAACGAGGAAGGGGACTCCTTTTGCTGCCTCCAAGGCGGCTGAAGCCGCCGCTAAAGAGGCGAAGGACCTGGGCGTTCAGAGGGTAGAAGTATGGGTCAAAGGCCCGGGACCAGGAAGAGAGGCGGCTATCAGAGCTATTCAGGCTGCTGGCTTACAGGTGTTCGCAATCAGGGATGTAACCCCCATACCCCATAACGGTTGCAGACCACCCAAGAGGAGGAGAGTGTAGGAAAATGGCAAGATACACAGGTCCCAAATGCAGATTGTGTAGAAGAGAAGGAGAAAAGCTTTTTCTCAAAGGAGAGAAATGCTTTACATCAAAGTGTCCGTTTGAAAGAAGAAGGTATCCACCGGGAGTACACGGTCCTACGAGGCGCATTAAGCACAGTATTTACAGCCTGCAGTTAAGAGAGAAGCAGAAGGTCAAGAGGATATACGGTGTCCTTGAGAAGCAGTTTAGAAACTACTACGAGAAGGCAAGAAGAATGGGTGGAAATGTGGGAGAAAACCTCCTTTCTCTTCTTGAGAGGAGGCTGGATAATGTCGTCTATCACCTCGGTTTTGCCAAATCCCGTGCTCAGGCGAGACAGCTTGTCACCCACGGTCATGTAATGGTCAACGGACACAAAGTAGATATACCCTCTTACCTCGTCAGGCCAGGTGATGAGATTACGCTTAAAGAAAAGTCCAGAGCTATCCCCTTTGTCAAAGAAGCTCTTGAGGATACCAATCTGGACCAGATTCCCGCATGGCTCAGCCTTGAAAAAGAAAGATTCCTTGGGAAGGTTCTCAGATATCCGGTCAGAAGCGATATAACACATCCGATAACCGAAAGGCTCATTATTGAGCTCTACTCTAAGTAGCGAGGTGATCTCTTATGTTTGATTTACAATTCGTTTTACCCGATGGTGTTTTCGTTGAGGAACTAAGTGATAAGTACGGTAGATTCGTCTATGTACCCCTCGAACGAGGATATGGGATCACAGTGGGGAATGCCTTAAGAAGGGTATTACTTTCCTCAATTCCCGGGTATTCCATTGTTGCACTGAGAATCGACGGTGTGTCCCATGAGTTTTCCACAATTCCTGGAGTACTGGAGGAGGTGCCACAGATCGTTTTGAACCTCAAAGGAGTCAGGCTAAAGATAGACGAAGAGGTGGACACTCAGGCGACCATGTACATCAGAGCAGAGGGAGCAGGGGAGGTAAAAGCGGGCGACATCGATATTCCAGATCATGTTGAAATCGTCAATCCGGATCACCACATCGTCACTTTAACCAGTGACGATGCCAGATTTTACGCCGAACTTATCGCTGTTAAAGGTCGCGGCTATGTTCCTTCCAATGAGATTCCAAAGGAAGGTTTCCCGGCGGGCACAATCTTCGTTGATGGTGTATTCTCCCCTATAGTTAGGGTGAACTATACGGTTGAAAATGTACGGGTAAAGGCAAGAACAGATTATGAAAAACTGATTCTTGAGATCTGGACAGACGGTACAATTAAACCGGACGACGCCCTTGAGAGGGCGGCGAGAACCCTGATAGAGTCCATTCAGCCGGTGTTGAAGAAAATCGGTGTACCTTATGGCAAGGAAGAGTTAAAATTTGAGGAAAAGGAGAAGATACATCAGATTCTCAACAAGAGCATCGATTTCCTTGAGCCTTCAAAAAGGACTGCCAACTGCCTGAAAGAAGCAGGAATTGAGACGATTGCACAGCTTGTTTCAAAGACCGAGGAAGAGATTCTTCAGGTCAAGAATTTTGGTGAGAAATCCCTTGAGGAGATCAAGGAGAAGCTTGAGCAGTTCGGTCTGACTTTTGGAATGGATGTTTCCAGGTACATGAGTGAAGAGGAAAGTAAGGAGGTTGCTCAATGAGACACAGAAAGAGGGTAAAGAAACTGGGAAGAGATAAGGAGCACAGACTGGCACTTTTAAGAAATCAGGCAATCTCACTGCTGAAGCACGGAAGGATCAAAACCACGCTGGTGAAGGCGAAGGCGACCCGCAGCTTTGTGGAAAAGCTGATAACCATAGGGAAGGAAGACAACTTCAATCGCAGAAGACTGGTAAGAAAGTATCTTGTTGACAGAAAGATGACGAATTATCTTTTTGATGAGATAGCACCGCTTTTTAAAGACAGGTCCGGTGGATACACGAGAATTTACAGGCTGGGATTCAGGAAGGGTGACGGCGCTGAAATGGCGATCCTCGAATTGGTTAAGTTCCCCGAAGGGGATTGATAGAAAAGAAACAGCTATTTAAAATAAATACGCCTGCGGAGGGTTAGCCTAACTGGTAAGGCGGCGGATTTGAAATCCGCTGGGCGCTTTGCCCTTGGGGGTTCGAGTCCCTCACCCTCCGCCATTGCTGGAGAGGTGGCCGAGCGGTTGAAGGCGGCGGCTTGCTAAGCCGTTGTAGGGGTTGTCCCCCTACCGTGGGTTCGAATCCCACCCTCTCCGCTTAATCCACATGAAAAACTTATCCACCCTGATAAGACTTATCATCACCCTGATGGTTTTCTACCTCATCTTTAAAAAGGCCCAGCTACAAAAATTTTCCACCCTCCTGAGCCAGATAAAAATACAGCTCTTCATTTTAGCAATCTTTTTCAACTTTTTAGCCGTCGTTTTTCAAACCTGGAGATGGAAGTTTTTCCTCAACGACAATTCCCACTTTCTCATGCTTCTCAAAATCTACCTCGTCAGTTTCTTCCTCGGAAACTTTTTGCCCTCCGGCGGTCTTGATGTTGTGCGTGGATACTATATCTCCAGCGATGAGAAGAGGTTTTCAGAAGGATTTGCCGTCGTCGTGATCGATAGACTCACGGGATTTATCGCAGTTGCCCTGCTTTCCATTCTCGCTATAGGGATAGGTTTTAACCTATCACTCCACATGAAAAGGTTGATCCTCGGGGCTGCGGCAGGATTGATAATCGCGATGATACTCTCATTCAACAACTTCTTTTACAAAACGGTCAGGAGTGCAATGCTTTTTGTTAAGATTTTCAACATAGGCGAAAGATTTGCAAGGTTTTACGATACATACTACGATTTCAGAAATTCCAGGACCCGGGTATTCATCGGTATTTTAATCTCCTTTGGCGTTCAATTCTCATACGCCATAAGTGCATTTTTCGCCATGAGATCCATTGGCCTTGGCTATCCTCTCCAGAGGTTTTTACTTTTCGTTCCCCTGATCAACATGGTTGCCATGGTTCCTGTGACCATAAGTGGTATTGGTTTGAGAGAAGGAGGATTCGTGGCGCTGTTCAGATCCGCCCTTGGCCGGGAAGGGGCAATTTTAACATCACTTCTTTACTATCTCTCCGGTGTTATCGTGAGTCTCGCCGGAGGCATAATATATCTTTCAGGAAAGGTGAAATGAACATGGAAATTGCAATAATTGGTACCCAGGGCTCAGGCAAGACAACGCTGTTTGATGTGATGACGAAAGGGAAAGGAAGCCGTGGCAAAGGCTTCATTGATCATGTGGGTAAGGTTTTTATCCCGGATGACAGAGTTGACAGACTTTCTGAAATTTTTAACCCTGCGAAGACTACCTACGCCAGTTTTGAGCTGTTTGAATTTAATGGATTCGGCAGGTTGTGGAGAGAACAGAACGCTGGTGAGATCATAAACGCCCTCAGTGGATTTGATGCATTTATACATGTAGTCCCTGATTTTGAGCCTTTTTCGGCTGTTGACGAATTTGAGGAAATAAATCTCAGACTGATACTGAGTGACCTATCCCTCGTAAGTACCCAGCTCAAAAGACTGGAGAAGGAGAGAAAGGTGAGAAAAATTTCAGACGAATTGATCGAAGTCCTGAGAAAACTCGAAGATGCCCTGTCAAACGAAATCCCGGTGTGGAAAGTTGAATTGAGTGAGCGTGAGGGTGAGCTTATCAGAGGCTACACCTTTGCCACCAACAGGCCAAGAATCGTCCTGCTGAATCAATCCGAGGAAAAGTTCACATCCGGTGAAGTGGACAGTGAACTTGAGAGGAGACTCAAAGAGAGCCACATGGATTACTTAAGAACCTGTCTCACCCTTGAAAAGGAGATCGTGGACCTTGAGAAGGAGGAAAGGGCCGAGATGTTCAGGGCTTACGGATTTGAGAGACCGACGACAGATCTCCTGATACAGAAAATCTTTGGAATTCTGGGATACATCGTGTTCTTTACGGCGGGTGAAAAGGAGGTTAGGGCCTGGCCAATAAAGAAGGGCTCTACTGCCCGACAAGCTGCGGGGAAAATTCACACCGACATGGAAAGGGGATTTATCAGGGCAGAGGTCATCGGCTTTGACGACTTTATAAAAGCAGGAAATATAAAAAAAGCAAAAGAGATGGGGCTTTTGAGACTTGAGGGTAAGGATTACATCGTTCAGGATGGAGACATCATCGTGATTAGATTTTCGAGATAGGGGAAAGGTTGTAACCCCCCGCATTTTACTTAAAAATTAATCCCTTATGAAAACTGCAATAGTCCACGAATGGCTGACCGACCTTACCGGTTCTGAAAAGGTCGTTGAAAACATTTACCAGCTTTACCCCTCCCCACTCTATGTACTTGTGAAAGACCCTGAGTCCATCAAAGGGACACCCTTTGAAAACATGGAGATCCACACCTCTTTTATTCAAAAACTTCCAGGAGCACGCAGAGGATACAGAAACTACCTTTTCCTCTTTCCCCTCGCAGTAGAACAGTTCGACCTGCGAGAATACGATGTCATACTCTCTTCCAGCCACGCCGTTGCCAAAGGGGTGTTAACCACTCACGAGCAACTTCACATCACTTACTGCCATACACCCATAAGGTACGCATGGGATCTTTATTTCGATTATCTTGAAGCGTCAAATCTCGTCCGTGGCCCCAGAAGCTGGTTTGCGAGATGGGTACTCCATAACATCAGAAAGTTCGATATCATATCCTCTTCCAGACCTGACTACTACATCGCAAACTCAGAGTATGTAAAAAGGCGTATAAAAAAGATTTACGGCAGGGACGCCACAGTCATTTATCCACCGGTTGATGTTGACAGATTTCACATCTCTTCTAAAAAGGAAGACTTTTACCTCGTGGTTTCAAGACTCGTTCCCTACAAAAAGGTTGATCTCGTCGTGGAGGCCTTCAGAAAACTGCCGGACAGAAAACTCGTCGTGATAGGGGAAGGTCCTGAACTCAAGAGAATAAAAAAACTGGCCGGGAAAAATGTTGAATTTCTTGGACACCAGATATTTGAGAACCTTGCTGATTACTATGCAAGGGCAAGGGCGTTGATCCACCCTCAGGTTGAAGACTTCGGCATAGTGCCTGTGGAGGCCATGGCCTCAGGAACGCCAGTAATTGCCTATGCCCGGGGAGGCGCAGCGGAAACCGTGGTCGATGGCAGAACAGGTGTCCTTTTCCACAACCAGACCCCCGGGAGTCTGGTTAGAGCCATTCGAAAATTTGAAACCATGGAATTTGACCCCTATGAGCTGAGGCAACACTCAACCCGTTTCAACACAGAGAGATTCAGAAAAGAGTTCAAAACCTTTGTGGATGATAAAATAGAGAGGTTTTTTAAATGAAAATAGTCCTCCTCGGATTTGGAAATGTGGGTCGTGGATTTGCCCGTATTTTTCACAGGAATCAGGAGTTCCTGAGAAGGTATGGGGATGTGAAAATTGCAGGTATCTACACTCCTTCAAGGGGAGTTCTGTACAACCACACAGGTGTAAGTGTGGAGAAAGCCCTGAACTGTCAGGGTAAATTTTCTGATTGTATGGAATCTGAAAATGTAGGGAGTGTTTCTGAACTTATCCAGAAGGCCGACATACTCGTGGATGTTTCACCTACAAACTTCGAAACAGGTGAACCCTCGTGCTCTTACATTAAAGAGGCCCTGAGTGCCGGAAAACATGTGATCACGGCCAACAAGGGTACCGTGG
>Ga0256833_1001269_pt1 | contig 18720 bp, 21 predicted proteins | sample 356284metaG_FD_190535 | JGI IMG/M metagenome (GOLD analysis project Ga0256833, IMG submission 190535) | Hydrothermal vent microbial communities from Mid Atlantic Ridge, Atlantic Ocean - 356-284 | ecosystem: Environmental > Aquatic > Marine > Hydrothermal vents | place: Atlantic Ocean: Mid... | reverse complement strand
TCAATTTATTGTTTTTTATGTAAAAATTGTTATTAAACCATTTTCTAAATTATATAAAACAGCTCATCCAAATTAATTTTTTTAATTTTTTTATTTTTTTCTTTAAAATTTATTTTTATTGTTTCATTTTCAAAAAATTTTAAAAAATTGTTTAAAGTATTTAACAAATCTTCTTCTTCCTTTTCATATTTTAAGTAAATATCAATTACAGATTTATTAAAAATTTTTAATGTTAATAGAGAAATTAAATTTTTAAATTTATTAGGATTTGTTTGTATTTGTTTTATTAAATTTAATAAAAAAGCACTTCCATATAAATTCATTTCTTGCAAAAACAATTTATTATTTTTTTTATCAAATTCTATATATATTAAAAAAGAAATATTTAATACAAAAATAATTTCTTTTTTTAAATTTTCTTCTTCAAGATATTTTTTTGCTAATTGAATTGCATATTCAATAATGTTTTCTTTTGATTCAAAATTAGGTTGTTTTTGTTCAAAAACTATCTGTATTAAATTACTTAAATAATCATTTATAACATCTATATAGTTTTCATTATTAGATAACTCTAACAACGAAAAAGAATTTTTAATATCAAATTCTAATTCTTTTATGTAATTTGTTAAACTATTATGCATAATATTTCTTAAAAGTTATTTATATCTAATAAAGGCAAATTTAAATTATATCTGATTACATTAACTTGACTTAAAAAAAAATATTTATTTAAAGTAGTTAAATATTCGACAAATTTATTTTTCCATTTTAATGTTGAGGTTTTAAATGAAAGTAAATCGTCATGGTTTATTAAAAATGCAATAGAGATTATATCTAATGTAGTAGTATTTTTTTCTAAATTATATTTTTGATGAAATTTGTTTGTTTTATTTAAATCAACATTCATCATATAATATGCAATTATCTTTTTATATGTATTTGTTTCATCGACACTTATCCAAGTTGCTATCGTAGATTTATCTAAATCAAATTTCTTTGAAGTATCTATTAAATTATCATGTCTATTAATAGTATTAAAAAATTCAATTTGAGGAATTATTATATTAATATTAAATAAACTTGTAAAAAATTTTTTATCATTATTTTCCATTTTGTTCTCCTTTTTTTAATTCTGTTAAAATTAAATTGGATAAATATTTTACTTCTTCTTCATAATTTTTATTTTTTAAATTTTTTGCAGGAGCTTCATATACTAATATATTGGAAATATCCTCAATAAGATTAATAAAAAATGTTTCTAATTCTTCATTGTTTTTATAACTTTTAGGTTTATTTTTAATAATATCTTTTAATTTAAATCGTAAAAAATCACTTTTTAATTTTTTTAAATTAAATCTTGTAATAAAATATGTTAAAAACATATCATTTTTTTCTATCAATTCATAATTATTATTGAGTGAGAACAATTCGTTTTGAATAAGTTTATTTTTGATAGATATTGCAAGAAAATTATTTTTAATATCTTGTTTAAGAAAAATAAAATACATAATTAATAAAAAATTATTTAACATATTTTTATATTCTTTATTTATTTTAGATAGTAAAATATTAGTTGATAGATTTTCATAAATAAATAAATTATCAATAAAAATTAATTCTGGAAAATGAGAAATAAAAAATATATCAGTGTCTTCATCATCAATAAATTCATTTTCTTCATTAATATGAAAAATTTTTTCATTGATAATATTATAAATATTGTTTAAAAAATTTATCTCTTCAATGATATAATCTATTTTAAAAGAGTTGATTAAATTTTTTAACCTATTATTAGGTTTTTGAAAAATGATACTATCTATAATATCAAAATCATCTTGGTTAAAAACTTCAAAATTTTCAATTAAATTAGTTAAATAACTAATAAAATCAACATATTCTTGCATAAAATTATATAAATAAGGTATATGCTTTTGAAAAAAAGAAAATGTATTATATTCGTCATTTGTACCGACAAATAATAAACTGAGAGAAGAAAGCGTAAAAAAGAAAATTGTATCTTGTTTTTGTTTTTCTTCTTCAAATTCAGGAGATAGACTTTTATAAAAAGATAAAATCTTTTGTAATTTTGAGAAAAACAAATAATATATATTTATTATTTCTTCATTATTTTCTAAATTTTTTAATAATTCTTCAATAAAAATCTTTTCTTTTTTAGTTTTATAAGTAAAAACTTTTAGTCTATTAATAGGCAATTTCTCTTCATAGCTTTGAATTAATAAATTAACAGTAAATAAATTGTTATTATTAATGTTTAATTCAATATTCTCATTAATATTCGTTGTTTTCATTTATTTCTCTTTTCTTTAAGTATATTTTCATTAATTAATAATAATAATTGTTTATTTTTTGTAATAATTGAATTATTTAAAAGAGCTAAATTTTTAATTATTAAAAGTTTTAAATTTTTTATTTTTAATTGTGTTTTAGTTACTTGAGATAAAATAAAACTATTAGTTTTATCAAGAGCATTTATTTTATCTTGTAAAATAAGTATATTATAATTAATATTATTTATCTGATTCATTAATTGATTAATTTTCTTTATTTTTTCCGCTAATCTTTTGTCGTTATTTTTAATATCTATTTTAGCCTTTTCTACACTTTTTTTTACTTTTGGATTAACAATTCTACAACTTATATTTGGATAACAACAACAAGCAAAGCTGAAACTAAAATTTAATAAAATTAAGATGAATTTTTTCATTTTTCTTTTCCTAACATAGAAAAAGTATTAACTAAATCTTGAATTTCTTGCATAGCTTGTTTAGGATAGAATTGAGATGAAGCAACTTTCATGGCATCAAATTCAATACTAATATTTGCTTTTTCTTCTTCAGTGATTTCTCTTACGAAATAATTATTTAAAATCTTTTGATACATTATTTTTTGAGCTTTTTTTCTGTATTGTTCTCTTTTATCAGCAGGTAAAGTTTGTATAAAATCTTCTGATAAAAAAATAATCTCTTTATCTGGTAAAGTAGCATATTGAATATATTTAAGTAATAACGCATTAGATTTCTCGATTTGAATTAATCTTTTATTATATATTTTTTTAAAATTAATTTCCCTACCGTCATCTGTTTTAAAACCATTATTCCAATAATCATCTTCACAACTTTGTGGATTGTCACTATTTGCACATTTTGTAGCAAAAAATTTTTGAGCAATTAATAAATTTTTATAATCATTATTTAATGGGTCAATTGAATTATCATTTAACATTAATACACCAGAAACAATTTGATTTTGAACATCATATTCTGTTTTAGGCATTGTATGTTTAATAATATTACATTGTTTTAAAGCGTTAGGTTTTCCTGCATTATTAAAAATGCAATCTTTCCATTTAACTAAATTTGAATCAAAAATTCCATTATTCCCTGTGCTTGGAATAGCATATCTATAAACTATTTGAGGATTATCGTATTTTTTTAAAATATCACTATAGTTAATATTTTGAGGATTTTTAATGTTTTTTAATCTATCTGAAGGAAGTAAGGTAGAACATTGATTATTCCAAGAATATTTTTTAATAATTATATCACCTGTGGTTTTTAAATTTTTAGCACTTGCTCTTGCTGTTTTGATAGGAGAATCTAAATATTTATTCATAATAGCTTTACATTGTTTTTTATAAAATTGGTAAATACATTTATCACTTAATCCAACATCAATTCTACATGGACCTAAAGAAAAAGAAAATTTAGTTGAAACTGGTTTTATTAATTTACAAGGGTCAATAATAGGAATATTTTTATCTATATCACATTTAATCCCAAGCCCAAATAAACCAGGAATGTTAATAATGTTTGCATTTATTAATTGTTCAACTTTGAAATTAAATAAATCTTTTAATGATACATTCGTTTTCAATTTTTTATTTAAAATTTTCTTTGTAGAAAAATCTTTTAAATTATCGGTAATTAAGGAAGATTGGGAAAATAAATTAAATGCATTTAATGAAATAGGTAGAACTAAATAAATAGTTAAGATTACTATTTTGCGTATTGTTTGCATATATTACCTCCTATATTTTTACAAAAAGATTCCATTTCATTCTTATTATTAAATTCTATTAAATAATAATCTTTTTCTTCTATAAAAGGTTTTCCACTTCTTAATAAAATATTTTTAATTAAAGGCAATTTTGGAAATTTTAAACATAATTGATTATTTAAACTTATTGTTCTTTTTAATGGAGTTTTTAAAATATAATTTTCATTTTGCAAATGAAAAGAATCTTTATAAGCTAAAGTATTATTAGATGGCTTTTTATTTAAATTTATATTAATTAATTCATTGTTGTTTATACCTTTTTGTAAAAGAGGTATTATTGCTAAATCTCTTATAGTTAATTCTTTTTCAATTCTTGGTTTAGTAAATATTACATCATAACTACCATCATCTTTTTTTATTTTATATACTTGTGGATATGTTATTTTTGCAGTTGCAATTAAATACTTAGTAGCTTCAATTGATAACATTTTTTTATTATATTTTTTTAACACTTTTATAACATCATTAATAGCATCTTGATAACCTTGATTATAACCTTGATTATAACCTTGATTATAACCTTGATTGTAATAAAATTCTTGAACATTTGATATATTTAAATTATTATTTTGTTGATTGGTTTTTGCAGATAGTGGTAAAATTACGATAAAACTTGTTAAAATAACTGCCATTAAATTTTTCATAATCACTCCCTTTATTATAACATTCTATTACAAATTTTGCATTGTATTTAAATTTTTTAAAACATTGATACAATATTTTTGCACCTTTCATAATATTAAACTTAAAATTTTTAAATGCTTTCATTTTAAGTTTAATATTATGAAAATTTGATTCATTTATTTGCATTAAACCTATATCGTAAGTTTTAATATATTTCATTTTTTTTAAATTTTCTAAAAAAATTATAAATTTAGAATTTTTAGGATATACAGTTATATAATGACTAAATATTTGAGATTTTATTTTTTTTAATTTTAAAAATTTATATATTGTTTTAGCATAATTTTTATATGCATTAATTAATATAGCATTAGTTTTATAGTTACTTTCGGTTTTTATTATAGCCATCATTATTTCAGGAGAAATTTTGATTGTTTTCTCCTGATTTCTTAAAAAATCTTTAATACTTTTAATATTATTATTTGCAAATAAAATAATAGGACTAACCATTAACATTAAGATTATGTTTTTCTTTAATTTTTTCATACTCTTGATGTTCTTCATTAATAATTTCATATATTTTAGATATGTTTTCTATTAATTGATTTAATTTATTTTCATTTTCATTTTCTTTATTAAGAATTAAATCAATTTTATTATCTAAATTAGCAAGTTCAGAAACTTGTCTTTTAAATTCTTCTAAAGAAGAATTTACTATATCATTTAAATTATTAGTATTTTCTTTTAGGAAATTAAATACTTCATTTAATTTTTCTTCTAAAACATTAGTAATATTTTTTTCTAAATTTTCTAAAATTTCTTGGATTGTTTTTAAATTGCTATTTATATTCTTAATGCTTTCTTCATCAAGAGATTCTTCATTTTCATTTTTTATAAAATTAAGATTTTCTTTAATTTCTTTAATTAACTCACTTTTAATTGTATTAAACTGTTTAGTTAAATCTATATATGGTAATTGTGAATTTTCTTCCGAAGAAGACAATGTGGTATTTGATTTTTTTATTAAAGAATTTATTTTATCAAAAACTTGCAACATATTTGTATTAAAAGAATCTTCTGCTTGTTGTTTAAAACCTATATCCTCATCAAAAGTATTTATTTGATTAATATAATTCTCATATGCTATATCGATTAAATATTTAATAAAATTATTATTTCTAATAACAAAATCTTTTAAAGATAACTCTATATCTAATTTTTTGTATATATTTAATATTTTATTTAAACTTGTGAAAATTTTTTCATTTTCATCAATAAAGCATTGTGCCAAATTTTCTTTTGAAAATTTGGTAATAATATTTACAATAACAGGAATAATATCTAAACATTTATTTTTTTGTAAAATAAAATTATCTACAAAATTAACAAGAGCAAATATTAGTTGTTCTTCTTGATTTAAAATTTCTTTTTTCTCAAAATCTTCAAATTTCATATATTCTTCATAATTTTCTGGATTTATAAATGTAAAATATGTTTTTAATTTTTTACAATCTTCTTGATTTAATAAACTTTCTAATTTATCTGATAAAACAATTCTCATTTTTTTCTCCTTTAAAGTGCTATATATTTATTTTGTTTTTTATCATACATAAAAGTAATACCATTAATATTTATAAAATTAACTTCTTTAGTTGCAATCTTATTAAGTTTTTTTTCCAAAAATTTTTTTCTTAAAAAAGAATTTTTAGAAAACAGAAAATAATAAACTAATGCAGTACTAAACCCAACTCCAACAGTGAAGACAATCATAGAAATTATTGCAATTATTGGGTCATAATTTTGATTCAATTTTTCTCCTTTTTTCTATTTTTAAAAAAAATTATATCATACAATTAAAAAATTTTCTAAACTTTTAAACATTTTCATAATTTGTTCATTCATTTGAACTTGAAGAGGAATAATATCTACAATAGTTTTATTTATTGCATCTTGTATATCTAAATGACTAAAATAAAAATTAGAATACAAAGTTGAAACAAATGTTGAAATTTCAGCTTGTGTATAAGGAAATCTATTTTTAATCGCTGAATCTTCCCTATAATTTTTTATAATAAGATATTGAATGTTTTGGAGCATATCTTCTTTTTGAAAATAATTATTATTTATGTAATTGTTATAAATATCTTTTAATTTAAAATTCCCCTCATAATAAGTAATAAAAATTTTTTTAAAAATATTTTTTAAAATTATAAATTTTTCTTCATTATTATCAGAAATACTTATATCTTTAATATCATTCTCAGAAAAAAATTTTTTTAATTTATGTTCAATTAAATTTACTTCCTTATTAAATATTATTCTATAAAAAATATTTAATTTATTTTCAAAATCGTTAATAATGTCTTTTAAAGCATTTTCTTTTTTAAGTATATCTTTAAAATTAAAAGCTAATTCTTCTAAATTAGTATCTTTAAAATAATTAATATCTGTAATAAAAGTTAAGATAAAAGCACTAATAAAATTATCCCACATTAATTTTTCTTTTAAAGATTGAAAATAATAATTCATTATTTTTATAGCATTATCTTCAGTAGGGGGCAATAAAGCAATTATCTTATCAAAACGACCACCACTTCTAAATAACTCGGGATTTCTAAAAGATAGCTCATTAATATTGTTTGCAGTAGCGATAAACAAAGCATTTGATTTAGATGAATTAAATTCATTTAATTCAGTTAAAAATGTACCTAAAATCTGTTGAGAGTTTTCATTACTAAACATTTTTTCAATTTCATCAATCCAAACTAAATATTTAGCAGGATTATTTTGCAAATAATTAATAATCATTGAAAGTTTATCAAGAGGTTTTTCATGCTCTAATATTTTTGAGAAATTTAATTCTAACAACAATCTTTTAGTTTCTCCTGCGAAACATTTAGTAAAAAATGATTTTCCTGTACCTGGTAAACCTACAAGAAAAAGACCTTTAGGATTTAATCCATTAAGCATTTTTAATTCAATAATTTTTGCTTCTTGAATAAGTTTTTCAGCTCCTATATAATTTTTAAAAGTTAAAGTTGAATTAATAACTTTAATACCTAAATTTTGTTCTAAAATTTCTTCTTTAGGTATATTAAATTTTATTTGAGAAGTTGTAAAAGGTTCATATTTATTTTTAAGTCTTATTACATTTAAAAAATTATTTTCTTTAAATCCTAAAAATGAAGGATAATAAGGGGCTATAAAGCCTATGTTTTCATTATCTGAATTACTTTTTATATCATTAATTTGCGGGAAACTTATAATTTTATTTAATTTATACTGTTTTTTTAATTCTTCTAAAAATTCTTTTTTATAATGATAATTATCTTCAGCAAAAAACCAAAGCATTATAACATTCCTCCAGAATATTTAGCTTTCAATCCTTCTCCTACTTGTCTTATTTCACCTGAAATCATTCCACCTGCATCTCTTTTTCCAAAAATTTCAAATACCCAATCTGAAAGCTTAAATACAATTATTAAATCTACTATTAAAATTATAATATCTAATAATATTCCCCCAGAGCCACCAATAAAAGCATTAAGACTTATAGAACTAAAAAGAGGACTAAAAATATCTAAAATTTTAAATATATGAAAATGGCTCCAACTTTGTTTTAATATGTCAAATATACCGCCAGAGCTATATGTATATGAATAACCTAAATCAGATGCTGAATTTAAAATAGAACCTATTATATAAATTGTAAACGCATATAAATATTTAATTAATTTATTTATAAAAATTAATGAAAAAGAAGTTAATACTATAATAATAGGCATAAAGGTTAATTTTGCAATTTGAAACATAAAATTACCCCAAGCTTCCCAAGCTTTTTGAGGATTAACTGTTAATGACCAAATTGATAAAGCAAAAGAAATTAAAAATGTTAAAAATATTTCTAAGAAATAAAAAGCAATTTTAATAATTAAAGCAAAAGTAATTAACATAAAAGTCAACATCATAACTAATAAATTATATAAAAATACACATATAAATAAAGTAGAAATAAATAATATTACAGTTTTAAATTTTTTTGGAACAAAAAAATTAATAAATTTAGATAAAAGACCGTTAGGTATAAAACCATTTAAAAGATTATTTAAAAACTTATATGTATTATGGAACAAATCATTAAAACCAGGCAATATAGTATATACACTTAACGATAAAACACTTTGAGTGGCTCTTTTTAGAAAATTCTCAATAGAAGAAGAACTATCATTTTCATTTGTATAATTTTTTATATTATTACCATTTTCTTTATATGAATAATCAGAATATTTAATTACTTCATTATTAATTTTATCTTTTAAAGAGTCTATATCTACTTGTGCTAAAAAATTATTTGCAGTTAAAATTGTTTCAAGAGAAGGTACAACTGCACTTGTTAACCAACCAAAAGTATTATTTATCATGATATAAGATTTTAATAAATTTGTTGTGCTTTCTAAAACTGATTTAGAAATTTTAATATTTGTTCTTTTTAAATTATCAATATAATTTTGTTGATAATTGTTTAAAGAATTAATTAAATCAATACTTCTTGCATAAATATCATTTTCTAAAAAAACACAATAATTATATTTAACTTGAGAAAATCCAAATGTATTATATAATTGTTGTTGATTAGAATTTGTTAATGCTATACCAGAATTATCAAAATTGTAAGGTTTAATATTATTAGGAAAATGTCCAAATTTAGTAAATATATTTGGATAGCTTAAAACACATATAGTTCTATAGAAATCATATTTTTGTTTTAATTTATAAAATTTATAATAAAAATTAGTAAAATCTTGATTTAACTGAATTATTAAAGATTGAGGATTTAAATTATATCCTACAGAATTAGCTATATAATATAAATAAGCGTAAGTAGCATAATCGTTGATTAAATTACCAAAATAGTTTCCAAAATTCAATGAATATCTAATTCCAGCTTGAATAGGAGTATATATATCTATATTTTTTTGAGATTGAGGATTATATAAAAATTGTTTTGGTATTTTTGCATTAGATATTGTAATAATAGGTGAAGTAAATAAAATAAATGGAATAGCTAAACTTAAAAACTTTTTACTAAAATCAAATTGAAATTTTTGAGAATCTTCTATTAAGTATAAATCAAATTTTTTTTGCATTAAGGCAAATCCAAATAATCCAAATGCACCAAATAAAAATATAATAGCTATTATTTGATAAAATCCATCTTCTATATTTTTAAAAAACACATAATAAAATCCCCAAAATCGTTCATTAAACATTTTATTTTTATTTTGAACAAATTTACTTATATCTTCTACTTTATTAAATGCTGTACCTTCTTGCACATCTGGATTAGTAAGATTTATTAATAATTTCATATTTTTATATGCTTCTTTTGGAAAGTTCATAATTAAATTTCCAAAATTATCTATTAATTTATTATCTTTACTATAATCTGGAGAAAGAGTTAAAAGATTTATCAAAAATGCAGGGACAGTTTTATCATAATTATCATGAGAGTTTAAATTTCTTAAATCAATAATAGGTATTTTATTTTCATTTATTAAATTATTTAATTTATTTATTAGAGCTAATGTCTTATTATATAAATCATCATATATAGATTTTAAATTAAAAAAATCATTAAAAGAATAAAAACCAATCTTATTTACAGAAATATTTGGCATATTTAATTTGTTGGCAGAATTTATTTTATTTAAAGGAAAAAGTTTATGGAAATCATTGTTAAATTTTAAACAGCCTTTGTTTATTAGATTTAACACGAATGTTGTATCTTTTATATAATAAACACATTTATAAGAGCCATTAATAAAATTTACATTGTCTAAATAAGTTGTAATATTCATTTTTTTTAAGTCTTTTAATTTATATTGTTTTAAAATAGGTAAAATTAATTGCTTATAATGAGGATTTTTAGCAATTTCTGTTAAAGAAGGACATTTAAAATTAAAAGGAATTTCATTTACATTTGAATTAATAAAAGGAAAATAAGGGGGCTTTATTTTTGAAGGCAAGTATCCGCACTGATTAGTAACATTAAACGCAAAAGCATAAATAGAAAAAATTAAAAAAAATAATATTTTTTTTATCATTTATTTGCCTTTATAGGTTGTAATATAATTTGTGATGGTTGTTCTTTAGAATAAGGAGGATTTTTTACTACGATATTATTTGTTGGTATTGCAAACGATGGTAAACCTTGAGGTTTGTCAGTTAAATATAAATCAGCATATAACATTGTATTTTTTTTAACTAAAAATAAATAAGGTAAGTTTTCATAAAAAATATTACTAACATTTGAAACAATATTACTTAATAATTGTAAGGCACTTACAGCAATGTAATCAGTAATTTTAGGTTTTTGTATTTGTTGCTGTTGAATTGGAACAATATTCCCATTTTCATCTTTCATATAAGTTACAGAAGTTTGTTGTCTTGATTTAATTCTTTCTTGTAAATACGCCATAGCATTTTTAGTAACAATATTTGCACTATCAATACCTTCTTTTGCTAAAAATTGTTCAATTTTTCTATCATTTATAATAGATGCTATATTTAAACTTGTTTGAGTTGCATTCATTAAAATACCACCAAGTACAAAATATCTTTTGTTAGGATTTTTGTTAAAAGTTATGTATAACGGTTTAGCAATTAATGCTTTTGAATATAAATCAGGGACGAATAAAGCAGTTAATTTTCCATTTAAATTATTTGAAAAATTACAATTTAATACAACAGTAGCACTTAATCTTGATATAGAAACTTTATTAGGAACTACACAAAAACCTGTTAAATAAAAATTATTATAAACTGCTTTATTTTTTTTATATTCATATTGATTTAAATTATTTTTTGCAATATTAATATTTGTATTATTATTTTTATTAATTAAATTTACCATTTTTGCTGTTTGAACTTTATTATTATTATTATAATTATTTATAATTGTTTGCATTGCAAATGTATCAACATATACTTTTTTATTTTCATTTGCTTTATGATTTTGTTGTGTCTGATTTAAATAAAGAGGAGTAGGGGAAGAGGTTTGAGTAAATTTAATAAAATCATTTGTTAATTCATCATTTTTAGCAAATAAAATAGTTAAATTTATTATAAATAGCATAAAGAATATTTTTTTCATTTTTTTTCCTTTTTTAATTAGATGAATTATTATAAATATTTTTTAATATTTGATTGTAATAAAAATTGTTTATCTTTTTTTCGTTTTTCTCTAAATTGCTAAAAACTTGATTAGCAGTTAAATCAACTTTTTGTAATAATAATTTTTTATTTAAATTAATATTTTGATGTTGCACTTGATAATATTTAATAGTTTTTCCTTCCAATTGAGGATATTCGGTTTTAGAAGAACAACCTAAAAAAAATAATACAAAAGGAAATAATAATAATTTTATATAAAGCGGTTTCATTGTTTTACTCCTATACTTATTCTGAATTTTTTATTATCATAAATAATATTTCCTTGAACATCATCTCTTGTGATATAAATAGGGATATGATTTATTAAAATAGAATCATAATAACCATTTTTTGAAAAAACTTTTCTGAAATGTTTCAATCCAAAGACCTCAACATATTTTTCTAAAATATTTATAGGATTAATATTTACTTTTTCAACAAATTTTATATTGAAACTCAAATAATCTCCAAAATCAGTTGCATACATTCCATATTTTGTATCATATTTTAGTAAAGTTAATGAATAAGGTTTTAATAAAAAATTAAAAACTTTATTTTGTTTAGTTTGATTATCATATGCAGTTATAACTAAATTTGCTATATCATTACCTCTTATAGGAGATAATAACAATAAGTTATTTTGATATTGAAATACTTTCATATGCATAGTGGTTTGAGCAGAAAGAATTTTAAAAGATGCAGGAAAGGTTATTGTAGATACAAAATTTGGATGCAAATAAATAGTTTCTATATTAAACAAAGGCAAAACTAAAGGTTTTAATAAAATTTTCATATCATATGAATCATTTATAATTGCTTTAAATCTTCTATATCTATTAATTAATCTTTTAGTGTATAAACTATTGTTGTTAATTATATTGTTATATTCTAACATTTTTTGTTTTTGTAAATTTTCTTGTTGATTATCAGCTTCGATATTCTCAATAGCATATATATTATTTATTATTAACAATAGCACAATAAACAATTTTTTCATTTTTTCTCCTCTTTTCTATTTTTAATTAAAAAATTATACAAAAAAACTAACTGTTTATTATAAGTATTGATACTATTAATAATATTTTTATAGTTAATTATATTTGTAAAATTCAATTGTTTGTAAATCTCAATATTTTTATTTATTTTTTTTAAATAAAAACTTGTAGTTTTTATAATAGCTGGAGAAATTTTTAAAAAATTATTGTAAAGTTTTTCTTGTTTGTCTAATTGAATTATAGCTTCTAATAAAATACTTAATTGATTTATACCTTCAAAATCAGAATTACTAAAGTTGTTATTTATTTGTAAATTTTTAATTATTTTATTAGTATCAAATATATTGTTATTTACTTGTTTAATAATAGAGCTTTCTTTTATGTTTAAAGAAAAATTTTTAATTTCATTTTCTCTTTTTTTAATAATTAATTTACCTTTTTCTCTCAATAAAGGATAAAAATTGTAAGCAAAAATAAAATTAAAATTACATACTAATAATAAAAATAATAAAAAAAGTTTATTTTTTGTAAGCATATTCTTTTACTTTAATAATAAATTTTGCTAATAAATTGTTTCCACCATCATTAATAATATTGACATAATTGTGTTTTTTGTTTAAATAAGTATAGACTAAATAACCTATTAATAAAATTAATATAATTTTTTCAAATGAATTTTTATTATCCAAAAAAAATAAATAAATAATAATAAGAAAAATAAAAAATATTTTCTTCTCAAAAAGAAAGAATTTTACATTTATTTTATTTTCAAATTGATATTTAGTGAGAAAATCTTTTATATTCACTTTAATCCTTTATTTTGAAATTCCAAATAAAGTTCTTAAAGCCGTTTGTGCTAATTTATATGCATCAAATCCTGTTACATTACAAATATTAGTAGTAAAATTTGTGTCAATTATAAAATGCAAATATATTACTAAAAAAAATGCAACTGTTCCAAGTAAAACTTTAAAAGCAATACCAAGTATACTTGGATTTTCTTGAACTTTATTGTAATAATTTTTAAGTTCTAAAATTTTGATTAAAGGATAAGCTATTAACATTAACATTAATGCATTTAAAACAAAGAACAAAACAAGACTTAAAGAATAAATTGTACCAGATATTACCTTTTTAGCTCCACTAATTGGATTCGAAAAATTTGAAACAGAATGTTTATATATATTATACCATTCATTCCAAAAAATCTTATTAGAAACATCTATAACATTGTTACAGCTTGTGTTAGGAGAAATTCCAAATAAGAAAAATCTTATTCCTTTGCATGGCGAAAAATTTTGAACATTTAATGCATTTAAAATATAAGAAAATACAATCAATGTAAGTGCAATTAGTAAATGCAAAATTAATCCTGTAAAAACAACCTGTACAGGATTAATAGGCTCTCCATTAGTTTTTTTGAAAAAAAATCTATGAACATAATAAAAAAAAGGAAATAAAAAAACTATTAAATATAATATTCCCCAAACTAATGAAGTAGTTAAAAAATTACTCATTTAGTTCCTTGTTTTTTTATTGTTATATCACCCGCAGGAGTAGAAATTATAATATCTTTTTCATTATTCTTTACATTAATATTTTTAATTTTCATATTAAAACTAAATGTATCACCTATTAAATATAAAATTTTTTTATTTGTGTTTTTTTCTTTAATATCAACAGATTGAAAATAAGGAAAAAATTCTAAATTGCTTAAAGAATTTACATCAAAATCACATTCATTATTATCTGAAATTAAAGAAAACCTAATTTGATTAGGATTTTTAAATTTTTTTAATTTTAAAATAAATAATTTATTTTTATCTAAATCAGGAAATTGATATTTTTTATTTAGATAATAAGTATTATCATCAATATATAAAACATTTTCAAGTCCTACTAAAAATGAATGTTTTGTCTTAAATAAAGCACATTTTTTATCAAATAATAAAGAATTGTTTGAATTATTATTTACATTTTTTTTAGTATTAACAATATTGTCATTATTGTCATTATTATTGTTGTATGAAACTTTTTTTATATCTGTTTTTTGTTTTACATCTTGTTTTTGATTTTTCATTTGAATAGCTGTTTGTTGAGGTTGTTGATAGTTTTGTTGAGAGGTTTCAATATTTTGTGAATTATTAGGTTTATTAGTTATAACATAAATCCTATAAGCCAAAAACAAACCTATTAAAATAAAAATTATTATTATAATTTTGTTTATACCAGATTTAGATTTTTTTTCGCTATTGTCTTTATTTGTTTTATCTGAATTTAAATTATCAAAAGTTTCTAAATCTTTATTTTTTATTGGCTTTTTAGTATTATTTTTTTGATTTTTTTTATTTGTTTTTTTTGTATCATTATTTTTATTTTTATTATTTAATTGATTGTTTTTTTTCTTTGAAAATAATTTTTTAAACTTATCTAAAAATTTTTGTTTTTTATTCTTTTCTTTTTGTTGTTTAATTTCTAACAATAATAATAGATGTTTTTGATACATTGCCATCCTTTTTTAAAAATTTTTTTTCTTTTTTTTCTTTTTTTTTCTATTTTTTTAAAAAATATTATATTATTTTATTAAAAAAAAATAAACCTTAAAAGGATAAAAATGAAAAAAGTATCATACTTGTTAGTGCTTTTCATGTTATTTTTAAATTCTGTAAGTGCTGATGATTTAAGTCCTCAGCAAGATACATCATTCAAAAATATTTATAAACAAGGAATTTATGATTCACTAATTACTTTAGAAGATTATATAAGTCAGGATTTAATAATTAAAAGAATTAAAGATTTTGATAATAAAATAATCGTAGCAATTCCCACAAAAAATTTACCAACAAACGATATTATCTATTACTCTGTTATAACTAAAAAGAAATTTTTTAATCCAATTACAGCATATGATTTAAAAAGCAAAAAAGGTTATTTAGTTTTTAATGCTTATTCAAGAGAAGCAGATGCCGATTTTGCTTTAAAGCAATTAAATTCTATTCATATTAATGCTTATAAAATATATAACGGTAAATGGGTAAGTTATCCTGTTGTAGTTAAAAATATTATTAACATTTTGAAAATTAAGAATTTGAAAAATATGCCAACTAAAGTAATCATTGAAAAAATCTATATTTATAAAAAAGAAAAACCAAAAATAAAATATATTTCTATACCTACAAAAAAAAGAACCATTAAGCATAATACCTCATCTTTAACAAAAACATCTCAAAATAATAAACTTAAAAGATTAATAACACTTATAACACATATTAAATATGAAGGACAACCTTTTATTACAAAAGATGGAAAAATTGGTTTTTTTTATAAAAATAAATTTTATACTTTAGGGGATAAAATAAATGGTTTTACTATAACAGAAACCAAAAAAAGTTATTATTATTTTAATGGAAGAAAATATATGAAATTAATTTTTAGATTTGATAATTATAATAATTATCATTTGATTTTTAGAATTCCATTAAAAAAACCAGAAAGAATTGTTCCTCCTAAAAAACCTATTAAAAAGCCTAAAAAAGAAATAAAAGTTCCTTGTAATAATTGTAACCCTGAAAGAAATTTTTTTAAAAATAAAACAACTGAAACACAAGTAACTAATACGAATAATAATACTTCATCTAAAAAAGAGAGTATTACTAATAATGTAACTAATAATTTTTATACATGTGATTTTTCTAATGTTCAGGCATTAAATGACCCACAAAATTTTGAAAAATTAATTTTAAGAATTAATACACCTTATGGAGATTTTAATAAATTTAACCTCATAAAAATAAGCGATAATGGAAAATATGTAATTTTTCAAGCAAGTGGAAAACCTAAATATGCTATTCCGAAAAAAATATGGGACATAATATGTCACAAGTAATTATTTTATTTTCTGAAAAAAAGACACTTGTTACAAATAAAAAATTTGATTATTACAATATATATGGAACATTTATACCCTCTTATGATTCTATTAAAGAAAAATTTTATTTTAAGGGAAAACAAATAGAAGAATATAAAAAAATAATTAAAAAATATCAAAATGCTAAAATCATTGTTTTTATAGGTTATGATTTAGATGAGAATGGAGAATTTTTAAGTCATATTATTGAAGAAGAAATAAAAGAAATAAACAATTTGTCAAATAACAACATCTCAATTTATAGAACGCCTTTGACAGAAAATAATTTTATTTTATTTAAAGAACCTATCAAGATTGATGAATATATCCAATATAGAAAAATAGATATAAATTTTATTAAAAAACAAAAAGAATCAAAAATAAATCAACCGATAGGGATATTAAAAGCAATTGCTTTATATATGCTTTACAAATATAAAAATACAAAATTTAAAATTAATAAAGAAGGGACTTCTACTTTTACATTTTTATTAAAATATTTAAAGGAAACAGTATGAAAGTAATAGCAAAAATAAATAAAATTCCTAAAATTTATCTTTTTTTTAATGATTTTAAAGGAGAAATTTTTCAAAAAAATAATAAAACTTATATTAAATCTTTTATTACTAACAATACTCTTGAAATTGAAGAGCTTGAAAATAATGCATTTAATAAAATTAAGTTTATTTTAGGAAAATCTTTAATAGCATTAATGTTAATATTTTTAGCTATTTATGATTTTATAAATCTTGGTTTTGGTATTAATACATTGTTAATATTAAGTTTATGGATATTTATTGTTGCAATAGCTTGTTATCAAAAGAATATGAACGAAGATTTAATTCTTTTTATAGGTTATCTTTTTGCATTAGGATTAATATTTATTATTAAAAAAACTATTTTTTCTTCTATTTATTATTATGCAGTAAATACTATTTTCTACATAGGTAATATTTTTTTAGCAAAATCTATTAAAGAATATTTATATGAAAGCAAAAATTTATTCAAAACAAAAAATAATGAATTTATTATAAAAGCAAAGGAGATAAAATGAAAAAATTAGCAATGTTTTTAGGAATAGTATTATTAGCAGTAAATATTAATGCAGAGCAAATAAAAGAAGTCAAAGAAATTAAAATATATCAAGTACCATTAGAAACTTATTTAACAGCAAACAATATAAAAGAAATTGAAAAAAATGGAGTATTAGAAAAGAAAAAAATTATAATTAATAAAAAAAATGTAATCATTGCAAATGATAATAAAGGAAACCAATTAATTCTTTTATTTAATAATCCTGAAATATCAAATAAAGATAAAATCAATTTAACAATTAATGCATTAAAAAAACTTATAAATAACAATAATTCTTATAATAAAGAACAAATAATTAAACTAATCAATATAATTAAAAAACTAAATCAATAAAAAGAGAAAAAATGAAAAAAGTCAATTCGGGCTTATCTTATTTACAAAAAATTTATAAAATAGGAGTTGTTGCATATCCAAGAGTAGAAAATAATTATATTAAAGAAAAACCTTTTCAATTTTTCCCGCATCCACCATTATTTGCAATGAATAATTTGTTAAAACCTCTTGAAGAAGAAGAATTGACTCTTAACAAAAAAACGGCATTATTGTTTTTATCAAATAAAAGAATACTATCACCTGCAAATATAAAATATTTTAATAAAGTAATAGATAAATATTTAGAGGAAGATTTGAACATTAAAAAAGAAAAAGAAGAAGAGTTAAAAAAAATTTTTCAATTATTAGATAAATTTTTAAAAGAAAATGATTTAACAATATCAAAAATTATCAAGATGTATATGTCTATTTTTATTAATAATATGAAAGCTAAAAAAATATTATTTGATTTGCAAGAAAATAAATTTTTTACTTTAG
>Ga0256833_1001268_pt1 | contig 18727 bp, 23 predicted proteins | sample 356284metaG_FD_190535 | JGI IMG/M metagenome (GOLD analysis project Ga0256833, IMG submission 190535) | Hydrothermal vent microbial communities from Mid Atlantic Ridge, Atlantic Ocean - 356-284 | ecosystem: Environmental > Aquatic > Marine > Hydrothermal vents | place: Atlantic Ocean: Mid... | reverse complement strand
ATTATCCCACACATGTGGATAAATAAAAATTTTTCGGAAAATTGTGTATGTTCTCTTACGTCCCTCCGCGATTTCTACAGATATTTTTCAGCGATAAATTTATATTGTTTAAATCAATAATAGATGTAAGGCGAAAGGAGATGTACGGAAAAATAGAACTGGGAATTATTCTGTATTCCATCAACACATTGATGTGGCTCTATCTCCTGTTGAAAATCCTCACCATGCCACTTCCAGTTAACTGTGCAGGAGCATGACCTGGCGACCTGGCCATGGTGCTCCTATTCTCTTTCATTCTTCTCTTGATCTTAATCGCCGCAAAGAGGAAAGAGATTCTGGATAAACCCGGCATAATTATGCTTGTGCTTATTGATTCTCTTCTTCTTTTTGTATTCATCTTTCTCACAGGTGTCGTTGCCCTCTGCGACTGCTATGAACCCTCCATAAAATACACAAGCTACGCCAAAGCGTTATTTTTCTATATATTTGATTCAATCACCAAAGCAACCATTGCTAACTACAGATAAAAATACAGGGAAAAATAGTAAAAAATCACCAGAAATTGGCTGGCTTAATCTCTTCGGGCCAGGGCTCACCGTTTAGATACTCATCAATCGCCTTTGCGGCCTTCTTTCCATCGCCCATTGCCAGAACCACCGTCGCCTCGCCTCTCACAGCATCTCCTCCAGCGAAAACCCCGCGCATTGTGGTTCTGTACTTCTCATCAACGATGAGTGTGCCCCACTTTGTTGTCTTTAGCTCTGGCACCTCCTGATAAAGGACCTTATTTGGCTTCTGACCTATTGCGAAAACCACCGCATCCACCTCAAGCCCGAATTCCGTTCCAGGTATTGGAACAGGCCTTCTTCTTCCAGATGAATCTGGTTCTCCGAGCTCGTTCATGATGAGTTTTAGAACCTTCACATTGCCATTCTCATCGCCTATGAACTCAATGGGAGATACGAGAAACATGAACTTCACACCCTCTTCCTCGGCATGCTTTATCTCCTCTTCCCTTGCGGTCATGTACTCCCTTGTTCTGCGATAAACAATGTACACTTCCTCATAGCCAATGCGAAGCGCGCTTCTGGCCGCATCCATTGCAACATTGCCAGCGCCTATTACGGCGAGACGCTTGCCTTTGGTTATTGGAGTATCGTACTCGGGGAACTGGTACGCCTTCATCAGATTTATGCGCGTGAGGAATTCGTTCGCGCTGTATATGCCGTTCAGGTTAACTCCAGGCAGATTGAGGAATTTAGGAGTTCCTGCACCAGTTCCAAGGAACACGGCATCATATTCATCCAGAAGCTCGTAAAGGGAGAATGTCTTCCCTATGACCACATTGGTTACTATCTTAACTCCCAGCATCTTCAGGAACTTGAGCTCGTAGCGAACGATTTCCTTGGGCAATCTGAATTCTGGTATTCCATATATGAGAACTCCTCCACCTTCATGAAGCGCTTCATACATGGTCACATCGTAGCCCATCTTGGCAAGGTCCGCTGCTGCAGTAAGCCCGGATGGACCAGAACCAACTATTGCCACCTTCTTGCCCTTCTTTTCAACTTGAGGTATGTCCGGATATATTCCCTGCTTTCTGGCCTCATCGGCCACAAACCTCTCCAGCTTTCCTATGTTTATCTTATCTCCAAGCTTGCCCATTACGCAGTTCATCTCGCACTGCTCCTCCTGCGGGCATACACGACCAGTTATCCCAGGCAGGGAATTTGTGGTATGGATGACCTCAAGCGCACCCTTTATGTCCCTCTCAAGAATCTTCTGTATAAATCCGGGTATATTCACATTCACAGGGCAGCCCTTTATACAGGGAGCGTAGCTGTAGGGGCATTTCAGGCATCTGGATGCTTCCTCCACAGCCAGATCCCATGTGTATCCAAGGGCAACCTCATTGAAATTATGTATCCTCGCCACAGGATCCTGCTCAGGAACCTTAATCCTCTGCTTTTTGATCTGCTTTGCCAATTCAGGCACCTCCTTTAAGATATCTTTCCAAGGCAAGCTTCTCCTCGCGGTTGTACTGCTTTAGTCTGAGCATGAGCTCATCAAAATCAACCTGGTGAGCATCAAAGTCAGGGCCATCCACACATGCGAATTTTATCTCCCCACCAACCGTAACTCGGCAGGCACCGCACATTCCAGTGCCATCCACCATGATAGGATTCAGGCTTGCCAGGGTTTTTATCTCGTATTTCCTTGTTATCTCAGCTATGAGCTTCATCATTATAACAGGACCTACGGTGAACACAAAATCCACCTTATTGCCCTGATTTAGGTACTCTTCAAGCACTGTTGTCGTGAATCCCTTTCTCTTGTAACTTCCATCATCGGTTGTTATGAGAAGCTCATCGCTTATCTTTCCAAATTCATCCTCAAGAATGACATAATCCTTGCTTCTGAACCCGGCTATTACTGTCAGGTGATTTCCCGCCTCCTTGAGGGCACGGGCAACCGCGTAGCCGATGGGAGCACCTACTCCTCCACTTACCACAACAGCGTTGCCGTAATTCTCTATTTCGGTGGGTTTTCCCAAGGGTCCCACAATATCCATTATCTTATCTCCAACACCATAGGTACCCATCTCATAGGTTGTTTTTCCCACCTCCTGAAACACGAGTTCTATATAGCCTTCATCCTTATTCCATTTGTAAAGGGTAAGAGGAATTCGCTCGCCTCTCTCATGCAATCTCAAAACTATGAACTGACCTGGCTTTGCAGTTCTGGCAACCAGCGGCGCCTTTACACGGATCCACTTGATATGAGGAGCAAGTTCCTTTTTAGCGAGTATCTCAAACATAGGGCATCACTCGGGAATATGAAACATTAATTTAATCTTGTCGTTTTCTAATGTGTAATTACGATAATCGTCTGAAATCACGGTTAGGATGCGCAATATATTCCACCAAACAACGCAAATGTTAACTCATATAGTAATCAAATGGATTCGAGCGTTTATGATGATGAATTATATATATACCTTCCGCATGCCCTATTTAAAGGTGATGCACATGGGCGATGAAGAAAAGGTTCAGATTGAAAACATAGTGGCTTCCACCGCACTTGCAGAAAAACTTGATCTGGGTAAAATTGCATTGACCCTTGATGGGGCAGAGTATGAACCTGAGCAGTTCCCCGGTCTCATATATCGTCTTAAAGAGCCGAAGACTGCTGTTCTCATTTTCAGAAGTGGGAAGGTAAACTGTACAGGTGCAAAAGATATTGAGAGTGTTAAAAAGACCATTGATATCCTGGTAAAAAAACTGAAACAAGCAGGTATTGATGTCTACGATAATCCAAAGATAGTGGTTCAGAACATCGTTGCAGTATACGATCTTGGAACCGAACTCAATCTAACGAAAATTGCCCTTAGTCTTGGACTGGAAAATGTGGAGTACGAGCCAGAGCAGTTCCCGGGTCTGGTATACAGGGTAGAGGATCCAAAAGTCGTGCTGCTGCTTTTCGGCTCAGGAAAAGTAGTATGCACAGGTGCTAAGAAAAAAGAGGAAATTGTGGAGGCAATAAAGAAACTCAAAGCCGATCTGAAGAACGTTGGGCTGATAGACGAAAATAATATATAGTCCTTCCCCATATCCCCCTTGGGTGACGGTCATAGCGGCGGGGCAACACCCGGTCCCATCCCGAACCCGGAAGTTAAGCCCGCCTGCGTACCGTGTGCGTACTGGGATGCGCGAGCTCCCGGGAAGCACGGTTCGCTGTCACCCACTCCTATAAACATTTTGCATAAGTAATCGGTGAAAAAGGATTTTTTCTCGTGCTTTATATGGTTTCTCGGAAACCCTAGAACCAGGCATCAAGGCTCCTCTGCTGCCTTACCTTTCTAAAATCCTCAATTTTTTCTATAGCATTTCTAACACGCTCTTCAGAGAAATCATGTTCACCACACATGAACTCTATAAGACCATTCACATCTGCATCTTTCCATTCAAGACGGTAATCGTCAGTCACAGGAGGATTAAGGAATATATCTCTGATCTCCGAGTAGTGTGGTATCTCTATATTCTTCTCCCTCATCACCTCTTCAAGAGATCCATATTTTTTTATGAGTTTTAATGCAGTTTTCGGGCCAATACCCTTAACCCCAGAATTGTAATCGGTACCTACAAGAATACCTATATCTACGAGTTGAGCACGCGTTATACCCATGTTTTTAAGGTTCTCATTTAAATCAATAAGCTCAGGTTTGACTTCAACATATATCCGTTTCCTCGGTAACTTTCTGCGTCCTGTCAACGCCATATTCCTTACAAGGCGAACAGCTCCAAAGAGAAGAGAATCAAAATCCTGGGATGCTGATGCATATGCATCTCCTCTTATAGTCATATATGCTGCCTGAGCCTCTCCTTCACTTGGTGCCTGTACCCAAGGAACACCCATCAAATCCAGAAGTCTTTTGGCATCGTTTACCATATCCCTCGTGAGATGAGTTGCCTGCTGTGCCTTCATACGAGCGAGTTCAATATCTCCAGATTCCTTTGCTCTCTGCCATTCTTCCGCTGCCTTCCGTCGTATCTCTATGCGCTCTTCAATTGTTCTGGTTTTCAAGTCTGGAGGACGTCCATCAAAAACATATATTGGCTTAATACCTTCAGCCATATAATTGGCTGTGCGATAAAATAATCCTGAGAGATGAGAGGTTATCCTCCCATTTGAATCCATCAATGGAGTACCATCTGGCTGCCTTATTATACTCAGAAACTGATAAAGGGAATTGTACGCATCAATGGCCACCACTCTACCTTTAAGATCCGAGAATTTCAGCGTGTGCGATACCACAATATCTCCTATATCAACACCCATATATCACACCCACACCATACATTACATAGTCAAATTTATTCTTTTCTGGTGAGGAGATGCAATATGAATGCAGTAAAATGAGGGGCTTATAAACGAAAAATGCATATTGAATTCAAAAATTGACAAAATGAAATATAAAAACTGTAGTTTTTTAGAAAAAATATAAATACAGGTTTGAGTTTATTCCTGTTAAAGGATGTGAAAAAATGAATTTGGTAATAAAGACAGTCACTGGTGGAATATTTGTACTTGTGGTTTTATCTTCCGTGATATTTTTGGCGGATGGCACCAACGGATATAGCATGGATACGGGAATTAAGAGTTACACAGATAGGGATCCTATAGTAATAAATGGGGATAGTGATCTCACCAGCGCAAATGGAGTAATAGGAGGATCTGGAACCTATGGAAATCCATACATAATTGCTGGATGGAGTATAAACGCCACAGGCTATCACAGAGGAATATATCTGGGAAACATAAGTAAATATGTGATTGTACATGATAATATTGTATGGGGAGCCACGTACCAGAGCTTACCGTATTTTCCAGGAGGAGGTATAAGCATATATAAGTCTCAGCATATAACGATTGCAAATAACGAAGTATATAAGAATACCCATGGGGCTGTGGTGAGAAGCTCAAACAGCGTTGAATTGAAAAACAATTTGTTGAGAAATAATTCAAAGAACGGTGCCTGGATAACATTTACCTCGGCATCAAAGGCATATAATAACACATGCTACGGCAACGGTGATTCTGGTATAAATGGATACACTCTTACAGACAGCACCCTTGAGACAAACAACTGCACCAATAACGAATACGGAATATCACTATGGGGTGATAGCAGAAATAATGCGATTGCAGGAAACAACATGTCTTTAAATTCACAAAATGGAGTTTATCTCATAGGACCATCTGGAAGCAAAATGGAAGAAATCAGGGTGTATAGCAATAAGATATACAATAACTCACAGTATGGGATAAGAACAACAAATCTGGCCAATGCAACAATGTGGAATAACACGATATGGCTAAACCAGAAACATGGAATATATATGGATACTTCCTCATCAAACAACACAATCTATTCCAACATGATTCATCATAATTTACAAGCAGGGATATATATGTACTCATACTCCTCAAGTTATCCATCAGATAGCAATCAGATACACCACAACAACATTTCATTCAACGGAGGATCTGGAATAGTTATGGAAAGATACACCAGATACAACTCCATATTCAACAACATGCTCTACAACAACACCGCATACGGAATCTCTATTTCAGGTAGCGCAAACTATAACAAAATAGACCATAACGCATTCTATTTTAACCATGGTTCCGGAGATTCAAGGAATGAATCTGCGGTACAGGCATCTGATTCAGGAGGAAACAACGAGTGGAGCACATCTACAGAAGGAAACTACTGGTATGACTGGAGAGGACCGGATGGCAACGGTGATGGTATAGTTGATTCACCATATCAGGTAGATGGTTCTGCAAACTCTGTGGATGATCATCCTCTATCAGATCAACCGGTGGTGCCTGAACTTGGAACTGCAATCGTGCTTGTATCAGCCCTTTTAGTTTTCGTGGGATTTTACATTAAAAAACGCTGATTTTTAAACATTTTTAATTTTTTGATGCAACACTGCATTCCAGGCCATGTGTGTAGGTAAAGATTAAAATAAATGATTCAATTTTAGTAGGGAATGAGCAATCCGCTACAGGTGCTGGCTGCTATAATCGTGCTGTTTTTTCTTCCAGGATATACCCTCATTAATATGCTGTTTCCAAAGCGTGGAGAGCTTGACCTGGAATACGATCAACTCTACAGGATTGGTCTGGGTATGGGAATGAGTATAGTTATTGCAATCCTTACAGGCTATGTACTTGGATATCTTGCATTGTTTTATGCGGAGTATATATGGTTTTCCCTTATCAATCTCAGTGTTATATTCTTCATTGCTGGATTTGTTCGTGGAGGATACCCCACAATACGCAAACTCCTAGGACTGGAAAAAGAGGATAAATATGACAGAATAATAATGCTTGAAGAACTACTAAAAGAGAGAAAGAAACTTGTGAAAAAACTGGGAGAACTGGAAAGGTTGATAAGAATCAATCCCAGAAGCAAAAACCGAGAAAGATGGGAAGAGGAAAGAATAAATATTCTTAAAGAAATAAAGAAGATGGATGAGAAAATTGATAGCATAAAAGGTGTCGTAGATGAGGTATAAAATGGTAATCGTTATCAGGGAGGACCTGCAACTTTCATGCGGAAAAATAGCTGTCCAGGTAGCCCATGCTGCGGTTGAATGCACTCTCAAGGCAGAAAAATCAAAAAATCCAAATCTCAAAGAATGGCTAAGAGAAGGACAGAAAAAGGTGGTTCTTCGTGTTAAATCTCTTCGGGAGATATACGAGCTTGAATTCAAAGCTAGAAACATGGGACTCAACACTGCCATAATAAAAGATGCAGGACTGACCGAAGTACCTCCAGGTACAGTGACATGCGTTGGGATAGGTCCTGGACCTGAGGAAATCATAAATAAGGTCACAGGAAGCCTACCCTTGCTATGAGAAAAATGAAAAACATAAGAATCTTAGGAATTGACGATGCCCATTTCATACCTCACAGCCATGGACATACAAAGATTGTTGGAGTCGTAATGAGATTGAACGGTTATATTGATGGATTCTTATTTAGAGATATTACTGTGGATGGTAATGATTCCACAGAAGCTGTGATTTCTATGCTTAAAAGCAAGTATGCTCCAGACATCAGAGTAATAATGACTCAGGGAATCACCGTTGGTGGATTCAACATCCTTGATATAAGAAAAATATGTACGGAAACAGGAAAAAAGGTTGTTGTGATATCCAGAAAAAAACCGGACCTTGAAAAAATAAAAAAGGCCCTTAGGAAAAATTTTTATGATTACTCAAAAAGAATTTCTCTAATTGAATCCGTGGAAATTGAGGAGATAAATGCAAAGGGATACAAACTATACATACAGAGATGCGGTATAGAAATGGAGGATGCTAAAAGAGTGATTGAATCCCTTCAAATCAGGGGAGCAATTCCAGAGCCTATAAGAATTGCGCATCTAGTTGCATCCGCTATTTATCTTGGAGAATCTAAGGGTAAACCATAAATTTCCTTTCATAGCCGTAAAGGAGTAACGGGGTGGCTATAACAGTTATAAGGGTAACAACTATGACCGATGCAAAAACCTCCCCTGTGATTATACCACGATCATAAGCGATGCTCAGTAGGATCAATTCCAAGGCACCCCTACCACCCATGGCAAGCCCGATATATCCCGCCTCCTCTCTTGAAGTTTTTGAGATGATAGCACCCAACCCGCATCCCAGAAACTTTCCAAAGATGGCTGCTACTGAGAGAAGTACCACCAATAGGATTACCATGGCACTTATAGTAAGTTCGGAAAGTATTGTGCCAAGTTGTAGACCCACGAATCCAAAGAATAGCGGAGTAAAAAGAGCATGGGATATGGGCTCAATATCATCTACAAGATCCTCATAAGCCACCCTCCTTTTTAATAATGGCCCCACCTTTGAGCCCCATTTTCCAATGATGAGACCTGCTATATATGCACCAATTATACCCTGGAGCCCAGAATACTGGGCAATTATCGCAAATAGTATTGCAAACAGGACGGTGAATGTAAGAAGTATCTTTTCTCTCTGTGGTCCTGTCCCTATTAAATGGTCTATAACTCTGTATCTCTCCAGAAGATAGGGTAATATTATGAGTGAAACCGAAATGAAGAGAATAACTTTTGCAGACGTTATTATGAGGAAATTTACTGTCACACTCTCACCCATGGCAAGAGAACCAACCAGCCCTATGAGGAATACAGCAATGATATCATCCACAAAACTCGCACCCATCACAATCGCATGTACCTTCTTGCTAACATTCCTCCTCATAAGGATCCTCGCGCAAACCTCCACAGCAGTGTTTGAAAGGATTACACTTATGAAAAGAGAGGTTACCCATGAAAAACCAAGTAAATACATTACAGAAAAAATAAAAGCCATAGAAAATACCACACCCAGCATACCCACTATCAGACTCTTAAACTTATTCTCTTCAAATGCATGAAAATCTGTCAGCAAACCAGAAAGTAGCATCAGCATTATAATTCCAAACTGACTGAATATCTTGAGCGTTTCATTCGGAGTGAGCACATTTAAAAGAAGAGGACTTAAAATAACGCCTCCTATAACCTCACCAACAAGGCTCTGGAAATTATACTTTGTGAAAATAACACCAAGCACCCGAGCGAGGAGGATAAGAAGAAGCAATGATAGAAGAAAGTTATCCAGGGACAATTTGCATCACTGGAGATAGTAGTAATCAAATGGCAGGTACTTCATATCCCTTCTTCTCTTCTCAAGGTATCCGTAGATGGTTGCATGCTTACTGCCCCTTAGAAGCATCTCAATGGCTTTTTTAGCAGTTTCCAGTTGGTAGTATTCCCCTATTATGGCAATAGTGTTACCGTAAAGGGATATGTCTGCACCACTCAGCTCTTCTATTATGCGCCTTGTTTTGCCATTTTTCCCTATAATTCTCCCCTTCAGAACCCTTATCCTGTTCTCTTTCTTACCAACAAAATCCCTTATGTCAATTTCCTCAAAGTACACATCTTCCTTGAATATCCTCCATGCCCGATCGGGTGAGAATCCATTCCCCACAGCCTCTACAAACTCCTTTGCTTTCATGGCCATATAGGCATTTGCATCTCTATCATCAATGGTCACATCGCCGTATCGCGAATCCACAATCAGTTTAACACCAGATATTGATTCAACTTTTTTCTTAACCTCCCCTTTTTTTCCGATTAGCACCCCTATGCGAGATTTGGGTATTTTCACATACATCATTTATATCACCTCCAGTTCTCGCAGTATATCATCCCGAGCAATATTAGCACCTAACTTTTGTGCAAGTTTCTCTATATTCCTCACATCTCTTGCAAGAAGTTGCATGGATAGGGGATGGCTAAGAGGAACAGCCTGACCAACATCAATTATATATGGTCTATCCTCCCATACCAGAATGTTATATTCACTGAGATCGCCATGAACCAGTTGAGCTCGCACCATCTTTTTCATCTCTGCCAGAATGTCATATATGATTTCTCTATTAAGATTTTCCATCACATCTTTCATAAGAGGCGCAGGTTTACTTTCATCACCTATGTATCTCATAACAATTATATTCTTCCAAAGGTCCACTGGATCTGGCACATTGACCCCAAAATCCCTGTAAGTTTTTAAATTTCTGTACTCCTTTCTGGCCCAGATATACACAATGTTTGCTTTGGTTTTGTGGACGTTTGCAAAGCGATCATCACCATCAATAAATCTTGATAAACCCTTGTAGTTCAATCTGCTTAGCAAATAGGTTTTGACCGCAAGATAATTGCCCTCCTTACCCACAGCTCTGAAAACAACTGCTTCTTTCCCTGTAGATATCGGAAATTCCACATATTCAACACTTCTCTTTAGTATTTTGTAAAACGCAAGCAGGGTTCTTCTGTCAAACACATCCCCGTAGGTCTTCTTATCCTCCTCTCCCTTATCCTTTTTCTCACGATAAAAAAGAAAGCGATCAAGAGTGTCTTCAAAATCAACTTCATTCATTTCCCAAACACATCCAGAATTTCTGGAAGTTTCTTACTCTTGCTTAGGTGAGCAGCCTGATTTCGGGTATAGCGATAAACAACATCTGCCTTTTCATCCTGAAATTCCCAAGGCCTTACAACAACCAGATCCCCTTCTCTAATCCACATTCTTCTCTTTATCTTCCCTGGGATACGGGCCATCCGCGATTTTCCATCGGCGCACATAACCATCATCCTGCCACCGCCGAGTATCTTGTCTACTATGGCAAACATCTCACCTTTGTTCTTGTTCGGCAGCGGCACACGTATAATTTCCTCCTCTTCCTCAGCCATTAAACTCTGCATTGCCCAGCCCGTATATAAAACTATCGCACACAAGGAGAGATTTTAGAGTACGGAAATTATTTCGGATTATGGTTAAGAACGAGATAGAACGAAGGAAAGTGGTAAAATTAACCGACAGGAAGATAAGATGGAAGCGACACACAACCCCATAATAATGCAGTATCTGTGCACACCGCAAAACGCTGTAGATGGATATTACAAATTAGGAATTATGAAAAACAATTGTGGCAATCTGGAAGAGCGCAGAATAAAACAAGTTGCTTCCAGAAAAACAGAGGATGAGGGGCAAAATTGAGAGATACCGCCTGAAATAAGAACCCTACACACATACAACATGAATTTTACCAAAGATTTATTAATTGCCTTACATATCTACCTCAATGAAAAAACGAATCCTGCTGGCTCTCGTGCTTTTGACTGTGATGATTGACATTATAGGATTATTACATCCATGGTATGGGGAAAATAACGGCCAATCAGATAACGGATGGTTTTCGGATCAAAAAATCACATCCTGGGTTGGCAGAACAAATACAACATTCACCGGTGGATATGGTGAATGCGTATCAGGCGATGGAAAATACATATACATCCTTCAGGAAAAAACAGCCACCTCCACACCGAATTTCGTTAGATACAATCCCGTAAATAATAGCTGGAATTCACTTTCAGTTCCTCCCTCTGTATCGTTCAAAAACGGTGTGGCAATGGCCTACGATTACAATGGCAATTTCTATGTGCTAACAGGCAGCTCATACTCTGATGGGGCGAATAGAGTTGAATTTTACAGATATAACATCTCCACGGATACATGGATAAGACTTGCTGATTCGCCTCATGTTCAGGGTGCGGGGGATGCAATTGTTTATTCTGGATACGACAACAGGATATACGCCTTCTTGGGAAGAGCCCATTATACTGGCTCTTACAAACCTGATGTACAGGGAATATTCACAAGATACGACCCCACAACTGACAGATGGACAAATTTATCCTATCCACCATGGCCCGGAACCGACGATGGATCTTCGCTGGTATGGACAGGTGGCAAATATATTTATGCGCTTCAGGGGGAGTATTACGAGAATAAGCCCCTCAGAAGTTTTGCAAGATATGATATAACCACCGATAGCTGGCAAGTGATGTCAGACATACCTGCAAAAGATGGGGTTGGAGATGGAGGATCACTTCTATGGATAGGTTACTATGATCAAAACTACACAAACATAATCTTTGCCCTGGACGGTAATGGCTGCAACGAAACGCCAGGCTATAATTTCTCGGTATACTACATAAATAAAGACACATGGCAGAGAGAGGATAATATTCCGAGTCCTATCGGCTATTATGTTGGAAACCGTCTGGCATACGCCTCAGGAAAGATATGGTATTGGCAGGGTACCCCAAGTACATGGAAAGATGGTACCGGAGTATATTCATATACCTACACCGCAGTACAGGTTCCAGAGTTGGATTCAAGAATCACAGCCCTCTTTTCTGTGATTCTTGCAGCATTAATATTCAGAGAACAAATCTGATTGCACCACCATCTATCTGTATTGTTGTTCCATTTATGAAACCTGCATCATCACTTGCCAAAAACGCCGCCAGCTTTGCAACCTCCTCCGGTTTACCCAGTCTGCCAGCAGGCACTCTGGTTACCCACCTTGAGAACGCTTCCTCAAAGGTTATGCCTTCTTTATCTGCGATTGATCTTGTAAGAGCCTCTATTCTCTCGGTATGTATTGGACCCGGGGCAATGTTGTTCACAGTAATTCCATATCTGGCCCATTGAATTGAAAGGGTTTTTGCAAGACCAATCACAGCAAGGCGGAGTGTGTTGGAGAGAACAAGATTATCTATTGGCTCTTTCACGCTCATGGATGTGATATTAATTATTCTCCCCCAACCCTCTTTTTTCATATAGGGCGCAACAAGGCGAGTGGCTCTTACCACGCTCATCAGTACCAGATCAATCGCATCGTACCACTCTTCGTCGGTAAATTCCTCAAAGAATCCCGCAGGGGGACCCCCATGGTTATTCACAAGTATATGAACCTTCCCAAATGAATCTACAGTTTCTGCCACCACACGTTTTAGAGAGCCATAATCTCGCACATCTGCAGGTATTGCTATTATCCTGTTAACAGCGTCCCTATCCTGAAGTTCATTCACGGCACGAAAACTCATGCTTTTCATAGCTTCAAGGAGATTCTCCTCATTTCGGGAGCATATTGCCACACTTGCACCTCTTAGAAGGAACTCCTCCGCAATAGCCCGACCCATACCCTTGCTGGCACCACAAACTATAGCAACCTTACCCTTCATACTTCTCCACCTCCTTAAGAAAGAGTTTGAAATTATCTTCAAGATGCATCTCCTGGATGAAACTAAATGCATCCTCCACATTCGCTAGATCGTTTAAGTCATCATGCATATCGCTGCCAACTGAAACAGGAACCTTATATTCCGATATCAGCCTAAAAAATTGAGGTGCAAGGCGATAGTATGGGATCTCAAACTTGCGATAGTTAAAATTGGTATTGAGCTCAATACCTATGTTATCCGCTTCAAGAACTCTTACAAGTGAAACTATATCACTATCCTTAAAATTTCTGCTTATCTCGTTGTGAGCAAGAATAAACGGCTTATCTATTTCCTTTCTTAGATTTAAAAGCATCCAGAGAGGATATCCCTCCCAGAATTCGTCCTGGACATATTCAAAAAGAAGAAAATCCACATCGCTGAAATCGGGAAGATTGTCAATGTCAGTTCTGGGAGAAAAATCAATTTCAAGCCCTATATAAATATCAATCTCTTTCCCATATTTTTTTCTTAGCGCCTTGAGATCTTCCACATACATCTTTATATACTTGGGGGGCAGAGATGTCGTTTTTGTGGTTGCATAGTGATCAGTTATGGCAATTTTATCAATCTTCCTCTTTATGGCCTCTTTCACAATTATTTCAGGTGTGTATGTACCATCACTCCACGTGCTGTGTATGTGGAAATTCATCATCCCCACAATGTAATCACATATTAAATAAGTTCTGCCCTATCTGTTAACCTCCCAGTCCTCAAGCTCCATCACAACCGAAAGAGTTGATCCTCTCTTTATCTCTTCACGAACCCTGTTTTCATGTTCCATTACATCCAATGCACGGTTTGCCACCTCAACAGCACGCTCTTTTGGAATAACTACTATACCACTCTCATCTCCAACAATCCAGTCCCCGGGGTTGATTTTCACACCATCAATATCAAGTGCAATCTGCATTTCACCAAATCCCTTTGGCTCCCCGGCGTTAGGAACTATCCTCCTGGCATAGACGGGGATATCAATCTTCTTTATCTCATCAGCATCTCTAACCGCACCGAATATCACTATCCCTGAAATACCCTTTACTTTTGCACTCCATGTTGCAAGCTCGCCCCATACAGCAGCATAGCCTGGAAGAGACTCAACCACAATAACATCTCCAGGAGAAGCTTTCTCTATCGCTTCCACGGGCTTGGCCCAGTCACCATCCATGGTTCTAACTGTGAATGCACGTCCTACCATCTTACCTCCAGAAAGTTTAAGAAGGTTACCTATGGCATTTTTGCGATGCATTGCATCGCTCAGATTTGGTGTTGATACCAGCATAAAGGCCTTCTTAATCTCCTCACCCCTGTACTTCCTGTAAAGATCTCCGATCTCAACATTCACACCTTCCATGGCGGATTTTATATTTTTGGTAGCTTCTTTTATATCTGGTGCCTTTATAATCGCCCCACCCACAATGACAATCTCAGCTCCAAGTCGTACTACCTCCGGTACAGTTTCAACATTCAGCCCACCTGCTGCAGCAACGGGTATATTCACAGAACTCACCACATTCCTGAGAGTGTCAAGAGGATTACGACCATGCATCTGCTGATCAACCCCCACATGGACGCAGAGGTAATGAGTACCCAACCCTTCAACTTCTTTAGCGCGCTGTACGGGATCTGGATGATTGATAAGGTCAACCATAACCCTTGCTCCATATTTCTCTGCAGCCTCAACAGAATCCACAATTGTCTCATCATCCGCAAGTGCTAGCACCGTGATTATCTTTGCACCACTTTTTGCGGCCATCTCCACCTCCACGCGGCCCACATCCATGGTTTTCAGATCGGCCACCACTGGCTTTCCAAACTCTGCAAGTTTGCGAACCGCCTTCATGCCAGCGCTCTTAATTAGGGGTGTGCCTGCCTCAAGGAGATCCGCTCCTCCTTCCAACGCCTCCTTTGCCGCCTTAAGTGCGCGCTCAAGAATCATGAAATCCAGTGCAACCTGAAGCAGTGCCATGTGCATGTATTGAATTTCACCCTCTTAAAGATTGGCCTTCCCCCTAATCTCCTTAAGCCATGTCTCATAATCCTCCTCGTCAATCTCAAGAATAAACGAGCCGATGTAACCGCAATCCTCACAGCGGTACTTTTCCCCGGTTATCATGCCTGCCACATGGTGGATATGGTTGCTTCCGCACATCGGGCATATCTTAATCTTTGCCACATGATATCAGGGGGGTGAATCTATAAAAAATTTCCCCGATTAGATGTCAATCTCCAGCGCAATTGGTGCATGGTCAGAACCCATCACATCCTTCAGTATCCATGAGCGCTTTACCCTGTCTCTTAGTTCTGGACTCACTATGAAGTAATCAACACGCCATCCAATATTGCGGGCTCTGGCGTTGAAGCGGTATGACCACCAGGTGTAGTGGCCCCCTTCCTTTGTGAACATGCGGAATGTGTCAATCCACCCATCCTCTATGAAGCGATCCATCCATGCCCTTTCCTCCGGGGTGAATCCGGCATTCTTCACATTCTGCTTTGGATTCGCGAGATCAATTTCCTTATGGGCTACATTGAAATCCCCACATACCACCACGGGCTTTTCCTCGCGAAGATTGTTCAGGTATCTGTGGATGTCATCATCAAACCTCAGCTTGTAATCAAGCCGAGTCAATCCATGCTGTGCATTGGGGAAGTAGATATTCACAAAGTAGAATTTTTCAAAATCCGCAGTTATAACGCGGCCCTCAGAATCGTACTCCTCGTTTCCAATCCCGTATTTTACGCTGACTGGCTTGATTCTCGTGAATAGGGCTGTGCCCGCATAACCCTTCCTCTTGGCAGGGTAGAAGTACTTGTAATATCCTGGAAAATTTTTCACCTCCGGAGGTATTGACTTCATATCCGCTTTGAGTTCCTGAATTGCGAGAACATCTGGATTGTACTCCCTTAGGAAATCAAGGAAACCCTTTCGCAGGCAGGCACGGATTCCATTTACATTCCATGAGATTAGGAGCATGTGGCGAGCATGGCATTATGTGATTAATTTTTTCCCTCACTTTCGCCTTCATGCAAGGGTGATTTAGACGAAAGGTATATATACGCCGTTTAAATTGGCGTACCTGTAATGAAAAAGGCAATAACTGGACTTCCGGACGAGCTGTTTGCCTGGGAGGAAATCTCCAAGGAGCAGCAAGTGATAAAGATATACACGGATCGCAGAAGGTACGGCAAAACGGTGACCATCATAGAGGGGTTCAATGAGAAGGATGTGGATCTTAAAGACATAGCAAAGGCACTGAAAAGAAAAGTGGCAACGGGCGGCACGGTGAAGGATGGCCGTATAGAGCTGCAGGGAGATCAGCGCGAAAAGGCGAGAAGATTTTTAGAGGATATGGGATACATAGTTGAGATCATTGAGTAGGGGTATGCTCTCGCACATAGCCGAAATTGTGCGCAATGCGAAGAGATGCAATTATAGGCATCTCGTTGTTCTTTCTGGCAATAGGGAATGGGGACTTGAAAATCTCCGGAAGATAATAGATAGCGGGGATTACGAGAGGAGAATCGTCTTCACATGGAAACCAGATTTTACAGTTGACGCAGAGATTGAAGAACTGAAAAATTCGGAGAAGTACCTGGGCACAACCTACGATTTCCTTGCAATGGATTTTCACCATTCCTTCGTCCCCAATGACCTTGGAAAACTTGTGAGCATCGTGCGAGGTGGTGGCCTCATCGTAATGATTGTTCCACCCCTTGAAGAGTGGAAAAAAAGCGTGAATTTTTTCCATGAGAGCATACTCACTCCCCCATACAGTATGGAGGACATCAGACATAACTTCATACCCTGGGTTATAAGGAAACTGCAGGAGCACGATGGAATTTCAATTTACACCCCTGAGGGATGGATCAAAAAATCCACGGTGAGATGCGTTCCTGAATCCAAGAAGGTTGATGATTCCTCTCTTCCAGAGAAACTGAAGGGGCTGTGCATAACCCAGGACCAGGTTGATGTTCTTCTCAAAGGTGGTGATATTGCATCTGGCGACATACTGGTACTCACAGCCGACAGGGGCCGGGGAAAGAGCAGTGTTCTCGGGATTCTCACCGCCTATCTCATTAAGGAGAGAAAATTGCGGAGTATTGGAGTCACGGCTCCCGATGCGAAGAATCTTGATGAGTTTTACAGATTCCTCTCCATCACACTTAACCGTCTTGGCATTAAACACACCCGGAGGGGAAGGGAAGTAAGAGGTAAGAAGTTCAGGGTTGAATACAGGGAGCCAGCAAATGTTAGCCCAAGAAAATACGATCTTCTCGTCGTGGATGAGGCCGCAGGAATTCCCGTGCCGCTTCTCCTTGAAATGGCAAGGGCAAAGAGAGTAATATACTCAACCACCGTGCATGGATACGAGGGCACTGGAAGATCCTTTGCAATAAGGTTTATGCGCGAGGTAAAGAAAACGGGTAAGAGGATAATAACAATGGAAATGAAGACACCCATACGCTATGGCGAGAACGATCCTGTGGAAAGATGGCTCTTTGATACCCTCCTCCTGGATTCCGAGCCAGCAGATATTGACATGGTGGAGCTTGACAAACTTGAGTACAGAAAATACAGGATAGAAGATCTCCTTAAGGACGAAAGAAAGCTAAGAGAGTACTACGGCATATTTGTGCTGGCACATTACAGAAACAACCCAAATGACCTGGGCATACTCTGCGATGCTCCAAATCAGGAGATAAGAACGCTTGAATACAAGGGGCATGTGGTTTGCTCCGTGCAGCTTGCCAGGGAGGGGAAAATTGAAGAATTTGCAGAGGACATGTACTTCGGCGAGGTACCCCCTGGAAATATAGTGCCGGATGTTGTGATTAAGCATTACAAGGACAGAGACTTTTCAAGATTATCTGGCCTGAGAATAGTTAGGATTGCCACGCATCCCTCCTTTATGAACATGGGAATCGGCTCAAGAATGCTTGATCTTTTAGCCAAGGAAAATGCGGATTGGATCGGTTCGTCATTTGGAGCCACGCCAGAACTTCTGAGATTCTGGCTGAGAAAGGGATTCAATGTCCTTCACATCTCCCCAAAGATGAACAGCAAAACCGGTGAATATTCTGTGGTTGTCCTTAAATCCATCTCTGAAGAGGCCAGGGCATCTGAGAGGATCATACGGAAAAACTTTGCCAGCAGGTTCATCCTGACCCTCGGAGATGTCCATTCAAACCTTGATCCAGAGATAGCAAGGGTCATACTGAAAACTGCTCCGAGGAGAGGAAAGGTGAAACTCAGCGATCTTGACTGGAGACGCATTGCCTCATACGCTTGGGGTCCGGGGAACTACGAGGTTACCATGGACGCAATATATAGGGTTGCATCGCAGTACTTCCTCTCCAGAAAAACTCCGCATTTGAATGAGGAGCAGGAGCGAATTTTGATTGCAAGGGTACTCCAGCACAGGCACTGGGAGGAGGTTGGGCATCTCATTGGAAAGGGGGGCACCTATGTAGTCATTGAACTACGCGAGATAATGAGGAAATTC
>Ga0256833_1001267_pt1 | contig 18728 bp, 15 predicted proteins | sample 356284metaG_FD_190535 | JGI IMG/M metagenome (GOLD analysis project Ga0256833, IMG submission 190535) | Hydrothermal vent microbial communities from Mid Atlantic Ridge, Atlantic Ocean - 356-284 | ecosystem: Environmental > Aquatic > Marine > Hydrothermal vents | place: Atlantic Ocean: Mid... | reverse complement strand
TTTGATGGGGTTCAAGCCAAAAGTATTGAGGAGATTATTCAGATAGACAAAGAGGTACGTTCGTATGTCAAATAGGGTTTTAATCCTCCATGGCTGGGGTGGTTCTGACCACCCTCATTGGCAAAGTAAACTGGCAAGCACAATCGCCAAAAACTATGGAACAGTCTCTTTTCCCCTACTCGACAACTGCCACTTCCCCTCAAAAAACAGATGGCTAAAGCAGGTCAAAAAGCTCTTAAAGGAGTTCAAGCCCCATACGGTAGTCTGTCACTCTTTGGCAAATACCTTATGGTTTTGGCTCTGTGAAGAAAATATTATAGAAGTTGAACGACTCTTTATGGTTGCACCTCCTAGTCTAAATACTACTGAACAGACCATTAAAAGCTTTTTCCCCTGCAAAATTCCTCAAAACATCTGTGCCAAAAAAGTGCATCTGATTGTCTCTGACAATGACCCGTGGATAGAACTTGAAGAAGCTGAAAATATGGCTAAAAGCATTAATGCAAACTATACCATCATTAAAAATGGTGGACATCTTAATGCAGATAGTGGCTTTGGAAAATGGGAATTGATTGAAAATTTGGTCATCGTGTCTGACACCACTCTCTAAACAATTTTCTACTATAATCTTATAATTTACTAAAAAGAATTGATATGCCAAAAACTTTACTTCATGCGACCAATATAGCCCATTCATTTGACTATGAGCTTTTCTCTAACATTGATTTTACCCTAAAAGAACAACAAAGCATCGCCATTGTGGGGCGTAGTGGTTCTGGGAAATCTACGCTTATGCACATTTTTTCTTCGTTCATTAAGCCCAATGAGGGTAGTGTCACCCTACTAGAAAAAGATGTTTATGCACTAAGTGAAGAAAAAGTTGAAGAGTTACGCCGTAATGATTTAGGCATCATTTTTCAAGCTCACTACCTCTTTAAAGGCATGACGGCACTTATGAATGTTGAGATAGCTACTTTACTTTCAAATCAAAACATCGACAATGAGCTTTTAGAACGACTCGAAATCAAAGAGTTAATGCATCAAAAGATAGGAGAACTCTCAGGAGGACAACAACAGCGTGTTTCCATTGCTAGAGTACTCTCTAAAAAACCAAAAATCATCTTTGCCGATGAGCCAACAGGCAACTTGGACAAAGAGACAGCAAAACTTGTGATGGACGTGTTATTAGAATACATTAAAAAAGAGAATGCAGGATTAATTTTGGTAACCCATGATGAAGAGATGGCTCAACTTTGTGACAAAAGTTTTAAGCTTGAACAACAAGCACTAAAAGAGATGTGAAAAGCGTAATAAAATTTTAAATCCACAAATTATCAATAAGCCGTGTAGTTCCTACTACACCAGCAACCAATATAATGGTATTGCCTATTTCAACCTCATCAAGGGCTTGAAACTGCCGATTAACTAAGGCGACATACTCCACATCGACCTCATTTAAAACCTCAAACATCGCTTCTTTAATCACTTCTACCTTAAACTCTTTTTGCATTACAAGTTCTGTGGCTTTTTTCAAAGAGCGTGAAAGGGCTAAGGCTTTAATGCGTTCTTCTTTAGACAAATAAACATTACGACTGCTTAATGCCAAACCATCACTGTCACGCACAATGTCACAAGGGACTACGTCAACATTAATAAAATAGTTTTTAACCATCTGCATAATCAGTGCTAACTGTTGGGCATCTTTTTTACCAAAGTAGGCTCTAAAGGCTGTGGGTTTGTTGTAGGCGATGAGATTTAAAAGTTTCATCACTACTTGAAGCATGCCATCAAAGTGCGATGGGCGTTTTGTTCCTTCTAAAATAAAACCTCTAATGGCTGGGGCTGTAATGCTTAGTTCATCAGCTTCATACATCATCTTAGTATTGGGCATAAAAAGTACATCTACCCCTGCTAATTCACAAATCTTAGCGTCGGCTTCCTCTTTTCTGGGGTAAGCATCGAGGTCTTCGCCCTCTAAAAACTGGGTAGGGTTTACAAAAATAGAAACAACGACAAAGTCATTGTTTTTTCGTGCTTGACGAATGAGAGAGAGATGCCCTTCGTGTAATGCTCCCATGGTCGGAACAAACCCGATTGAGCCGTTAAATTGTGCTGTTTGAGCAAAAAGTTCTTCAATAGAGTTTACAATGGTCATGATGTTTTATTTTCCACCAAAAGGGTTCATTCCACCCATCATGCCACCAAGAGAGTTCATCGCTTGAGATTTTTTGTTATCTTCAACCATTTTCAGTACATCATTGGTCGCAGAAATTAACAAAATTTGTAATGAAGCTTTGTCGTCCATGAGTGAATCATCAATGCTTATGTCGGTTATTTCATTTGCTCCATTGGCTGTCACACTCACCATGCCACCCCCTGCTTTGGCTGTCATACTAATGTTTTTAGCTTGTGCTTCCATCTCTGTAGCTTTTGATTGTAAATCTTTCATCATTTCAGCCATTTTACTCATGTCCATATTTTCAAACATTATTTAAGTCCTGTAAATTCTTGTGCAATAGAGTTATCATCTTCTAAGATAACGATTTTAGGTTCATAGCTATCAGCCTCTTCTTCGGTCATAGAGGCGTAAGCAATGATGATGATTTTATCACCTACATGCACTTTTCTCGCGGCTGCACCGTTAAGACATATCTCTTTTTTCCCGCGTTCTCCAGGAATAATATAGGTTGCAAAACGCTCACCATTATTAATATTGACAATATCAATTTTTTGACCCACACGCATGTTAGACGCATCGAGTAAATCTTGGTCAATGGTAATAGAGCCTACATAGTGTAAGTTTGCTTCGGTTACTGTGGCTCTGTGAAGTTTAGAATAGAGCATGGTAATATTCATTACAGTGTTCTCCGTGATGTTATATATTTTAAGTATTATAGCAGATTATTATTTGTATTTATGTAGAGACAAGAGCGAACTCTTGTCGGAAGTTTATCTAAGCAGATACTATCGTGCTTGTGTAGCAGGATCGACTGCTTCACCCCACATTTGTTCAGGAATTACATACTCCTCAACAACATTACCACCAATGATATGCTCATCAATAATGCGTGTAATTTTCTCTTTAGTAAGTCCTACATACATCACATGACCTGGTTCAACCATCATCACAGGACCTTGCTGACAACGACCTAAACACCCTGTTTGAACAGGTTGCACATTTCCAATAATCCCTTTTTGCATAAGCGTCATTGAGAGATGTTGCATCAACTCTTGTGATTCTGGGTTTTGTTGGCTAACACAGCTTGGTTTTGGCATTCCTGGAGGGGCTGATTGTTGGCATTTAAAGATGAAAAATGCTGGTTGAGGGATACTTGGCATCATAATGAAATCCTTTTGAAAATTAATTAAGAGTATATTACTCTTAATTAAAATAAAAATAACTTAATTATTTAAAATATGGAGTAGCTGCTCTAAAACCGATACCATTGGTACTACTTGCACTATCGGACTCAACCCCTGTTGTGCCTTGTAAAAGGTTTAATCCATTACCACCTCGTACAACTACCGCATAATTATCTTTGCTTACACCTGCTCCAAAACCAACATCTAAAGTAGCATTTGCTCCAAAAATATTATCTCTATGATTATATTTAATCTCTTCAGGATAAACTTTCCACCACGACTTAACATTCTCTAAAGAGAATTTAACGCTTAAATTTTCATCAATAAGCCAAATTAAATCTCTCAAATACTCTTGATGGTTTTGACCAAACTCATAAACCTTTTTGCCATAATTAACTATAGGAACATTTTTATCGATACCTAAAAGACCATTACGTAGGGTTTTTCCATCTCCTCCATTATTAAAATCGGCCTCTAAAAGCATCATAATATGCACATACTGTTTTTGAGTTAATAAGCCAAAATTATTTTTTATCAACTGATTGTTGCTATCATAAAACTCATATCGTGAAAGACTTGCTAAAGCCAAATAAGGAGGCATACTGCTTATGCGTTTACTATTTTTAGTATCTTCTAACTTAAAAGAAAGTCTATTTCCTCTTAAGGTATCCGTTAAATTGGTGTCCACATAGCCTTGTATCGCTTCTGTACTATTAAGTAGATGAAACTCTTTTTGAACAAAATCAAGATAGCTACCCACACTCTCAATCACCTCGGCTTTAGAAATCTCCTCTTGGGTGCTTCGAGCTTGATAAGCAGAGAGCCAAAACCCTCCCTCATCAACACCATCACCATCGACATCAAACCCTCCTGGGGCATAAACAAACCCTACTGAACTTTTTGCGATACCTTTAGGCTCTTCAAAAGCCCACGGACAACGTTTACTCTCATCTAAAGGGTTACCATCACTAGCACACTCTAACTCTTTAATATTGGCTTGACCATCACCATCGCTATCATTTAAAGGGTTGTTATTATCACTGTCTATTTGGTCAGGAACGCCATCGTTATCACTGTCAAGAATGGCTGAATCTAAGGCATCAATAATCCCATCGCCATCACTATCTTCAATTCCCTCTACTCTATCACTCACCCCATCACCATCACTATCAGCAAGGAGTGGATTTGTACCTTGTTCATTTTCAATCACATCAAAAATGGCATCATTATCATCATCAGGGTCAATCTCATTGATAATACCATCTCCATCACTATCAAGACTATTGGGGTTGTTATCACTATCGGCGACATCATTAATCCCATCGCCATCACTATCGGTTCCATTATCTAGCATCCCATCACCATTGACATCTACATCTGCCCCATCAGGAATGCCATCGCCATCGCTGTCAAAGCTATAATCATTGGGATCAATCGCATCAGGCAATCCATCACCATCACGGTCTGCAAGGTTATTTATTCTATCATGAGCATCATTCACTCCATCACCATCGCTATCTGTTCCATTGTCTGCTATGCCATCGCCATTAATATCAACATCATAATTATCAGCAATACCATCGCCATCACTATCTATTCCATTATCTAACACACCATCACCATTCACATCAGCATCTACTCCATCTAAAATACCATCGCCATCGCTGTCTGGATTATTAGGATTGAGATCATTGATGTCTAAAACACTATCACCATCAGTGTCAATATCCCATACATCATTAATACCATTGCCATTACTGTCTGTTCCATTGTCCCAAATCCCATCACCATTAACATCTACATCAGCTCCATCTTTTATGCCATCACCATCGCTATCTGGATTATTATCATTAGGGTCTAAAGCATCAGGCAATCCATCACCATCATTATCTTTACTATCATCTACTCTATCATTATCATCTTTAATCCCATCGCCATCACTATCAATACCATTATCAACTGTTCCATCACCATTAACATCGACATCAGAAGCATCATTAATTCCGTCACCATCACTGTCTATTCCATTATCAACAATCCCATCACCATTCACATCAGCATCTGCCCCATCTAAAATGCCATCTCCATCACTATCAGCATTATTGTCATTGGGGTCTAAATCATCTGATAAACCATCACCATCGCTATCTTGACTATTATCTACCGTATCACTACCATCTTTAATCCCATCGCCATTGCTATCAACACCATTATCAACTATTCCATCGCCATTAACATCAGCATCTGCTCCATCTACAATACCATCACCATCGCTGTCTGGGTTATTGTCATTGGGGTCATCAGCATCTAAAAGTCCATCGTTATCATCATCGGGATCATATCTATTATTGATACCATCACCATCATTATCTGCTCCATTATCGACAATGCCATCACCATTCACATCAGCATCGGCTCCATCTAAAATACCATCTCCATCGGTATCTGGATTATTGTCATTGGGGTCTAAATCATCAGTTAATCCGTCATTATCGTGGTCTTGACTATCATCTACGGTATCGCTATTATCATTGACCCCATCACCATCACTGTCTGTACCATTATCTGCAACACCATCACCATTGACATCAACATCAGAGACATCATTAATGCCATCACCATCGCTATCGGTACCATTATCAAGCGTTCCATCGCCATTCACATCAGCATCTGCTCCATCTAAAATCCCATCACCATCGCTATCTGGATTATTATCATTAGGGTCTAAATCATTAGGCAATCCATCACCATCATTATCTTTACTATCATCTACTCTATCATTATCATCTTTAATCCCATCTCCATCACTATCAACACCATTATCAACTGTTCCATCACCATTAACATCGACATCAGAAGCATCATTTATCCCATCACCATCACTGTCTATTCCATTATCAACAATCCCATCACCATTCACATCGGCATCTGCCCCATCTAAAATACCATCTCCATCACTGTCTGGGTTATTATCATTAGAATCTATAGCATCAGGCAATCCATCATGGTCTTGGTCATAACGATTATCTACACTGTCCCCATCATCTGTTACGCCATCGCCATCGGAGTCTCTTCCATTATCAGCTCTACCATCACCATTAACATCGACATCAGAAGCATCATTTATCCCATCACCATCACTGTCTATTCCATTATCAACAATCCCATCACCATTCACATCGGCATCTGCCCCATCTAAAATACCATCTCCATCACTGTCTGGGTTATTATCATTGGGGTCAATCTCATCTAGGAGACCATCATTATCATCATCGGTATCAATATTGTCAGGAATCCCATCACCATCACTATCAACTGCAACAACACCTAATACAGAAGTATTTTTATCTTTTAAATTACTATTTCCTGCTCTATCTGAAGCACAAGCAGTAAAAAAAATAGTGCCTATCAACACAAGACATACTAATTTTCTTTTATTCATTATCATTCTCCTTGAAGATAAAAGAGTTCAGCTTCTATTCTACGGTTCATTGCCCGTCCATCTACTGTTTCATTTGAGGCAATTGGCATACTCTCACCTTTACCTTCAGCTCTTAACCTAGAGGAACTCACCCCTCTACTCACAAGTGCATTCACAACAGACATAGCTCGTCGATAAGAGAGTTCTTGATTTTTCTCTACTATTCCTCGATTATCGGTATGTCCTACAATTTTGACCCTACTTCCTCTATTTTTCAATAAAAAATCTGAAAACCTATCTATCTTACTCATTGAATAACGCTCAATAGTTGCAGAGTTTGTCTCAAAATGTATCTGAAGCGTTGCTTTAATTGGACAACCATAGCTATCTACTGTAAAATTACAAGGGGTTGCAGGACATTGATCAATAGCATCACTTATACCATCTCTATCAAAATCTGGTTCATCTATTTTGATGGAACACTCATTATTATTAATGACAACTACTTTTGGTGGCTTTGGCCTCATCACAATAGGCTTAACAGAAATAGGCTCAATTGGAATATTTTTAACAATGGGTCGTGGTTTAATTTTTGGTTTTCTAAAACTTAAAGGCATACTCACACCAGCCGTAATAATAAATTCATTATTTTCATTATTACCTCCTAAAATTTGTAATCCTTTGGCTTCAAGTCGCGCTTTAATCCCTTTGTTAAACTCCATACTTACACCAGCTCCTGCTTGAACAAAGGCATGACTTTCAAAGACATCTTTCGTCGCACCACGCACATATTCATAGCCTAAACCAGCTAAACCATAAGGGGTAAGAATGGTACGATTTTCATATTCATATACCCCATTAAGAGATGCATGTATCAGCCCTGATGCAGCATCATTTTTTATTTTAGTATAATCAATATCGACTCTAGGAGAGACTACATATTTACTGTTTTGATAGGTTAAGCCCAAAATTGGATTTTCAAACTTATTACCATTTTCATTTTTAGTAGAATTTAAACCTAAATTAACACCTAATTCAGTTTCAATATTACTAGCATTTAATGTAGCCAATACAAATACTATATATCCTAGTGATTTTTTACACATCCTACACCCTTACTTATTTTAATTAATTACCTTAGCATCTATTTGCTAAATAAAAGTGAATATTTTTATCATTTTATAGTATTTTTTTAAATTTTTTTATTATTATATATATCTAAAACAAATAAAAGTATAAATATCTATAAATATGTTTCATTCTATTGTTAAGAGTGATTTTAAATATCACAACATGTTAGTACTTTTTCAAGTAAGCTTTAGCTACCATGTCACCATGAATAAACTCCAGACCCTACAACACTACTTTGGACATGATAGTTTTCGAGAACAACAAGAAGAGGTGATTGATGCCATCTTAAACCAGCAAGATTTGCTCATGATTCTTCCCACAGGTGGAGGAAAGTCACTCTGTTATCAACTCCCCTCACTTCTTATGTCGGGAGTTACGGTAGTTATCTCTCCTCTTTTAGCCCTAATGCATGACCAAGTAGTCGCCCTACAAGGTAATGGCATAAGTGCGGCCATGTTAAGTTCCATGCAAACACTTGAAGAGGCACAACAGATAGAACAACAACTAAGAGCCAACCAAATTAAACTCCTCTATGTGGCTCCCGAGCGACTAATGAATAACTATTTTCTAACTTTTTTACTCGACTTAAACATCAACTTTTTTGTGGTCGATGAAGCCCACTGCGTAAGTGAATGGGGACATGAATTTCGTGAACACTACCGAATGCTTTCACAACTCAAAATCTCTTTTCCAAGCACTACCGTTGCTGCCTTTACTGCCACAGCTACGGCAACTGTTCGAGAAGATATTCTTAATAATCTAAATCTTCAAAATCCTAAAGTAGTTACAGGCTCTCTTTTTAGAAAAAACTTAACAATAACAGCCCAGCACCGACAAAGTGATGGACGCAAACAACTACTTAACTTTTTAGCAGAACATGCCCAAGAAGCAGGAATTATTTACGCTTTTTCACGAAAACAGACAGAAACCACGGCTGATTATCTTAAGAAAAAAGGCTTTAAAGCAGAAGCTTATCATGCAGGCTTACCCACAAATATTAAAAACAAAGTCTTTAAAGAGTTTGTTACAGATGAAATTGACATTGTCGTAGCAACCATTGCCTTTGGAATGGGGATTGACAAATCTAACATTCGTTTTGTGGTACACATGAACCTCCCTAAAACCTTAGAGAATTTCTACCAAGAGATAGGACGAGCAGGACGTGATGGACTTGAAGCCCAAACGCTACTACTGTTCTCTACTGCTGACATTGTGCAACAAAAATCATTCATAGAAGATTTACCCGATTCACCTTACAAGGAAAATGCCTTTGAAAAAATTAATACCATTTCACGCTTTGCCAACTCTGAATCGTGTCGCCATCAACAGATAGCCACCTATTTTCATGATAACATCAAAATCTGTGATGATAAGTGTGACAACTGCCTCAACCCTGAACAAAATAAAATTGACATCACAAGCGATGCTCAAAAACTCCTTTCAGCCATCTACCGAACAGGTCAATCTTTTGGAATGCAATATGTGATTGATGTTCTACGAGGAAGTAAAGAACAACGCATACTAAGCAATGCCCATGACCAACTCTCTGTTTACGGCATAGGAGAGAACTACACTAAAGCTCAATGGCTAAGCATTACAGATAAACTGTTAGAACTAGGGGCTGTGAGTATTGGAGAGTACAAAGTTTACCACTTAACAAAACGAGGTATTAAAATTTTAAAAGGTAATGAGGAGGTTAATATAGGTGCTTCACGCTTGATTATCACGACAAGTAAAAAGAAAAAAGTAGATTACTTTGATGATTATGAAGTAGATATTTTCGATAGATTTAGAGCCTTAAGAAAAGAGATTGCCAGCAACAATAAAATACCTCCTTATGTCGTATTTTCCGACAAAACCCTTAAAGAACTCTCCAATATTATGCCAACAACAAAAGCTGAAATGTTAGAAATACATGGTATTGGTCATGTGAAATTTGAGCGTTATGGTCAAGCTTTTTTAGAACTTATTGAAGAGATTGAAAATGCATAAACTCTGTGGTATTGATGAAGCAGGAAGAGGATGTATAGCAGGTGATTTGGTTATAGCAGGTGTCATTCTCAAAAGTGAAATTAAAGGCTTAATGGATTCAAAAAAGCTAAGTGAAAAAAAACGTGAACTTCTTTATCCTAAAATTATAGAAAATGCATTCTATCATATTGTCTCATTCTCTGCAAAAAAGATAGATGAAAAAGGCTTGAGTAGTTGTTTAGCTCAAGGACTAGAAGAGATTATGGATACCTTAGAAGCAGAAGTTTATCTCTTTGATGGCAACCAAAGCTTTGGAGTTTTAGGAATCTCTACCATGGTCAAAGCTGACACTAAAATAGCTGAAGTATCAGCTGCAAGTATCTTAGCTAAAGTAAGCCATGATAGAGCCATTTTAAAATCTTCTGAACGCTATCCTCTTTATGGATTTGAAAAGCATAAAGGGTATGGAACAAAAGCACATATTGTAGCCATTAAAGAACATGGCTACTGTGAGATTCATCGTCAATCCTTTAAGATTAAAGCTCTTTCTTAAATGATTTTCTAACAATCAAGAGTGTTAATAGTGCCATAATCATTAAACCAAATGGTGTAGATGCAGGAACACTTGTTTCGTAAGTATCACAAGTACAATTTTCATCACCTACTTGACACCCCCCATTTCCATTTCCACCATTAGCTACATTAATAATAGGAAGTGTTACTGTTGCAGGTGTTTCATCAACACGACCATTTGCATCTATCGCAACATAAGTAAAATTTGCTGTACCAACAAAATTATCAGCGGGATCAAATCGTAAACCATTAGCTTCTTCTCTTGTTAAAAGTTGTCCTATCTTTACAGGTGTAACCCCATCTGCCATATAAAGTATTCCTGCATTAGCATTTGGTAAAGTAATAATTCTAAAATTTTCGACATCTTTTCCTGCACAATCTTGTCCATTTAAATTTAAAATATTTACAGCTGGTAGATTATGTGTTAAGTTGGGATTATGGATATCATCAGTTGTTGGTGCTTCATGACAAACTCCTCCATTTCCTCCTATAATAGGAAGTGTTACTGTTGCAGGTGTTGCATCTTCTCTATCTTGTTCATCTATCGCTGCATAAGTAAAAGTAGCATCTCCAACAAAACCATCTGCTGGATCAAATTTTAATCCATTAGCTTCTTCTCTTGTTAAAATTTGACCTACGGTTACAGGGCTTACACCATCTGCCATATAGAGTACTCCTGCATTAGCATTTGGTAAACTTTTTATTTTGAATTTTTCAACATCTTTTCCTGCACAATTTTGCCCATCTAAATTTAAAATATTTACAGCTCCTAAAGTATTTAGGAGCTTACTATTGGCTTTATCTTCAGTATTTGGGGCTTCCGTACAAGATCCACCACCAGGGTGATCTCCACCATTTCCTCCTATAATAGGAAGTGTTACTGTTGCAGGTGTTGCATCTTCTCTATCTTGTTCATCTATCGCTGCATAAGTAAAAGTGGCATCACCAACAAAGCCATCTGCTGGGTCAAATTTTAATCCATTAGCTTCTACTCTGGTTAAAATTTGACCTACTGTTACAGGGCTTACACCATCTGCCATATAGAGTACACCTGCATTAGCATTTGGTAAACTTTTTATTTTGAATTTTTCAACATCTTTTCCTGCACAATTTTGTCCATCTAAATTTAAAATATTTACAGCTCCTAAAGTATTTAAGAGCTTACTATTGGCTTTATCATCACTTGTTGGTGCTTCAGTACAAGCTCCTCCACTAACAGGAATGGTTACTGTCGCAGGGCTAGAGTCTTCTCTATTAGTACAATCAATCGCAGCATAAGTGAAAGTTGCATCTCCTGTAAAACCATCAGCTGGGTCAAACTTTAGTCCATTCGCTTCTGCTTGTGTTAAGACTTGTCCTACCGTTACTGCTGTTACACCATCTGCCATATAGAGTACACCTGCATTAGCATTTGGTAAACTTTTAATTTTATATTTTGTTACCTCTGTTCCTGCACAATCTTTTCCAGATAAATCTATAATATCTGTCGCCGCTAAGGTATTCGCCATATTAGCATTGGCTTTATTATCAGTATTAGGTGCTTCAGTACAAGCTCCTCCAATAACAGGAATAGTTACCGTTGCAATTGTTCCCTCTCCTGTACGATCATCTATAGCCACATAAGTAAAAGTTGCATCTCCTGTAAAACCATTAGCTGGGTCAAACTTTAACCCATTAGCTTCTGCTTCTGTTAGAGTTTGACCAACTGTAACAGGTGTACCATTAGCTAAAGAGAGAATCCCCTCTGAAGCAAGTGGTAAACTTTTAATCTTAAAAGAGAAAAGAGCCTCACCATCACAGTTTGTACCTTTTAAATCATCTATATCTGTAGCTCCTGCAGGTTGCATAATTCCTGTACTGGTTATATTTTCGGTTGTAGGCTTGTCTGAACAAGTCCCTGTGGCGTGTAAATTTAAATTAGATATTAGTAATATCGTGAATAAATTGGTAATTATTTTCATAACAATCCTTAACATATTTTTATTTTTAATAATAAATTTTAACATAAAAAATATAAATTTAACATTATTATTAATATTAAATACTTATTAATTTATAAAAATTAAAATTTTATTATTTATATATTTTAACTTAAAAAAATAATATTAAGATTATTTTAGAAACTTCCTCCAAATAAAACCCTAACTTGGTTTTGCTCTTCTACTTCTTGATTATGTATCCATTCTAAACTCATAGGAAGTGAAAATTGATTAAGAAAGAGTAAATCTAAGGTTGTTCCAAAAGTACTTTCATAATAAGTTTGATGAAGCGTCTCACTAAAATCTATGTCATACATACGCTGTTTGGCATAAAGTGTCTCACGTTGAAGCGAAAGGGGAAATGAAAAAAAGTAAAATGAGCCATCAAATACTTTTGCCAAAGAGAGTTCAGCCATTTTTACCTCTTTTGCGTACCTTGTAGTTGAAAAACTTGGTATATCTAAACTTGCATTATCTGATTGTAAAGCACTAAGACCATCTCTTAATGCTATCCCTTTTTCTTCTAAACTATTGACGCTGTTACTTGTAAAATAACTCGCTTTAACCCCTACATATGATTGCCCTACTAAATCATGTTTAAACTGATACGTTCCTCCAAACATATTGACCTCTCTATCTTTACTTCCAAAAATTTCTAAGGCATTTAAACTATTGGCATATTTAGATAAACCAAACTGTTTAGCATTTAAGATATTTACAGAGAGGGTTAAAGGTTCTCTATAAATGGTATTGTAATCTTTCGTATAAGCCAAAGTAGCATCTGCTCTCCAGTACCCAGAAGCCATCAATGGTAGATTGGCATAAACATCGTAACCCACATCTCGTTGAGAAGCATTATCTTCATGCTTTAAAACACCATAGATAGCCCCACCATAGTTTAGACGATGTGCTGAATTTTCATAAGCTAATCCTACTATCTCTCGTGCATCATTATGAGAGAACGTTGCTATTACACTATTTTGTAACAGTGGGTCTGCAAAATTAGCTTGTAAGTCAATACCGAATCCTGTGTAGCTACCATAAGAGAGTGCTTGACCTAAAGAGCTGTATTTTAGCTCTTTAATTGAATTATAATCTTCGGCTTTTAAAGCTTTACTATTAGATAAGAAATCTCTCTCTCGTATGGTGGAATTCATCAGAGAATTTTGAGGAATATTGATTTTGTAGGGTGTAGAAAATTTTCCTCTAGTAAGTTTTATTTGACGATAGGCATAACCATAAGCATCAACCGTAGCCACTAGAGCTTGATGATTATCTAAAAGTTTAAAGTCAATAATATCATCGGCACTACTTACTCGTTCTATTTGTCCATTTTTCACACCATACACACTAGAACCATCTTTTGATGAGGCAATAAAATAGACTACTCCTGCTCTATCAACATCGCTTACGAATCCATAATGCCCCTCAAAAGAGACCAATGCTGTTTTATTTTTGTAGAGTGTTCTTTTTTCGCCATCTTGCTTAAAATAATATAAATCCTCTCCATCAATATAGACAGATGAGTGACTCTGTGTATAAAACTTACCATCGACATAGAGTTGAGGGCTTTCGATTGATTTTTCTACATCAAAATAGACTTTTTTACCACTTTGAGTAAAGCCTTGGAAAACTTGACCCTCGAAACCTTTTTTCAAAAAACCATCACTGTCAAAAAGTCCCATTGTTATTTTCACAGGGGAAGTTTGTGCTGAAGCTTCAGAATAATATCTATTATTAATCTTAAAAAGTTCTCCCACTCTCCACGAACCCTCTTCAAGGCTTTTTGTCATATTTTGACAATTAAATTTCAACACTTTAGGTGCTGATTTTCTATCCCCTATTAGGGTATATAGCTCATTATCTTTTTTATTTAAAGGGGTAAAAATCTGACTTCTTGCTAAGAGTTCTCCCTGTGTGGGGCTAAACCCATTATGTTTATTTTTTAATGCTTCTACAAACTCTTTTAACAACACTTTAAAGCTTTTGCCATACTGCTTTTTAAACATTGCTGAAGTAAAAAAAGGAAGAGGCTGTGTCGAAAAAGTTTTAAAATATCCATTAACCTTTTCAAGTCCATATTTTTCCACCAAAAACTGCTGAAAAAACCCACCTACCAAATAGGCTTTTTCGCCATAAGGAAATTCTAAAGTTGAATTGTACATCAGTTCAGGTCTTATGACTCCTGCTTTTGCCATGGCAAGCACTTCAGCCAAAGCATAACCTGAGAAAAGTCGTCCTCCATTACCAAAACGCGACTCATTCATCACGGCATTTCCCTCTAAAATAAACGAATTTTCTAAAACATTAGGAACAGCGAAGAGTGGAAATAAGCCTAAAAAAGAGATGGGATTATTACCTAATATTTTATGGCTTGTTTTAGAGATAAAATTCTCTTTAGGGTTGAGTTGAAAGTTATGGGCTGTTTCATGAATCACCAGCGTCTTTAACCATGAAGTAGTAGAAAAATAATCCACATAACCAACTCCTGCCCCATAAAAAACCTGCATATTAAAAGGTATTTGTGTTGAGAAAGCATTGGCTATTTGGTTGTTAGAAGAAGCTACTCCAACACTCATCTTATCATCAAGTTTAAATCCAAACTCTTTTTCGTACTCCTGCATCACCTCTTTTTGATAAGCTTTCATGTTAGGCATTAAAGGGGCATACTCTTCTGGGTAAATATACTCAACTTCTTTATCATTACTTATCAAATAATCATCAGGAGTAACCACAGAAGCCGTAATAGCAGAGACAGAGCATAAAAAAAGAGAGATAATTTTCATTATTAACCTTAAAATAATATTAAAAATTTAAAGTAATTTAGAAAGATTTACTTTAATTCCTGCTATAATAACTTAAAATTTACTTTGGAGAGCTTATGCGAAATACTATTTTAATTTTATCTACTTTAACCTTTATCGCTTGTGGAGGAGAAAAAAGTTCCAATCCTACACCAACATCTCAAACATCTCAAACGCCAACTTCTCAAACAAGATTAATTGACGAAGATTTTACGCTGAAGCTCACTGATGTACCAAATTACAAAAGTAGTGATAGCATTGAAAAACAATACCTTAGTGTCATAAACTATCTAAGAAGTTTAAATGTAAAATGTAATGACCATTTAGCTTTTCAAGGTCCTGCCCCTAAACTAACTTGGAATAATAACTTAGCAGATGCTTCCCAAGAGCATAGTGATGACATGTTGTCTATTAAAAAAATGTCACATATTGGTTCAGGCACTTTAACTGACCTCACAGGGCAAGATTTTAGCCCCACAAGAAAGAGTCATTTTAACGAACGTATTCGCTTTAACCATTATGACTACAAAACCTCTGGTGAAAATGTTGCCTACATAGCAAAGTATCCTATTTTAGAAGAAGATGCTTGGGTACAAGCCATGGAAAATTGGATGAATAGTAAAACAGGACATTGCTCTAATATTATGAATGCTGATTTTAAAGACTTTGCTATGGCAGAAGCCAGAGGAGAGAAAAATCTTGTATTTGATGATGGCGTTACACGTCCTGCACCTGCAGGCTATTGGACTCAAAACTTTGGTGCTTTAAAATAGCACTAAAGGCACTTTAGAAAAATTATGGGAAAAGGGGATTAAACCTTAAACCCCATACTCTTACCCTCATTTTCAAAACTTGTGCCTAGCTCTTTTTCAATTTCACCTAAAAAATCTTTGAGCGTAAAAACACTCTCATCACGTACGGCAACCATGTAAGCAGTATTTCGAATAATCAAATTTATCTGTCCACCTGTTAGCTCATGTTTGGCTAACTCATCGACTTCAAAGCCCTCTTCATAGTCGGCATTTTCAGGGAGCATAAAGTGCCAAAGGCGTTTACGCTGTTTGCGTCCTGGTTTTTTGAACTCTATTTTATAGTTAAAGCGTCTTGAAAAAGCTTTATCAATGTTGGTCAATAGATTCGTAGTGGCAATTAAAATCCCCTCAAACTGCTCTATCTGCTCTAAGAAAATGTTTTGCATTTGGTTGTGCATCTTATCGGCAGAACTGCCTGTACCTTGGGTACGTGAACTTAAAAATTGGTCAGCTTCATTAAGCAGTAAAATAGGATCAACCTTGGCTTTTTTACTCAAAGTTTTAAAGTCATCAAAAATCTTACGGACATTCTTTTCACTCTCTCCTACATACATCGATAAAATTTTAGAACAATCAAAAGACAAAATAGGACGTTTTAGTGTTTTAGCTAAACTCATAGCCGTCATCGTCTTACCTGTTCCAGGGTGACCATAAAAGATAATGCGTGCATCAATCCCTTTACGTTTGTCTTTTAGTCCCCACGCTTTTAACTTGGCAAAAACCTCTTTATCTACTTGCTTAATAAGGGTATTTAAGACCTCTCGTGTTTTAGGGTGAAGTACCACATCACTTAAATCAGTAGCTGGTTCAAGATATTCAAAAAGTTCTTGCTCTTCTACGAGTTTATCGAGTTTTAATTTGGTTACTTTTTTCTTTTTATTGGGGTGAATGATTTTTTGTAAAATATCCTCTTGCAAGTAAAATGAGCGTGAAATTCCCCCAAACATATTTAAAATCTCTTCATAGTCAATAATATTTTCATTTAAAAGTTTTGAGCCATCTTCGAGTAAGGCACGATTACGGATTTTGTCATGCTCATCATCTGAAATCATCTCAATAAGAGTGTTCATATCTCTAAGTTGTCCCTCCCCTCCTGAGTACTCTTCTTTTAAAAGGGCTAAAAAGATGCGTTGTTCTTTTTCATTTAATTCATGCTCTTTAAAAAATACCTCCACCACAATAGGCTCTTGGGTAATTTTAACACGCTCCACAATACGTTGTGAGAGTAACACAAGTTTAGACTTTAAACGTCCTACACTCAAAGAGGTCTCTAAAAAGCCTTGCTTTGAGGAGGACATTTTTTGTATGAGTTCAATCACATCAAATTGGTCTTGTAAATACTCCAAATGGTCTGTATAAGGTTTAATATCAGGCAGAGAGATTTCCAATGAACCCTCTTCAAGTAAACGGAGTAAACTCATCGTAGGTGCAACAGAAGTGTTGAGTACTTCAAGTTGTGAAATCTCTTGTACTTTGACTTGCCCAAAAGAGATTTGCACTATCCAACCCATATCCATAAGTTTTTTAATCACAGATAAATAGTTTAAATAATCATAACTCTCATACTCAAAATTGTCTTGTAAAATATCTAAAACGGCTGTCTCTTCAATCCCTTTTACAAAACGTCTGCAGATATATTGTAAAATTTTAGCTTCTTGACGATTACATTTTAAATGAGGATAGATTTTTGATTTAGTGACATTTTTAGCTTCTATAAAATTAATGAGATATTTCAATACATATTTCCTGTTTATCTATTTTAGATTATTATAACGAAATAGTTTTAGATTATTGTTAGGATTTAGGTTTTCGACAACTCTTAACGGTCTCAAATAGTGAGTTCAAAAAAGGGAGGGATAAAATATAAAGTTAAAAGTCATCGTATGAGAGCTACTTAAAAAAAGGGAAAAATAATGTAACTCTCATAGGAATATTATAGCAACAAAACTTTGGAAAGTAGGCATAAAATTTAAATTTCTTTAAAATTTCTTAAAAATAAAATTATATTTTACAATTTATATTATAGAACATACAAAGAAAAATTTATTATGTAATATCACGTTAATATATGTTTTTAGAGTAGCTTTTCCCTTTACATTTACATTGTTACATTTTCCAAAAACTCAACCTCACTCCAACGTACCACAATCAAGTCAATGGAAAAAACCATGTCTAAGTTATGTGCTTTCATATAGTAGTACGCTGAGTTAATTACTTTTCGTTGTTTTGCAGGGGTAAAATTATAAATAGGGTCAAAATCTGCTTGGGCTGATTTTACTTCAATAAAATGTAAAACACCATCTTGCATGGCAATAATGTCTATCTCCCCTAATTTTCGTGCATAATAGTTTCGTGCAACAACTGTAAACCCTTCTGTTTCTAAAAAGTCACTTGCCACTGTTTCATTTTGATTTCCAATACTTATATTATTTAATTTATGGTTCATCGTCAATCCTTTATATGATTTTATTATAAAGAAGTTACTTTAAAAATGCAACAAATATGTCAAATTGACATATTTTAAAGTTTATTGGCTTTGTTCCACTCTAATTAATGCTGAAATCCCTTCAACTAACGCTTCTATGGCTTCTACTTCAGTGACTCCTAGGCGACGACGGTTCGAAATATCAAAAATGCCCTCTTTACTTTCAGAATGTTCTCCATTTACCCCACG
>Ga0256833_1001266_pt1 | contig 18734 bp, 19 predicted proteins | sample 356284metaG_FD_190535 | JGI IMG/M metagenome (GOLD analysis project Ga0256833, IMG submission 190535) | Hydrothermal vent microbial communities from Mid Atlantic Ridge, Atlantic Ocean - 356-284 | ecosystem: Environmental > Aquatic > Marine > Hydrothermal vents | place: Atlantic Ocean: Mid... | reverse complement strand
CCCCAACGGCAGAATAGCACTCCTCTACAACACGCTCAACCCCTCTACATGGGAAAAACTCGCGGCAACCCTTAAAAACCTCAACCTACATCCAACAGCGATCTACTGGCTCCCCGGCGAAACCCCCGGCAAACTCGCCCGCTCCAAGCTCCGAGGACTCCACATAATAATACTCACCGCCAGAAGACCAAAACCTAAATAAATAATTAAATAATATTAAATAATATATAGCAATAACCATATGTGAAAATGAGGAAAGCCTACCCAGTTCTACACCTTAAGACAACTCTTTTAGCAATTTAACTATGTCGTCTCCATAGCGTTTTCTTAGTATTTCTGTTAGCTCTTTTATCTTCCTATCCATGAGTTCGAAAATGTCTATTTCTCCACTTACAGACCTCATAAGATCTATAACATGATCATAGTAGTCCGGATTGCCTAAGAACTCTCTAAATATATCTCTGCCTACAAGGAGGTACTCTTTTGGATTTAAGCCCCATGACCTCAACGTAGATTCCGCAACGGTAAACGCACATTTGCCGTAAGTTAACGCAAGGTATGGTCTATAGTTGTTATTCTCTGCCTCTTTTGCATGTTGTATAAACCTTTCTATAATGTCTTTATTAAGGTCTGCAGGGCCCGATTTCACTGAGATAGCGATGCCTTTATATTTTTTACCATTCTTTTCAAAAATCTTTGGTATAATGATATCCCACCAACATATCCAAGGTTTCTTGTCTTTATGCCTTCTACATCTAGGATCCATGTCCTTGCCACTTTTACCTCCAAAAAGATCTCTTAGGAAGGCCTCTATTACATTGCCAAAGCTTGTACCTAGCGATCTCTCTACACGTCTATACACGAAGAGTTCAACTGCTTCTTCAATAGAGTTCACACCAAGAGCAGCAACCATGTAGGGATTAAGACCTCCTTCATCAATAAGGTTTTCAAGTGTTATATTTTCAATAAGATTTTTAGCATGACTAACAAACTGTTCAACATGCCGTAATGCGTCTTTTTCCCTATTATTTTTTCTAATATTCAACAAATATCACCTTAGTATAACTGTAACCATATATTGTTTATATATTTTTTATACTATATGGTTAGTATGATATTAAAGCTTATTATCTAATTCTTGCAGAAATACATGTAGAGGTACATGCAATATGACGAGATTGTTAGGCAAGTCCAGAGTTTGGGGTAGGGGTTACACCACAATTCCGGTTACAGTAAGAAGAGTTCTTGGTATAGGTAATGGTGATGAATTAGAGTGGTATTTGACCGAGGATAATAAGATACTTGTTAATAAAAAAAGGAGAGGTGACAAGATTGGTAGTTAAAACATTAGAAGACTACGATGAACTTAAGCTGGCTGCGTGGTCGTTTGTTAGGCGGTTTGATGGGTGGGCCGGGTTTGGCCTGGGGTATGCTAGGGCGTATTTGTCGATGCTTGTTGACCTGGTGATCCTTGAAAGTGGTGTGGGGTATGTTGCGGCGCTTGCTGAGGCGTTAGGCCGTGCCGAGGCGGTGTATGCTTCTCGGGGGCGCGGCGGTATTGTGGATGACTACAAGGTTGTCTATAGGGAGTGGTCTGAGGCTGACCGTGGCAGGTTGTCTACTAAATTACTGTCCGGTGTACCCCGGCCCATGCCTGGGGGGCGTGGGGGCGGGGAGGGCTTGACTGTTATATCCTTGTTTACTGGGGCCTACGGCCTCGACTTGGGGTTCGAGCTGGCCGGCTTCGAGGTGGCGGTGGCGCTGGACATCTCCGAGGACTCCTATAGGAACCTGGGGGCGAACAGGCCGGGGATTCCATTCCTTCTAGGTGATATCAGGAGGTTTTCTACTAGGGATATACTCCGCGAGGCAGGCCTTAAGCCAGGCGAGATAGACGTTATCACAGGCGGTCCCCCTTGTCAGCCTTTCAGCCCTGCGGGTAAGAGGCGTTCACTAGGGGATCCCCGTGCCGCCCCGCTTATGGGCTTCATAAGGGTGGTGAAGGAGGCTAGGCCTAGAGTCTTTGTCATGGAAGAGGTGCCCGGCATCCTTAGTGCCAGGATAAGGCACGTCCCGATAAAGGAGCGCGGCAAGAGGGGTCTAAGGCCGGAGGAGGCGCCGGGGTCGGCGTGGAGGGTTATCCTCAGCGAACTCAGGGGGACTGGCTATAGGGTTGCCTGGAGGGTTCTAAACGCTGCCGACTATGGTGCGCCCCAGACCCGTGTGAGGGTTATAGTAGTAGGGGTCAGGCCTGACCTGGAGAAACCGCCCGTGTTCCCCGAGCCCTCCCACTCTAGAGACCCGGTGAAGCTGTTTACAGTGCTGAAGCCGTGGCTGACGCTCGCGGAGGCCTTGGCAGATATAAGAGACCACGTAGGTTTCATCCCCCTACCGCCCAAGTACGCCAAGTATATGAGGTATGTGCCGCCGGGCGGCAACTGGAGGCAGATACCCGACGAGCTGAAGCCCGAGGCGATGAACGCCGCTTACAGGGCCGGCGGGGGACGGATGGGGTTCTACAGGCGGCTTACATGGTTCGAGCCCTCGCCTACACTCGTAACATCCCCCGCCATGAAGGCCACAATGATGGTTCACCCATGGGAGGACAGGCCGCTGAGCGTTAGAGAATACCTGAGGATACAGGGGTTCCCCGACGCGTGGCGCGTAGCGGTACCTACACAGCGCGCATACAGGCTCTTCGGCGAAGCAGTCCCCATACCACTAGCAAAAGCAATCGCCAGGACAATAAGGGATAAGATTCTTAAATAACTCCCGTTTAAGCCAGGAGCGGTATTCAACAAAGACATAGCAATATTCGTTTGTAGGTACATAGTGTCATACTTAAGTGGTCTCTAGCTAGGGTATCTAGACATGGGATGTAACATAAACAGGGACATGATCATCAATGAGATCCGTATGAGGGTTATTGAATGGGAGAAGAAACACTGGGTACCATACCCATGGAGGGTCGATAGGACGCCATATAGAGTCCTGATAGCCGAGCTCCTGCTGAAGAGGACGACCCGGCAGGCCGTGTCGAGGGAGTTCCCCAAGTTCATACAGAGGTTCCCGGATTTTAACGCGATCTTTAACGCCCCTATAGGGGAGGTAGAAGAGGCATTTAGGCATTTAGGTCTCTATAAGCAGCGCGCAAAACAGCTAAAGCAGCTAGCTGAAGTCATTATAAAGAAATACGATGGAAAAATACCCGACAAATGGGAAGATCTTGTTGCTCTCCCCGGCATAGGTATATACTTGGCGGGCGCAGTTCTTAGCTTTGGCTATAGTAAGAAGGCTCCAGTACTTGACTCCAATGTTATAAGGTTCTTGTCCCGGCTGACGGACATAAAGGCGAAGAGGCACAAGGACTATCTTAAGCTTCTATGGAAGCTTATTCCAGAGGGCGAACATGACTACTTTAACTACGGTCTAATAGATTTAGGTGCGCTTGTATGCCACTATAAGCAGCCCCGGTGCGGGAGCTGCCCATTAAAGGATTTCTGTGTACATTACTTGAAGAAGAGTAATAATAGTATGGCAGAGTGTTTTGAGAAAATATATAAAGAATTAATTTATGGAGTGCAGAAGAAACACTTCTAACTTTAGTTTTCTCGTGAATAGATAGCCTAAAAAGGTACGACGCCGTGTTCGCCCATATCAAGCACGCTACTCAGTTCCCGTGAATAGATAGCCTAAAAAGGTACTGAAACCTTAAAAACTAAAAGAAGTGTATTGACTATAAAATATACTCGACATTCACCTCAATATGATCAGCTATGCTAAGGTAGAGGGAATTATCTCCAAGGTTCTCGTAATAGGAGTACCCCAAGGCGGGACAGTCGTCACGTATAAAATAAAGGTTCCACACCCCGAGAGCTGGCTTTCCCAGATACTCGCCCTTAGAAGCCAGCTAAAGTTCCCATAACCAACCCCGAAACCCCTAACCCCCCAGCCGCAACATGAATGCAATGTCTGGCGCGCACCCTCTTCCACTAGGCGCCCCGCCACACCGCTCCCCGGTGCATAGACATCAAAGGAAACTTCCCGCGAAGCATCCTGGGAAAAGAAGGCATTGAGGCATCTAAGGAACTGCATGGTTCCTGAGAAAGCGGTGGAAGAAACATATGTTGCTATATAGGAGAAAAAGGAGTCTATAGAGATCAGTCATTTTCCTAGACGCGAGCTGCCTCGAAGTGTTACTAGAAAAAACTCTCAGGTTAATGCGGGAAAAGTTACCTTAATGGTACAGAGCTCCTAAGCAGGCGATAATACCACTTATCTGGAGGATCCCACTCCCCAGAGCTTTCGACGTGATACAGTGATCCCGGCGCCATCGCGGCGATAGGCCTCTTCTGGACGTTTTCCGCGTAGTCCCAGCCTGACAACATGCCAACGCTGCCGCATGCAAGCTCAGCCACCTCTCCCCTCACCGTAACAAGGCCTTCTCCATCGACCTTAACGGCCACATGGCTTGCCGCAAGCCTATACTCGCCCTCCTCCTCTACCGACACGGCGAAATACGGCTCTTCCTTTATATGGAACAAGAAGTATTCCGCTGCACTGGATCGGCCTCCAAAGCCTGTTACTCCATGTATCGGGAGCCCTCTTTTGAGATCCTTTAGGAGACCTCTCGAGTCGGCCACTTCGATGCAGTAAAAGAGTGTTTCGAGGCTTCTCCCACGGTCTAGTCCGTGAAAGGCCGTGTATGTGTAAAGCGCCCTATCACCTGCAGCCCTCTTCTTTTCATGCTCTATAGCTATTCCTATTCTCTGCTCGGTTACATATTTGCGCGTTATGATTTCTATTATTTTCCATCCCTTCTTTACCCTCCTTAATCTTGCAAAATACGTGATGCCTGGTCGCCGCTTAGCGGGCTCTAATACAGGGTGGAGGCGTATGCCTGAAGCCCAACTCTCTACCTTAGGCTTAGGCCCGCTACCTGGAGGGGCTGCGGCACTGTATGGAAGCAGGATTGTTTCATTGCGTAGATCTTCTACGGCGTATACTCCGTAAACTTTGAACCCGTCATCATTTATGGCACCGATAAATTCGTTATAGTTCTCTCCTGTAAGTAATGAGAGTAGTGTTATTGCTGCACCCGTAGCTGTGTAAATAGTAGGATATATCAATGTAGCCGCCATAGTATTCGACTCTACAGGATGTATCCCCCCTAAGTAGAGCGGGCGAAGCATCGTTAGCGGTTTAAAGCACATCTTAAAATACTCCGTGTTAGGGCTCACCTATACCACCCCACATCCTATATTGCGGAAAAATAGAGGAGCCAAGGATATCGTTGCTCGATACTATTGAAAGTAGCCCTGTAAAGGCCTCAAATACAGGCCTCTTATCAGGGCTTCCGGCAAGGGCATAGAGTATTCCTAAGAGCTCCTTCCCGGCATGTTCTCCCTCAAGTACTTCCTCGAGCTTAGAGATAGCTAACGCCACAGAGGACGGCTCATCGCCGCTAAGCGCCCTTTGAAGGGCCTTCACGCGGAGATTAAATGAAGGCGTCACATGACGCTGAAAAGCGTAGAAGGCACCTATCTCAACATACTTTCTCAAAGCACTGTAGCCGCCTACCGCCACTACAGGTAATACATATGTACTCATTTTTCCCGAACCTGTAATTCTCGCGACAGCTACACTATTCTTAGGCCTATATGATCCAAGCCTGCTGTTCTTAGCAAGAAACATGGCTCTGAAAAGCCCCTTCATAGCAATCCTTAAGGGTATACGTGAATGCGCAAATATTACAGCCGCGGAAGCCTTCATTCCAACCTCTTCTTGAAGAGCCGTATAATCCGCAAGCAACTTAAAGGCATCCTCGGGAGGTAAGAAAAATACCGCGTCGTCACCGCCTATGAAGCCTGGCATTCCAGACGCTAAGACTCTTCCATATATATTACGTTCAAAAACCTCCGAGACAAGATATCCTGAGACGGCTAATGCAAGAACCTCTCCCCTAGTTATGCCCTGGAAAAAGGGTGTAGCCGTATCCATATCAACATAGAGTAATGCATAGTAATTGGTAGGTTTAATTCTAAGAGGAACCTTATGAATCATAGAAAACTCTAGGAGCTCTGAAGTCATTTCGCGATTATTTAGGAGCATCTCGAGATACTTTTGTAGCAAAATAATGCACTCCCGCACATAATCATAGTCACCATGGATATTTCTAGCCCTCTCCGGTATTAACAGTTCAGGATACCATTCTATTATACACCTTAGCGTCCCACCAAGTTCAGCACATTTCTCTCCTCCATTTTTCTCAAAAAGTTCTTCAAGTCGACGACTTAGCTTCCTTAACCCTCCCTCTCTTTCCTCTCCATAAATAATTTTTAAAACCTGGGCTAAATCATTATCAAGCCTACCGCCACGCATTATATAATTATATAGGTCGCAGAGGCTTTGCTCCTTAAGAAGACGTGAAACGGGAAGACCGCATCCCACCCTCCCAGCTTCACCGGCTAATAGATGTTTACCCAGCAACATCAACAGCGTCCTGTAATAGAACATTGCTATACCATAGAGGCTTTTAGGAGGCAGAAAATCGTTAGCTGAGAAGAATCTTTCATCTGGGGAGACTCTAACACGCTCCGCCATATCGCTCACCAACATTCTTCGCTAATCTTAATACTAGATGCACAGGACACAACCTCTCATGAGGCCTTATCCTAAGAAAAGACTTGTTTTCTACGGATAAATGTTGAGGATCCTCGCTCTGATTCCATAAAATATACGGCCTTAGGTAACAGTTTGTACAAACAAGCCTTCCCTTATATTTTACGAGATTTTTATGAGACTTCTCAAGTATATCGAAATATTCCTCAGGGAGAATGTACACTAGAGACCTTGCAGCATTACTATGGTATATTGAGGATTCCATATAGAGAAGCGGAAGAAGCCCGCCCCTAATATTCTTCCTACTTATCTTATAGTCATCCTTATTAAGAAACTTTAATACATAATTGAGGCGTTTCTCCCATCCCTCTTGCAGAAGAAGCTTCAACTCCCCGGATTCCACACTAAACGCCGTCGCGTTATACGTGAAGGGTAGATCTTTCTTCAATAGTTCAACAGTCTTCTCCCAGTCACCATATTCCTTATTTATATTTAACATACTATCTGAATCTCTTTCCTCCATTTTCTCAAGGATACTAGTTACATATTCACTACTAACTATCTCTTCCCAATACTCCCTTAGATAGGATTCTATTTTAAGTACTATTTGCCTAGGATTCTCATGATTATCCCTAGCGTTAGGAAGTATTATATTAAGGATTGCAGGATTCAGGCCACCCAATGCATACCCGTGAAGAATACTCTCTTCAAAATAAGGATTAACAAGACTTAAAGGTCTCCTAATGCTCCATCTACCCAAAGGCTTGAAAAAACTGTCCAAAGAGACCTTGTAGGAAGCATACATTACTGCCTCACTAATAAGCATAGAAGCCTTGCCGTAGTCGAATGGTATCCTAGATGACGCCAAGAACTCCTCCTTGCCAGTAACCTCTAGGGTAAACAGTAGCAGCCCTTCGTCTCTACTAACCGAAAGTAGGAGAAAGGCATACTCAAAAACGCTCCTAAGAAAACCATATGCCTCCATGACTTGGAACCTGGCTTTGGATCCTCCGGCACGGGCATGGAGACTACTAAATATAGAGTCTATCCTACAGTATATATCACAATCCTTATTCACCTCATCCACTTTGCGTATATCTAGCCCAAACAAGTCGGCGCCTATCCGTAAAGGCGCGCTACTCTCATGTAGAACGTACTCCACCCTCCTAAGCCAGGCCTCATCAATAGACGGCTCGTTCTTCTCATTACACGGAATACCTGCAAGGCGCAAGACGAGACGAGAAAATCCTGAGAGAATGCCCTCAATGCTATTACGGCTTTCCATCCTCCTTAGAAGCTTACACACAACACTAACTATCTCTGCCTCCTCACCCATACCCCAAATCACCCTATTACAACCACTTTCCCATACCCCAGCGAAGTCTTCCTACCTACACCTAACAACGTCGATAATTCAAAGAAACCTCTCATAAGGGCATGTAACTCATCCCCGCATATATCCTCCAAGCCACGCTTTATACCTAAAATCTCTACGAACCCTACACCGCGTCTAACTACAGGGTACTTAGAGGGCACGCTATTAGCCCTGTGCTCTTCTATCCTAGGAGTAGACGTACCATCAGCATACATGGGAACCGTGGCATCCCCATCGAGCAGAAATTCTACTGCGGTATCGGGATCCGGATAAGCGTCAGTTAAAACCATCGCGCCTATACCCTTCTCGAGAGAACCAAAGAGCGCGGGTTCTCCTAGCTCGCCGAGGCAGCCAGGCAGTTTCTCCCCAATCTTGTTATAGACCATTCTGAGCAAACCCTTTAACGAGGAGCCTGGAATATAGGGTACCTCTATTATCGGATCAATAAGAGTGCCCCCTTCAAACAGTGCCTTAAAGGGCGGTGGAGGCTCCCCTACCATGGCCCTGGAGTCTAAGCGAAAGTGGAGAGAGAACGGGATGTAGCCAGCGCTTGCTAGGCCTTTCTCAAGATCCCTCAACTTGGCTTTAACAAGGTTGCGTCTCGTCCGAGTATAGCGAGATTTAATAATTATGTCCTTTAATATAATTTCCTTAAGTCCGAGAACGTCACGCTTAACCCTTCTCCAATCCCTATCATTTATAGAGATATTCTCTGCACACATCTTAAGCGGGAGAAACGCCTTGGCATAAAGCGCTGCCGCACTGAGAGCCCCCCACGAGTTTTCCGCGGCATTCCACAGCTCGGTAAGCCTCCCCTCCGTAAGGTTAAACCATTCCCTTAAACATGCGGTAAACTCTTTATAACGCAGAGCACTATTTAAGACAGCAGTAACATTGCCGCTCACCATACTTTCACCTCCCTACACTTAATGCCGTATTGATTTAGACGACTCAGAATATGATCTAGAGCAGCATTCATGTGTCTCTCAATTTCCTCGTCGGTGACACTGATTATATGACGCCCGTGCCGTATTCTGTTAGGCCAGTCGGAGGAGTAGAAGGCTGAGATAAAGCCCACACCTCTATGAGCAGAAAACATGATAGGGGAGGCACGCCTACTGACGCCAGCCTTGTACCCCCGCCGGGGAAGCCCGAGAATCCATGCACCATGTCTTATAGAAAGCTGGGGCCTTAGTACAGCCCTAGAAAACTCGACAGCAGCCCGAACAGGGTTCTCGATCTTACATCTAAAAAGCCTAAAAACGTCCTCGGCAATAGCCGGTATGGCCGGTAGCTCTCCTCTGCTACCCCCCGCCGGGTAGCGCGATACAATATTAGAGGCTGTGACACTCAACCGCCTAAGCGTAGACGATATGTTACTGGGATCAATATAGCTGGGATCAACATTATTCCACCGCCTGATATCTAAAGACCCGAGGCCCCTCCTAGACCCCTTACCAAGCCCACCAAGGTGGAACAAAACGATAAGAGACAGGACAGCATGTTCAACATGGCTCGTAGGCAAATTCTCCCAAGTAGGCACATTTAAATAAACTTCACCACTCCTTAGCCAGCCACATAGACTACCCCTACGACAGGGATGCCCCAAGCTTGTCAGGCGGTAGCGGCTGTGACCACTAATGGAACTACAGCTATAACGTGTAATGGATCCATATGTCCTAAGAATCACCGGAGACACATGGTTTGTAGAGCCCCACAGGTTCCCGCTGGCCTCCAGTACCCTCTTAATAAGCTCTCTACCATTGACACCACGGCTATACAGGGCGCCCGCCAGTGCAGCCCGCGACCACCACCTAAGGACACCCTTCAAACTCTGGCTACGTAGCGGCTCACAGTCATTACTCCCATGGCAAGCGCAGCCATCGTAGCCTCCGAGAAGCATGGGAGTTGAACTACGAACCTCAAAGCTTGCCAGGGTTGTAACGGGAGATATCGCCTTCATGCCTACACCTCTTGGCTAGGCAGAAGCGCCTCAGAGATACGCTTAGCGTCTACGAGTGAACTTTCCAGGAGCTCTCTCAGAAAGGGGTTCGCAGAAGACAGATCACTCAGCAAGTCCTTTATTGTAGGTGCGACGTCTTCCTTCTTATTGATGCTGCCTAGCTCGCCCCCAATATACACCTTCAATAATATTGATAGAATAACCGTGAAGACCAGCTTCTCAAAGTCAGATTCATTTATACCCAGCATTATGCTCTTGCATGAGTCCTTTTCACTACAATGCAATATATCAACGATGTGTTCCTCGACAAAGTCTAAATCGGCCTTAGAGAGCATGAAAAGAACAGCATCATAAGGAGACTCATCATACATGCCGACAATGCCACGTAGACGCGACCTAACCCTAGCAGCAACCTTATCCTTAAACTTACCATTATTCTTTGACAGCTCCCTCAAAGCAAGCGCCAACTCATAGAACCACAACGAAACATCATACCTAATACTGTCCCCCACGGCTACCACCTCTAAATTAGCCTAAACTTTACCAAGCCTCTACCAATGGTCTCATGGCCGCCAATAACTACGTAAAATGAGCACTCATCATCTCCACAAATGGTTCTCTTAAATTCCTCAAACAGACTCTCCCTCTCCCCAATTTTACGGAACATGAACATCCCAGCGAACAAGGAATGATCTGGCACGGCCTCCTCGGACCATAGAGCACCGCTGCGAACCCTCTTACTCTCATAGTCAAGCGCAACTCTCGTAGTCTTCATTACAAGCCTCCTACCAATAATCTCTGCAGCCAGGCTATCTGGAAGGAGGACAACTCTATCAGAGAACCACTCAGCAACTTCATCGTCATATACCTCGGCCAAGATGTCCCTGAACAACTTCCCAAGTTGGCTACATACACTGTAGGATAGGGCTCTCCCCTCCTTCGAGACATATATCCCCCCACCAAGATTCAAGAACCCTTCTCCATGCTCGGCGCTGAGAACAACATCCGAACCATCTGCACACTCAAGAACATGCTTTAGATTATCAAAATACTCCCTATACCTGCCACTCTCTTCCCCGGATAATTTATTCAAGAGCTGGAGAATATCCCTAAAACCAAGCAGTAAATACCGCGACGTGTAAAGGCAGCCACCCAGTCCACAGCCACCACTAATAGCTAAGAGCCTAAGATCCGACACAAACATCCTACCAATCTCAAGCTCTGGACTCCCACGTTCAGGACCAAAAAACTTCTCAACAAAATCCCTGTAACCGCCAAGGCTCATAAAACCTCTAAGCGCCCCCTTCACACTACTACCCCATACCACTGGATACCCCATTGGATCCCTCTGAACTGGAAGATCAACCGCACCAGCCTCCTTGCCGCTCCCTACATGCAGCGGCGTTATAGGCGTCATAAGAGCTAGGCGTGCCTCGCTATATACTCCTCCAAGAAGACCCAAGCTTCTACACCAAGATCTTATAGTAATAGAGATTTATTAATATGAGTAACTCATCTATTAATTGAATATGCGATGTCTACTCCAAGCTATACATTATATCTAAAAAATTATAAAGCGTTATATACACCAGGAGATCCCCTAAAAATAGACATCGGAGATATTACACTTATCATAGGTCCCAGGAGTAGCGGCAAATCATCCATCCTCGAAGCGTTATGGCTGCTTCCTGTACTGGGAAGTGACTTATTACAGTCAGAAGATACTATAATGTTAAATTTAGCCGAAAAGAACAGAGCCCTATTCACAGGCTCCAAAAAAATTAGACTATTTAACCTTGTTAATCAGCAAAGTCTTATAAAAAACAACGAAGTAGATACTTTAATACTGCTGGTAGAAAACAACAAACTTCAATATTATGGAGTAAATATATATTATAAATTTAGCATTTTAAATTCACACGCTGAAATAAATAAGATTAACAACGAGAAATTAGACAAGCTAGAATTAGAATCAGAACACTATAAACAATTCAATATAGATGATACAGAGAATTCAGCGGTAAAAATACATGCATTATCAGTACATAGAATATTTCCTAGGTCATGGGATATAATGACAACCGCTGATGATATAAAAACAGAGAATAACGATACAATACTATATACTAGCCTAGTAAAAAAGCTAGTTTCGGCGGGAATAGGTCTCTACGCCGAAAATATCGGCATGATAATCAGGAGTAATGAGGATGCCGCGCAGCCTTTCTATGATCTATTCAACCATATAGTGGATAAATTCATAGAATTATTCAACAAAGTAAACGAAAAAGAAAACCTGCCTAAAATTGAAAAAATAGTACCGCGAGGAAAAACATTCTCAATAATATATGACGATAATACAAGAATACCGTTTGAAAATCTAAGCATGGGCACAAAAAACCTACTAAGCATACTTATGGAAATAGCAGTAGTACATGTACTCAAAGAAGACTTTAAAGAACACGTCAAAGGAGACTTCATAGTAGAGATAGAAGAACCCGAACTGGCTCTTCATGCATCAACACTAACGGCATTAACAAATATTATGGAGGAAGAGACAAAATATATGAGATTCTTACTCACAAGCCACTCACCGAGACTCCTCCTAATAACCTCGGCCTATAAGGATATAGATTCAAGGTCGTACATGTTGCTAAAAGAAGAAGAAAGTTACCTTATTGAAATAGGTGAAGAGCTAGGAGAAAATGAGAGAGCAGCACTTTACCCTATGTTAAGCAATGACATTAATATATTATACAATTTTTATGCTAAAATATTAGAGAAATATGATCAGGTGAAAAAATGACATCATTATATGATTGCATAAAAAATGATGATGATTGTAATAATAGTAGATACTATAAAAGATATTACAAGCCTGTTTTTGAGAAATTATTCAAAGAAATAAGTATCATTTGCTGTATATCATGTAAAGGTAATTCTAAAATTCCCTCAGATGGTTGTAATTATTATTTAAATTATTTAAATAATAATTGTAAAAATTCATTTTCTGCAGATATTTATATTATAACTAGTAAAGAAAATATTATAGTGATAGAATGCCATTTTCTAGACACCAATATTATTAATTCCATTAATAATTACTTAAAATTAAATCGCAAAAAATATATGAGTGGAGCAATTGGTATATCAAAAGAAAAAATACTTGAGATTATTACAAAAATTTCTAGTAAAAATGATAAAATATCAAATTTTCTTAATGTTATAAATTGTCTTAGAGGAAAGTATAAAAATGTTTTTCCAATATTTCTCACCAATTCAAAATTTTTAAAAAATTTATACCTAGAATATATAGAAATTGAATAAAGTATAAAGGTGATAAAATGATACTAATATTAAATGGTGATAAAGAAAAAATTGAGAAAACATTTACGAAATATTTTTTGTATGACTATGCTAACTACAAGATAGTAGTTGTTGATACTATTAGTGAGAATATTATATTAGATGAAAAGAAGATGGAGAAATTAATTGGGGATCTTGGCGAGAAGTATGTTGCGGTTGGTTTTAACCTTGATTATTTTGATCCCTTTAACATTTTTTGGATTTATTGGAGGGGATACAGTATTGTTGATGCTTTGAGTATTGTAATTCATTTGAGGTATTTTATTGACGGCTATGTATTTTATTTACCAGGTATTTTAGTTGATTCTATCCATAATGGGAGACATATAAGGCGTGTTGTAGAGCAGGTCTATAACTACCATAAGATTAGAGAAAAATGCGGATATCGTGAGGAAGATAGATGTGGTAGGTGCATATTTGATGGAGAGTTTGCTGAATTCTATAAGGAATTTCTAAACTTATATAATAACATATATAATAAGAAAAATACAAGTTAGATATTAGAGCTCGTATATTTTTTTGTTGAGTAAAGTGTGATTCGGAATTTTTGATATTATCCTCCTGGTTATATAGTAGTCCGTATATGATACAAGGTATATTTTTGCTTGAAACTGTTTGTCTCGTTTGTCTCCCATATTTAGCTGCAACGTGTTGTCAGTATTTTTGGCGCTACTTTTAACCTTCTCATCGCGTTTATCTCTTATAATTAGCTGCAACATGTTGTCAGTGATGCTTGCGTTGAGCCTATAGGATATATATGTGACGATGGGTAGCGTCTCGGGAGTTAGTAGTAGATGTATTTTTACATTAGACATGTTTGCAAGTAAGTAGAGGTCTGCTAGCGAGGTCTGGCCTGTAACCATGTATATTACATTTGGCTTTGTCTCGATTTTTTTGGCTACCTCTTCAAGGTGCTGCCGGAGCTGTCCAGCCACGCTATCTATGTCTCCGGTAGGTGGTCTGACATGTTTTTCTCCTTGCATCCACGCGGCATAGTATCTTCCTATTAGGTTTTCGACGAAATCATTATTTTGTGTAACATTTTTGAGCGTTTTCCACGGCTCCTTCCTGTCGATTATTTCTCTTAGTATATTTTGCGCAGGGGTAGCTAGTTTGTGGAGGCTTAGGTAACGTGTTGTATACGTGGTCTTTAGTCGTAGCTCTGTACCTAGGCGCGTTAGCTTGTAGAGATAGGCTTGTAGCGCCGCCTCAAGGGTTTTTTCATTGTTGTACCCTAGGCTGTAGAGTAGTAACTCTGTGTTTATGATTGAGGTTATGAGGTCTATGCCGCGGCGTGAGGCTTTGGCCATTGTGGCTACCACGGCTGTGAAGTTTATGGCTTCTGCTGTTTGCGGTTCTTTGTAAATGTTAGTTAGTGCCGCGATTGGGTGGAGGCCTGGTCCTGGGCGTATGTTTTTGCCTACTATTAGCGCTATCTCTGTGTCTCCTATCATGGTGAATGGGTTGTGCTGGACTGCTAGTAGTGGGTAAATCCTGTTTAACGATGGTATAGTGAGGATTCCTTTATTATTGCGGTAGCCAAGGCACGTGACTCCGATCGCCGGTATTATAAAGTAGTCGTTGTGGCCTAGATAGTAGAGGTATGGTGCGGCTAGGGTTTCTAATACTGGATCGGTAGAAGTATTGGTTAGCTGGAACCTATATGATTTAGCGGGGGGTAGCCCGTCCATATACTTTCACCTTATTACTACCACTGTGGGCTTTGTATCAAAATCATAGTTTACATTGTTGTTTTTCCTCGGTTTTTTTCTGTAGCGTACCCTATGCAATACTATCGCTACGTGGTGGCCGCTTATTTTGTCTGTAAGGTGTTCGAGGAGTATGTCCGGCATGTCTAGTAGTATTACGTAGAGTTTTTCCTCACTGCCACCCATCTCCGCAATCTCCTTCGCGATTTTTTCCGCGTCTTCTTTTCCCCTTATTAATCCGAGGGTTCTTGATTCCACGATTTTATAATTATAATTATTACTTACTTTCTTCGCAAATTCATTTCTAATAGCATGCTCAATGTTCTTCACAACTGCCTTGTTAAAGCCAGCTATATAGAATTCTATGTTACTACTTACCTGGCCCTTGTCACTTCTCTCTTTAATGAAGCTTAGAAGCGACGATACTAGCTCTTCTGTTTCATATTCGCCATGTATTATAGGTGCAAGTATGACTACCTTGCTTATACTTAAACCTATATCGCCGCCCTCTAGGGACAACTGTTTATTATATGCTACATTTTCTGTGAGACTATTTATAAGATCGGATAATGAACGCAGGTTTTCCCGTATCGTCCCCCGAAGATAACCGCTGATGCTATCCAATGCTTTCACAAGCAACTCGTCTGCCTCATCCCGCGCTGTACCTTTTATTATATGAGCTGTATTTTGTGATGCTACTGAGAGTATCTCGGCGTAACGTGTTTTCTGTGCCGGCATAACTGCGGCTATCTTCGTGATCATAGAGAACTCTCCGCCTATCATGTCTAGTATTATCGCGTTAGCTCCTCCTGTACCCGTAGCTGAGGGGAAGCGTATCGCTAGCCCCGGTTCTCTCGCTCCATTTAGGAGGGACTCATCCACTCTATATGGTAGCCAGGGTAGGAGTAATGTCCCCGTGAGTGTTTGTAAGGCTTTAAACCTAACTACATTAAGATCCCTGGTTTCCTCTACTCCATAGATCATGCATCCATCGTCTATGATCTTGTCATACTCTACTATTACGGCTAACCCTCCCAGTACTTCAAATGATGTTAACCTAAAGTTTTCCAGCAGCACTCTACTTGTCTCAGCGTTATCCATATAATTTTAAATATTATTTTCACGAATAAAAAACTATGTACACCGTCGACCTAACGTTTCATGGCGTGGGGCAAGGACTTTTCAGTACATTAGATCTCACAAATAATCATAGCTACCAAAGCTTTTCTGCTATATATGACTGTGGATCAGAAAATAAAGCAAGTTTAAAAACAAAAATAAATAATTATAAAAAACAATTAAAAAATAATAAAATAGATATATTATTTATTTCTCATCTTCACTATGATCATACAAGTGGGCTACCAATCCTTCTAAAGAATGTAAGTGTCGAGGTTGCCGTACTTCCATATATAAATGTTTTTGAACGTTTACTTATTGCAATTGAAGCTGTACAATGGGGCATCGAGGAGGAGTGGTACTATGAGTTGCTTTCGGATCCAGTAGCTTTTTTGAGGGAAAGAGGCGTCAAAAATGTATTTTTTCTGGTAGATCCTAGAGAAGGATATGGAGGAGGAAGAAGGCCTTTCGTGCCGCCTCCTAATGATACTGGTGGCGAGGATAAGGATAAGAACCATGAGAGGAGACCAAGAGATAAGGAAGATTATAATATTTCAATCAAATTAAGAAAAATAGATAAAGATAATATTATTAATCATCTGGAAAATATCTATCATGTAAATCTTAATTATTATTTATTTAAAGATATAGCATATGAAGTAAAGGAATATTCTGATGTTAATTTTTATGAGAGCCTGGGATATATATCTGTAAACGATAAAAAATGTATATTATATTTTTCTCCGTTTACAAAAAGTATAAGTTGGAAAAAATTGTGTAAATTTATCTCTTGTGTTAAAAAAATTAATAGAAATATTAAAGATATTATTAAAGATAAAAATTTATTAAAAAATTTAAAATGTTGTTACACCAAAATAAATAAAGACCTGAATTATACCTCTATGGCAATTATTACAGGAACATGTTATAAATATCATATCATCTATTTTCCTAAATGTCACTACTGTTGTTATTATAATTACTTATGTAAATACATTTTTGAACACAAGCATTGCTACTGTCACTTATTAAACAAAAGTAAAAGTATTTTAGTATTATATACTGGTGATTTACCATTATTTAACGATAAAATTTGTGAAGAGTTCTGTAATTATTATAAACATTTGTTAGATAACATATGTGTATACCAGATTCCTCATCATGGATCCAAGACCAGCTATAATAGTAAACTTGGGCTGTGTGCATGTAGCATGGTAGTCTCCTATGGTTTAAAAAACAAATATAATCATCCTGACACCAATGTGTTACAACAATATGAATATCATCTCTCTTGCTGCATTAAATCAATTTTTCACGTAACAGAAAACAATGACGTACATTACCGTTTCTTTTTATAAACAATAAGTTTTTACTATATAGATTATAGTTTGGGAGTTCCACGTATAATGTCTGTTGTGTTTATGAGTTTTATAATTTATATATAAATTTAGATATATATTACATTATAATAATATTAATACTATGATTATAGTTAATTATCTGTGAATTGAGGACGCTATCAATGCGCCTTCTGACGTGGAGTGTCATCTTAACGGTAGGGCTACTGATATTGTGGAACTCTACTTTAGGGGTAATACCGAGAAAATGATGGAAGTGTTCTCGGGGCGGGTGTGAGGCACCCGGATAGTATAGGGAGCGATTCCTCAGAGGTTGTTGGAGTGTTTTTGTCAAGCTTGGGTGGTATGGCGAGGGTTGTGGAAGTAGAGCTGTCCGAGAGGTCTGAGAGCCCTGTTGACGCTTTTCCTGGAACTGACACTAGGTATAACTTGAAGTATAGACATTATTACGCGTCTGATGGCTGGTCGCCATGGGTAGTAGTATGTACAACTTGGTGGTGGGATGAGGATGTTGCTGAGGGCTGCAGCGAGGGTACTGAGGGAGTGCTCTTCGGAACTGTGAAGACGTGGCACTTGCAGTGGTATGTGTACGCGTTGGCTGTTGTTGTAAACTTTCTGGCGGGGTTTGCGACTGGTGCTCCTTCCCAGTCTACACTGAGGGGCTGAGAGCGGGGAGGTGTTCGGGACTGGCCGTGGTGCTGGCGTTGGGGGTTCCTAGCTATGCTTTCCATAGGGTTCCTGCTGGCCACGATTTATACTGTACAATTATGCCACAGGTAATGGTGAACTTGTTTATGTGAGGATTCAATATAGTGGCGTCGATCATGGCGACGTTTAATTTCTGCCGATTCTGCTGCCGGAACTCCTGTACGCCGCTAGCGCCGTTATATCGAGATATACGCGGTTGAGACCGTGAGGTCTGTGCTGCCGGGCGGCACTGGGCTGGCTGTGGCGGTTACTTAATGTGCTGACAACTGCGGTGTATAGGCGGGTTGTGGCGTGAAGGAACATGGTATATGTCTTTATTGGTGTAGGTTTCCTCGGGTTCCTCCTTTTATTATTCGGAGAGCGAACTCCGGGGTGTTAGCCAGGAGTTGGAGGGGAAATAATAAACGCCTCGTGGCTGTAGTGTGTCTGTGCGGGAGGAGAAGGTTGTGACTGCTTGGGAGAGGCTGCCGCTGGGCGAGGTTGAGCGGTACGCTGAGGGCTATATGAGGTTCCTGGAT
>Ga0256833_1001265_pt1 | contig 18741 bp, 22 predicted proteins | sample 356284metaG_FD_190535 | JGI IMG/M metagenome (GOLD analysis project Ga0256833, IMG submission 190535) | Hydrothermal vent microbial communities from Mid Atlantic Ridge, Atlantic Ocean - 356-284 | ecosystem: Environmental > Aquatic > Marine > Hydrothermal vents | place: Atlantic Ocean: Mid... | reverse complement strand
CAAAGAAGGAAAAACCGGTCATTGTGGGCACTGTATAGTTTGTAAAGGGTTTGGTTTTTCTAAGAAAGATATTAGTTGGCAGGGGATGCTCTTTTTTAGCGACTTGCAGATTTTATTTTTCCCTGTTTTTACAATAAAAGGGACAAAGTGGATAACTACACAGAAAATTATAGAAAGTGTTTATAGTGACATTCAACCAAAAGCTGATAATACTCCAGAGACTGAGAACGGTTCTCAAAGTAGTAATAGCGCTAGTCAACAACCAGAGACTGAGAACAGTTCTCAAAGTGAGGAAAAGTTATGTTTTGTATTTGAAAAACTGTCTGAAGAAGAGGCAGAGGGTTATATCAACTTAGGTTGGCTCTATTTACCTTACAAGGTTGAAGATAATAACTCTCTAAAAGAGAAAATACAAAAAATATTAGAAAATCTACCGTATAAACTAAATTTAAATGATATTATTATTGTTCCTGAGGGTTTATTCTCTCATATAGTTAACTCTAACCTTGAAGTTAGGACTTCCGTTTCTATAGACCCTATTACAGGTGCTGCTAAAGAGGGAGCTCTCTTTACCTCTGAAGCTATCCCTCGTGGAACCATCTTTTACGGAGAGATTCGTATATTTGATAAGTCAGGTTTTGCAGAATTAGAACCAAAGCTAAAGCCTTTACCTAGCCTTAAAGACCTTGAAAATGCTTTAGATGATAGTTCCCACTACTTTGAAAGCCTAGGAATTGGAGGTATGACCACGCGAGGATTTGGAAGGTTAAAAATTAACCTATTAGGTGAAGGTTCGCAAAGCGGAGGTTAAAAATGTCTGAAACGGCTGTTAATTTAGAGTCTAAAATAATTGAAATTTCTTATAAGTTAGTTTCTGAAAAGATTTTAAAAGAGACGGAGATAAACAAGTTATTGGGAATTTTATCTAGTAATGGAGTATATGCAATGTGGGTTTGGGCCAAAGCTCAGAAAGATATTGATGAAAAAAAACTGTTTGAAAAATTGCAACCTATAATGGATTTTATAAAAAAGAAAGAAAATGGAGAAGACTATGAATCCTATTTCCAAAATATTTCCCAAGATATTCACAAGCTCCTATTCCTAAAACAGCTTTTAGAAAAGACACTTATTTATGCTAGATATCACGCTAAAGCTATGGATAAAAATACGGGAGAAGATTAAAGATGGGTTTTAAAATTTTTGAAATTTTATTAAAGCAAGAGGAACCTATACATATAGGTCGGTATGCTTGGAGAGTTCTTAATGAAACAGAAGTATTTATTCCAGGATGGACTATATGGGGTGCTTTGGTTAATTTTTTTATTTTAGAAAATAAAGAAAGTATAACTGAGGAAAGGTTAAGAGGTATAAAAGAATCTTTAAAATATATTTCTAACTTTTTTCCAACTATAAAATTAAATGGTAATTTTCAAATTCTTTTCCCGGAATACAAAAATGGAGTTTGGGGTTTTTCTTTAAATGAAGAAGTTTTCATTAAAGAGGAAGAATTTAGATTTAATTTTGTTTCTGCAGATTTTAAAACATCTATAGAGCCCATTTTAAGAAAAGCTAAAGATGAACACCTTTATGAGTTTGAATTTATTAAACCTAGAGGAAAACTGAGGAATAATGTGGTAGATTTGTATTGGAAAGGATTTATAATAATAAATGAAGACCTAATTAAAGATTGGATACAAAATATACAAGACAAGGAGCTTTTTATAGGAGGCGATACCAGGTATGGTTTTGGTAAGGTAAAGGTAGAAGAAGTAAAAGAGGTAGAAAATGAATTTTTAAATAAATGGAATATAGAGATAGATTTTAATAGTAAAAAATTAAAACTAAAACCTTTCGAACCCTCCAGGTTCTTTTTTGAATTTAAAAAAGAAATGAAAATAGAAGGTGAATTACAAATAATTCCTCAATTGAATTTTAGGCAAAATACTCCAATTATTGAAGATGCTAAATTTTTTGTCCGTGTGGGAGGGAAATTAATAAACTCAGAAAATGATTTAAGTTTTATCTTGGATAAGGGAAGATTATTATTACAACAAGACTGACTAAGTTCCTAAAACCTTTTAGAGGTTTTATTTAAAACTTTCTCAATGCGTTATGAGGTTCATATCTATAAAGGCCATCCGGCGTTCTTTGAAACTAAGGAAGCTCCCTATGTGGCTTACGATAATGTTGAAACCTACATAGAGAGTTCTTTTGACTATATGACCTACGGAATGGACCCTGCCGAAAAGCTCTTCATCGAAGGGTTCAACTATTTTGTAGATTACCTCCTTTCGGAAGGAGATGAATATTTCCTAAACGAGGCAAAAAAAGCTTTCGCTCATACCTACAACAAGTTTGATGAGAGTAAATATATGCTCGGCCTTTTAAGGATTTTGGAGGGTAATCCAAAGGACGCTAAGAGGTTTTTTGAAGCTATTACCGATTTTAGTTTCCCGAGATTTATTCAATACTATAGGGTTCCCACTTTGGTTATTACAACCGACGATGGAAAGACCTTTTATATGACCCCTTCGGAGGAGGGAATAAAAAAAATCCTTGAAATGTTATAGACATTTTCAGTTTCCCTTTATTCCTTTCTGTTTAACATTCTCTTATCTATATCAGGAAAATGTTGCAATTGCAATAAATTGGCAATTAGTTTAATTTTTCCAATTAGCCTATCTCCAAAACTAATTTTTCTATGGTAGAAATTGGAATAGGTTTGTTAACAATTTTGTTTGCAATAGCTATTTTTGTTTATACTAAACATAAAAACCACACAATAGGAATTGTTATAGATGCTACTCCCATTCAGGATTACATTTTCGAAGCTAAAATAAAGTTAAAAAATGGAAAAGTTATTAAAAAAATCTTTCTAACCAGGAAAAAATTGAAAAGGGGTTTGAAAGTTTTAATCAAACCAATAGGAGAAAATTTATGGGAAGCTAAACCTTTATAAGTATTAAATTTTTAGGTTATACCTTTCAGCGAAGTTTTCTATTCTTCTCAAAACTTCTTGCGCGTAATGTTTCAATTCCTTTAAATGGACTTCTATCTTGCGCCTAATTTTGGAAATTTCCCCTTCAATTTCCGCCAATTGGTCTGAGATTTCATATTCTTCCGCTTTAAGGTTGTTGTAAACTTTTCTCAACTCTTGAAGTTTTTCATTAACTTCCTTCATCTCTTCAAGGAGTCTACGTCTATCTTCCATAAGGCGTTCATATTTGCGTGGTGAGTCCGCTTGTTGTAGTGAGTGATATTTTGTTTTTTCTCAACTTGTGGCGTAATTCGTTATATCCACGTTCCAACTCCTTCAATTGACGGGAAACTTCTAAAAATTTCTGCTCTATTTGGACAAGTTTTTTCTCCAATTCCAACTTTTGTTCTTCTACCTGTTCATATTTCTCCATAAGTTGGCGGAGTTTTTTCTCAATATGTTCTAAGTATCGAGCTTCTTTATCAACGCTTTCTACTATCTTTTAATAAATCCTTTATATTTAAATTTCTTTGAATGGAGCTTTGTTAAGTTTCCTGATATTGGAAATTAGAAATAATTTCCAATCTAGCAAGTTATTTTCAGTAAATTTGAAAAACCTTAAATTGGACAGTTAATCAATCTGAGCAATAAGAGAGTCTTATCAATCTTTTCCTTAGAAGGAATTAAAACTGATTTTAGGCAAGGAAAGATTAAATTGAAAGAAGAATTGAAGAATTACTTTTTCTTTTTGCCTTTCTTTCCACCCTGTTTTTCCTGAACAATAGTAGCTTTACCTTTAGCTGCCGCTTGGGCCATACGTTTTTGACCGAGAGGTTCCCAAGGTTTAATTTCTTTAATTTTCCTTGCGGCGGTTTTACCGCTAAGTTGTCTGATGTAGTAGAGTTTTGCCCTTCTAACTTTACCGAACTTGATTATTTCTATCTTTTCGAGCCTCGGGTTGTAGAGAGGGAATGTTCTTTCAATGCCTACTCCGTAGGATTCCTTTCTAACGGTGAAGTTTCTATTTAAACCGGTTCCTTGAAATCTTATAACGAGACCCTCAAAAGGTTGAATCCTCTCTTTGTTTCCTTCCCTCACTTTGTAGTAAACCCTTACGGTATCACCCACACGAAAGTCGGGAATTTCCACCTTTCTTTGGTACCTTTGTTCTATTCTCCTTATGAGTTGGTCCATTTTTTACCTCCTAAGGTATATAGAGAACCAAAAGGTTATAGTATAGCGCAAATGGGTTTTAAAGTTTCCGACCTTGGTGAGTTTGGATTAATAGAACACCTTACAAGGTTTATAAAAAATAACGACCAATCCATTATAAGGGACTTTGGCGACGATACCGCCTTTGTAAGGTTGGGAAATGAAATCCTCCTCTTTACGGTCGATACTTTAGTTGAAAATGTCCACTTTTTGAGAAAATACCCACCCGAAGCGGTAGGATGGAAGCTTGTAAGCGTAAATGTAAGCGATATAGCCGCCAAAGGCGGAAAACCTCTTTATGGTTTAATAACCTTAGCTCTCCCTAAGGATTTGGAACTCTCTTACGTTGAAGGGATTTACAAAGGTATTTCCCAAGCGTTGGATTTTTACAACTTTTCCCTTATAGGTGGAAATACAACCTCATCGGAAAAACTCTGTTTGGACTTATCGTTGGTAGGAACCGCAAAAAGGGTCATTTTTAGAGATAACTTTAAAGTGGGTCAAAAAATCTATGTAAGTGGAACTTTGGGAGACAGCTTAGCCGGTTTGGAAATCCTACTATCGGGAAAGGAAAATTTGGAACCCTACGAGAGGAAGCTTATAGAAAGGCACCTTAAACCGGTTGCAAGACTCGATTTATCTTCAATTGTGGAAAAGTTTGCCTCCGCCTCAATGGATATAAGTGATGGTTTTTTATCCGACCTCTCAAAGATGGCAAAAAACAAAACCGTAAAGGTGTTTACAAAAAACATTCCACTTTCGGAGGAACTTAAACTTTACTGTTCCAAAAGAGGGAAAAATCCAATTAATTACGCTCTCAAAGGAGGAGAGGATTACCAACTCCTTGTGGCATCGGATATTGATTTAACCCTTTACGGGTTCACATTGGTTGGGGAGGTCCTTTCGGAGGGAGGTTCAAAAATAGTAGATGAACATGGAAAGGAACTAAAAGCAAAATGTTTTGACCATTTAAAGTAGATATTCAATAGATTTTCCGGTAAAGGTAAGTTAATAAGGATTAAGATTTAAGAGAACTAGCCCGCCGCAGGCGGGTTAGAACTACACAGACCACATTCTAGATACTATTAAGTTTCTTTTCTGGTGTTTTCCTCTATCTTTTTGAGAATGTACCTTATATCCATTAGCAGATATATAAAATAAAATACCACTATTACATACACAATACCTACAAGTTCAACAACTAAAAATGTTAATAAACCTTCTCCAAAACTTCTTGTTTCAGAGCTAGAAGCTATACCTGCTATAAAAACAAGAATTAAACTTATAACTACAAGAACATCCATTAACTTGTCTCCAATGGAGAGAATAAATTTTCTTATCATTACAAACCTCCCATTACTTTAATTGCTTTAAAATGATTATTTTAATTGTCTTGAAAAATTTTTCAAGTAATGAAAAACTTTTGAAATAGTATTTTATTTCTAATTTTTCCCTTGCTATTTTCCTACTTTTCAGTATCCTCCTTAAAGTTGAATTTTCTTTAGATTTATGGTATATTAATATTTTTGCGGAGGCTGGGTAGCTCAGTTGGCTAGAGCGGGGATCTCATAAGTCCCAGGTCCGGGGTTCGATTCCCCGCCCAGCCACCACTTAGAATCTCTCTTAATGTCAAAAGTAGCGATAATAACCGGCGTTAGAAGAATTGGATTTTACATAGCCCAATTCCTTATCGGACAGGGATATAATCTTGCGGTGCTCTATAAGGATTCCTCAGATAGGGTAGGTGATTTGCAAACCTACGCTGAGAGGCTCAGAAAAAAAATTCTCCCTTTTAAGGTTGATTTATCAAATCCGGAAACTTACAGATGGATTCCTAAAGCAGTTTTTGATACCTTTGGAAGAATCGATTTACTTTTGAACATAGCTTCTCCGTTTGGCAAAAAAAGTTTGGAAGAAACCAGCGAAGGGGATTTAAGGTTTTATTTTTCCACCATAGTTGAGGCGGTTTTCATACTCTCCAAGGAAAGTGCCAAGTATATGTTCTTAAACGGTATAATCCCGAAGGGAAGAATTATTAATTTTGGAGATTGGGCTACGGTTGTCGGAAATCCTTACAAAAGTTTTGTTCCTTATCTCATAGCAAAGGGTGGATTGGACACTTTAACAAAAGTCTTAGCTGTTGAATTGGCTCCCGATATTTTGGTAAACGAGATTGCTTTAGGACCCGTTTTACCTCCCATGCTCGAAAATAGGGAGAAAACCGACCATTGGTTGGACTACATCTCAACTAAAACCCTTTTGAAGAGACCGGTTGCCATAGAGGATATCCTCTCGGCGGTGGATTTTCTTTTAAAAGCTAAAACCCTTACCGGGGAAGTTATTATTCTCGATTCCGGACAGAGGTTTGTAGGTAAAGGATATACTTAGGGTTTTGGTTTTAAATTTCCTTTCCTTGCGATGGTAAAAAAGGTTTTTAAAGACCGTAAAGAGTATGCAAATCACTTTAAACATTTAATAGAACTCGAAAGGGAGGCGGAAAAGGAGTTCCACATAAGGGAGATACAGCTTTTAACCGGTAAGGAGAGGGAACAGAGGGGAAGGGCCATTTTAGGTTTAAAGGCATCCTACAAAGGTGAAATTGTGGGAGGCTACAAGGTTTACCGCTTCGGCCGTCCCGATATGCCGGAAAACCACCAGATAAAGGTGGGAGATGTGGTTCTTGTAAGTAGAACCAACCCTTTAAAGGAGGGTATTGAGGGAACCGTCTACGAGAAGGGTAAAAAGTACCTCGATATAGCCTTTTCCGACCCGCCGCCCGACCTTACGAGGGGCTACTGGAGGGTCGACCTGTTTGTCAACGATATCACCTTCAAAAGGATGAACGCCGCCCTGAACCGCTTTGAGGAGGGAAAAACTGCCTACCCCGAAAAGGTAGTTTTAGGAAAAGGTAAGGACCTTTTGAAGGTTTCCGAAGAGGAAATAAAACCCTTTAACGAAAATCTAAACAGATACCAAATTGAGGCGGTAAAAAGGGCTTTGGGTAGTGAGCCGCTATTTTTAATCCACGGGCCTCCCGGAACGGGGAAGACTACCACCCTAGTTGAGGTAATAGAGCAACTTGTAAAAGTAAAGAAAAAACAGGTGCTTGCAACAGCTGACAGCAACACGGCAGTGGACAACCTTATGGAGAGGCTTATAAAGAGGGGGCTAAATGTTGTTCGAATAGGCCACCCTGCAAGGGTCTCTAAGGAGCTTATTGAACACTCTTTGGATTATAAAGTCCAACACCATGAGGACTACCAAAAGATAGTCCAAATCGAGAAAAAAATAGACGAACTAAAAAGCAAGCAGGCAAACTACCTAAAACCGACCCCCCAATGGAGGAGGGGTCTTTCCGACAAGCAGATAATGGAATTGGCAAGGCAAAATAGAAAAACAAGGGGAATAAAACTCTCAAAACTTAAATCGATGGCCAAATGGCTTGAACTTCAGGAGGAGATAAAAAAACTTATAGAGGAGCGAAAAAAGATAGAAAACCAGATAGTGGACAAAATACTTTCTACCTCCGATGTGGTTTTGGCTACAAACTCCACCAGCGGGAACGAATTTTTAGAGAACCGAGCTTTTGAAGTTTTGGTTTTGGACGAGGCGAGCCAATCGACCGAACCCTCCGCCCTAATACCGCTTATTAAAGCAAAAAAGGTAATAATGGCCGGCGACCACAAACAGCTGCCGCCTACCGTTCTCCACCCCGATGCAAAGGACCTCTCCTACACAATGTTTGAGAGGTTTACCGAGCTATACCCCGAGGCGGTCTATATGCTCCGAATCCAATATCGGATGAACGAGTTAATTAAAGAGTTCTCTTCGGAGGAGTTTTACAAAGGGGCTTTGATTTCCCACGAAAGTGTAAAAAACATTAAGCTCTCCGATATTGTTAAACAAAGAAGCAACAATCCCGCTTTGGACGATACTCCGATAGTTTTTATCGACACCCAAGGTAGGTTTGTTGAAAGGTCCAAAAGGGGGAGCTTTTCAAAATACAACCCCAAAGAGGCGGAGTTTGTGAAAAAACTTGTGGAGGAACTTTTAAAAATGGGTCTCCCTGCGGAGGAGATTGGGGTAATAACACCCTACAAGGACCACGAGGATTATCTAAAGCAGCTTATTCCCCAAGTGGAGGTAAAAACGGTCGACGGTTTCCAAGGTAGGGAGAAGGAGGTAATAATCATCTCCCTCGTAAGGAGCAACCCCCAAGAGGAAATAGGCTTTTTGGAAGACCTAAGAAGGTTAAATGTAGCCCTTACGAGGGCAAAAAGAAAGCTAATCCTTGTAGGGGATGCAAAAACCTTAAGCTCCAACGAGGTTTATAGAAAACTTATCGATTACATAAAAAGGAGAGGAAAATACCTAACGGTCGAGGAGGTAGAAAAGTCTACCCAACACGGAACATAATGTAGGCGATATTATCGCGGTCTATATTTTTCTTCCTCTTTGAGGTTTTAAAAAGGAAATTCAACCTATCGCTGATTTCTTCGACCGGCAACTCCCCGTATTGGTTGAAAAATTCCTTTAACTCTTCAAAAGTCAAAAGTTTTTCGATACCGTCGGAGACCAATAAATAAATGTCCCCCGGGAGGACTTTACCTTTTTTTATAACTATTGGAGGGTTCCAATCGGTTCCTAAGGCCTTTACCTTTTTGCGGCCTTTTCTTTCCTCTACGGTATCCTCTGTAAGTTGTTTTAGTTCCCCTTTACGGAACCGATAAATCTTACTATCCCCCGTATGGCCTATAATGTAAAAGTCCCCTTTAAGGAACATTGCCGAAAGGGTTGTTCCGCTTATACCTCCCATTTCGTAGACGGTATTCATTACCTCTTTATTGGCCTTTTTAAATAATTCCTCTATTTCCTCCTTGTCGAACTCCTTTAAGGGAAAGTGCCTTTCCAAAACTTCCAGCGCTTTCTCTGCAGCGACCGCTCCAAAGCCACTATCACCCATACCGTCGGCTATGGCAAAAAGTTTCTGATCTTTTTCTTCTAAAAAAAGTATTCTATCCTCAAAGTTTTGCTTGTCTCCAATATTCATATTGGTTGCGAGCTCTACATTTACCATTACTTCACCCCACGATATTTTTTTAGGTCTTCTAATAACTCTTTTGCCGTTCTATAACGGAGAAACGGATTTATTCTAACCATCTTAGAAAATATAGGTTTAAAATCTTCGGGAAGCCCTTTGGGAAATTTTACTATCCCCCTTTTATTTAAAAGAAGTTCCTCCCGCCGATTTTTTGAAAAAAAGGGATGATGACCTGTAAGCATATAGTAAAGCAAACAGCCGAGCGAGAATATATCGCTACTTCGATGTATCTCTCCTTTAAAAACTTCAGGTGCTATATAACCTACCGTTCCTTTTATATCCAAAATACCGCTAAATCCCCTTGTTTTTATAAGCCCAAAATCTCCTAACTTCCAGAGATTCGGCTTTTTCAAAAGAATATTCTCCGGTTTTATATCAAAATGAATAAATCCCAAATTGTGAAGGTAGGCAAGGCCATCTGTTATTTGGTATAAAATGTTCAATGCCTCTTTAAAAGTTAGAAAACCACCCTTTTTTTCCACAAATTGTTTTAAATCACCACCATCGCAATACTCGTAGAGAAGATAAATTCTCTTTCTATCCTTAGAAAGGAAATAGTGAATAAGTTTTACAAGATGAGGATGTCTTAAAAGAAGCACATTTTGAGCTTCCTCTAACAATTGCTTTGCAAAAAGAGGGTCTTTAGATTCTTTCAACGCAAAGAGTTTTCCGTTTTTTTTATCTCTTACCAAGTAAACCTTTCCAAACCTTCCCTCCCCTAAATGTTTTACTATTTCAAACCTACCTAGGATTTCAATCACTTTCCCTCCCTTGCCACCTTTTAATGAAAAAAGTTCCATTGCTCGGCTCTATAGTTAAAAGATAGAACCTTTCACATTTAGAAAATAGAATGGAAACCACCAACCATTATTCGTTGGTTTTCTTTTTCCTCCTTTCCTTTTGGCGTTCCTTATAAACTTCTTTCCTGCACTCGCTTATTATCCGCTTATATTTGTAAAACACTGAGGGAATATGTATAGGAACCTTGTAATACCTTTCAAGGTAGAGGCATATATCCTCCACCGTTAGGTATTTTTTATTTCTTATTAAACTCTTGATGTATTTTCTAATACGGGTTTCCTTTTTATCGGCCATTAACTTTATCCTTTAAGTCGCATTAAATCTGCAAAAATATTTTTAGATGAGCTACCCAACTTCCTTTCTATAAAACGATTAAGAAAAACTCCAACCCTTTGTCCGGCAAAGAAGGAAATAACAAAAACAACAAATGTTGGAATGTTTAAATGAACCCCAAAAAGGAGCCTAAAAATCACTATTAAGGGAACCGGCAAATGGACTGCCAAGAACCACTCCTTAGAAAGAGGTTTTAATTTCGCCCTCCAATAGCCGAAAGGTATATTGACTAAAAATGTTAAAAAAGCAACCAACAGAACATGGGAGATATGGTTTCCGCCAAACATTGGGAAGATATTTAATTTTAGTTTATCCCCGATACTATAAACTAGCTTCTAATCAAAAAACCTAATAATGTTGTAGTAGGTGTCCCTTTGTGCAGGTTTGAAACCGGCCTTTTTAATAGCCTTTACCATTTCCTCCACCTTAGGAATTCTCACTTTGTAGTTGGTAGAACTAATTACATTTTCTTCTATCATTACGCTACCGAGGTCGTTGGCCCCGTAGTGGAGGCCCACCACTCCGACCTCCATAGTTTGGGTTACGTGGGAACTTTGAATGTTTTTAAAGTTATCCAAAAATACCCTCGAAAGGGCTAAAACTTTTAGATACCTAACGGGAGAAGTTTTACCAACCTCATCCATTTCGGTGTTTCCCGGCATAAAAGTCCAAGGTATAAAGGCGGTAAATCCCCCCGTTTTGTCCTGAAGGTTCCTTACCCTTTCGAGGTGTTCAACTATATCCTCATCGCTTTCGTAGTGGCCGAACATCATAGTTGCCGTTGTTCTCATTCCCAATTTGTGGGCCGTTTCGTGAACCTCGAACCATTCGTCGACCGTGCATTTGTTGGGACTTATTAAATTCCTCACGCGGTCGGTTAAAATCTCCGCTCCCCCACCGGGAACGCTATCGAGACCCGCCTCCTTGAGGCGTTTTAAAACCTCCTCCACCGAAAGTTTCTCCTTTTTGGCCAAGTAAACAATTTCGGGAGCGGACAAAGAATGAACCTGCACCTGTGGGAAATGCTTTTTTATCTCCCTAAAGAGGTTTTCAAAATACTCCAAACCGAGGTCGGGATTTATCCCTCCTTGCATGAGGAGGGTGGTTCCTCCCCAATCAACCAATTCTTGGACCTTTTTTAGTATTTCCTCAATCGGTAAAACATAACCTTTCTCCTTTTCGCTGTAGGGAACGTAAAAGGCGCAAAACTTACACTTGGTTATGCAGATATTGGTGTAGTTGACATTTCTATCAACTACAAAGGTGACCACCCCTTCGGGGTGGTATTTTTTCCTAACCTCGTTGGCCAAAAAACCGAGGTGGTTTAGAGAGGCTTCCTTTAACAATAACAAGGCTTCTTCCGAACTTATCCTTTTTCCTTCTAAAACTTTTAGAGAAATATCCTTAAGTTCACTTCTTTCCTTTAAAAGAGCCATCGCTTTTTATTAAACACCTTAAAGGGTTTTCTATTTATAAGTTCCATTTTAGAAAGCTTTCTAAAATAACCCGCTATGGCGGTAATAGAAGACCTTGAAACAATTAGGGAGATTTTAAAAAACTCCAAAACCATAGCGGTTGTAGGTATTTCACCAAAACCGGAAAGGGCTTCTTACTACGTTTCGGAGTGGGCTATTGAGAGGGGCTTACACAAAATCTACTTTGTAAATCCCGTTTATGCGGGCAAAGAGATATTGGGAATAAAGGTTCTACCTTCGCTGTCGGATATTCCCGAACCTATAGACATCGTCGATGTATTTAGAAGGCCGGACGCCTTGGAGGAAATCGTCCAAGAAGCCCTAAAGGTGGGCGCGAAATATATATGGCTCCAACCGGGAACGGAAAATGAAGAGGTAATAGAACGGTATAAGGACAAAATAGACTTTATAAAAACCGCATGCCTTGGGGTTGTTGTTAAAACCATTTAGTCTTCTTCTTAAAATCATTTTTTATGAATAAAGACTTTTTATGTCTTTCAGATATATCTCCCGACGAAGGTTGGGAAATAGTAAAATCCGCTTTGGAATTTAAGAAAGGAAAAAAAACTTCAAATGTTTTGGAAGGTAAAAACTTAGGACTGCTTTTTTTTAAACCTTCAACAAGGACTAGGGTTTCCTTTGAGGTTGGAATAAATAAACTTGCCGGAAAGGCAGTTTATATGACCTCCTCCCAAATGCAGATTTCCCGCGGAGAGGATGTAAAAGATACCGCCCGCACCTTAAGCAGGTATTTGGACGGCTTAATAGTTAGAACCTACGCCCACGCTTGGTTGGTTGAGTTGGCAAAGTATGCTTCCGTCCCGGTAATAAATGCCCTTACCGATTTTTCCCATCCTTGTCAGATATTGGCCGATATAACAACCCTTTACGAGTTTTTTGGAGAGAGAATAAAAAATATCAAAATCGCTTATGTTGGTGATGGTAATAATGTGGCCAACTCCCTTATAGTAGGTGCGGGACTGTTTGGTTTAAAGCTTTACGTTGCAACACCGCCGGGTTATGAACCGAATGCCAAAGCCTACCAATTGGGGTTGGAACTTTCTAAGACCACCGGAGGGGAAATCTATTTAACCAACGACCCTATAGAGGCTGTGAAGACGGCTTCTGTGGTATATACCGATGTTTGGGTCTCTATGGGAGACAGTGATGGGGATACAAAAAAAGTCTTTTTAAAACCTTTTCAAGTAAATAAGGAACTTCTTTCTTATGCTGAGGGAGATGTTAAGGTTCTTCACTGCCTACCGGCTAAAAAGGGTCAGGAAATTACCGAAGATGTTTTTGAAAAGCATAGTGAAGAAATTTTTGCCCAGGCCGAAAACAGGCTTTGGGCGCAGATGGCTTTAATGGAAAAGCTTTTTTCCCGTTAAGGTGTGTTAATTATGCTTCGTTCCCAAAAGGGAACCTATCTCTTTATCTTCCTCTTGCGGGAAGAACTGTTAATAAAAACTAAAGGAGGGAAATCCTTCTTCCTTCCCAAAGGTATTTACGTTTATGTAGGTTCTGCCTTAGGAAAAGGAGGGTTAAAGGCCCGCATTGAAAGGCATTTAAAAAGGAATAAGAAACTGCATTGGCACCTTGATTATATAACTACCACCGATAAATGGGTTTTTTTGGCCTCTGTGCCTTTTGAAGGTAAAAAGTGGGAGTGTAAGATTGCCCGACTTTTGGAAAAGTTTGGTTTTGAACCTATAAAGGGTTTCGGTTGTAGCGACTGCTCCTGCACAAGTCACCTTTTTAGACTTTCTCCTTAGGCATCTATTAATTCTTTTAGCTTCCTCCCAGGGTCGGGGCTCTTCATTAGAGATGTTCCTATAAGGAAGGCATCCGCACCTACTTTTAAAAGTTTTTCAATATCCTCTCTTTTGGAAATACCGCTTTCGGCCACCGCACACCTTACACCCGCTTCCTTCATTTTAGGTATTAACCGCTCCGACACTTTTAGGTCCACCTCCAAGGTTTCGAGATTTCTGTTATTTACTCCCACAAGGTCCCTGTAATATTTCAGGACCTTTTCGAGTTCTCCTTCATCAAAAACCTCTACAAGAGGTGTCAAATCCAATTCCTTCGAGAGGTCTATTAGGTCCCTAAGGAGGACCTCATCGAGAATTTTTACAATTAGTAGGACCATATCGGCGCCAAAGGCCTTGGCTTCCCAAACCTCCAATGGGTCGACTATAAAATCCTTCCTCAAAAGGGGAATGTTAACGGCATCTCTAACCTTTTTTAGGAATTCCAAGGAGCCCCTAAAATAGTTTTCCTCCGTAAGGACCGATATTGCACAAGCTCCGCTATGTTCGTATATTTTTGCAATCTCAACAGGGTCTACCTTTTTAATTTCTCCTTCGGAAGGAGAAGCCTGTTTTATTTCCGCAATGATAGGAACCTTTTTATTACAGCAACTTTTGAAGGGATCTTTAACATCTTTTCTGTTTTGAGCAAGCTCTTTAATCCTCCTTACATAGGAAGGGTTTAACTTCTTTCTCTCAAGGTGGGGTAGCTTATCTTTGACAATCTTTTGGAGGATATTCATAGAAAAATATTCTCCTAATGCTAATGAAGATTGTTGACCTACGAGGGTTTATTTGGGAAGATAACGAGCACCTTTTGAGAATAAAAAATAGAGGTGAACTGCTTTCGGAGGAATTTGAAACAACCGTAAAGGAGATTATCACCAATGTCAAACAGAAGGGTGACAAAGCCTTAATTGAATATACCAACAGGTTCGATAAAGCGAATATAAGTAATCCGAAAGAGTTGGAGGTTCCTTACAGTGAACTTAAAAAGGCTTACGAAAGTATTTCTTCCGATTTAAGGGAAGCTTTAGAATTTGCCGCCGCAAGGATTAAAAAATTTCATAAACAACAGTTGGAGCAAAGTTTCTTCACCTATGAAGAAAATGGAGTAATTCTTGGACAGAAGGTTAGCCCTCTTGAAAGGGTAGGGGTTTATGTTCCGGGAGGTAAGGCTCAATATCCCTCCACAGTTTTGATGAATACAATACCGGCGAAAGTTGCTGGGGTTAGTGAAATAGTAATGGTTTCTCCCAATCCCAATTTAGCTACTTTGGCGGCAGCGTTTATAGCAGGGGTGGATAGAGTTTATAGAATAGGGGGAGCTCAAGCCGTTGCCGCTCTTGCCTTTGGCACAGAGATAGTTCCAAAAGTGGATAAAATAGTTGGGCCTGGAAATATTTATGTCGCTTTAGCTAAGAAACTGCTTTACGGAACGGTAGATATAGATATGGTTGCGGGTCCTTCGGAGATTTTGGTAATAGCCGATGAAACTGCCAACCCTGCGTGGGTTGCCGCCGACCTTCTTTCACAGGCAGAACACGATGAATTGGCAGGCGCCTTTTGTATTACAAACAGTTTTGAAATGGCTTTGAAGATTAAAGAAGAGATAGAAAATCAATTAAAAACTTTAAAACGGAAGGAAATTGCTGAAAAATCCATTGAAAGATGGGGGACAATATTTATTGTTGAAAATCTTGAAGAAGCTTGCCGTTTGGCTAACGAAATAGCTCCTGAACACTTGGAAATAGCAACTGCAAACCCGTGGGAACTTTTACCGAAAATAAAGCACGCCGGAGCGATTTTCTTAGGAGCCTACGCAACCGAACCTTTGGGAGATTACGTATTGGGTCCCAATCATACTCTTCCTACAGGAGGAAGTGCCCGATTCTATTCACCTTTAGGAGTTTACGATTTCCTCAAAAGGAGTTCGGTTATTTATGTTTCCAAAGAAGGTTTTGAAAAAGTAAAGGATCCCGCTAAAGTTATTGCGGAATATGAAGGTTTGGAAGCCCACAAAAAGGCTATAGAGATAAGGGAAAACTTTTAAAGGTTTTTTCTATCCGCTAACCTTTAGCGGGTATTTTTTCTACTACTTCCTTAGCGAGTTTTTTGAAAGCTTTTGAAGTTTCACTTTCTGGGTAGGCGGATACAACCGGTATTCCCTCATCGGAAGCTTTACTTACAATAGGTTCTATAGGAATTTCCGCTAAAAGAGATAAATTTTTTTCCTTTGCAAAGTTTTTTACCTTACCCTCTCCAAAAATTTGGGACCGTTTACCACAATGGGGACAAACAAAATAAGCCATGTTTTCCACAAGCCCCAGAATGGGAACTCCCAATTCCTGAAACATAGCAACCGCCTTACGAACATCGGATAATGCCACATCTTGAGGTGTTGTTACCACGATAGCCCCATCGATAATTAGATTTTGAGCTAAAGTTAACTGGACATCTCCCGTTCCCGGGGGAAGGTCTATCACCAGATAGTCTAATTCTCCCCAATCCACTTCATAAAGAAATTGTTGAATAGCTTTCATAAGCAATGCTCCCCGCCAAATAACGGGTGTATCTTCATTTGGAAGCATTAAACCTATAGAAAGCACTTTTAGACCTTCCTTTTCCGCGGGAACTATCCTTTGTTTGTCGTTAACGGTTAGAGCTACATTTTTTAATCCCAAAATTGTGGGTACTGAGGGGCCGTAAATATCGGCATCTAATAAACCGACCTTAAAACCGTTCTCCTTTAGAGCGACTGCTAAGTTTGCTGCTACGGTAGATTTGCCTACTCCACCTTTTCCACTACCTACCAAAATTACTCTTTTAATTCCCGGTATTTTTCTTTTAGCGGGGAGCCCGGGACCTAAAGTAGGTATCTGTGGTGCTTGCGGTGGAGCTTGCGGAGGTTGAGGTGTAAAAAACTCTACCTTTACGGAATTCAAATCTTCAAAATCTCCCAAAGCGTTCATTAACTTGATTTTCAGAATATCTTCAACCCCCCTTTTAGGCAAAAGGATTTTTAGGACTAAATTACCTTTTTCGTCTAGGTTAATTTCTTTTGTAATATCCGCCAAAGTTCCTTTTAGACCCAAATCTTCCACACTTTCGGTTTCTAATGCTTTTAGAATTTCCTCTCTTGTTGGCATAAATTCTATTTTTGGAACTCAATAAATTTTTCTCCGAGATTTTTAAAAGGCAAGTTTGAAAATCCAACAAGGAAATTCACGCTGAGAAAAATTACCAATTACCAACAGTTGTAATTTTTGCTATTCTTTTCATAAAGAAAGTTGAAAGGAAAAGGACCTACTTTTGAGGTTTTATAACCTCTATACCTCCTAAGTAGGGTCTTAAAGCTTTGGGAATAATTACGCTGCCGTCCCCCTGCTGATAGTTTTCCAAAATTGCCGCCAAAGTTCTGCCCACCGCTAAACCGCTCCCGTTGAGGGTATGGCAGTAGAGATTTTTTCCATCTTTGGTTTTATAGCGGAGTTTCATTCTCCTCGCTTGGAAGTCTTCGCAGTTGGAGCAAGAGGAAATCTCCCTATAGCGGTTGTAGGAAGGCATCCAGACCTCCAGGTCGTAGGTTTTGGCGGCAGAAAACCCGAGGTCACCTGTGCATAGCTCAACAACGCGGTAAGGTAGTTCCAATTCCTGTAAAACTTTTTCTGCATCCTTAACAAGTTTTTCCAACTCTTCGTAGGAGTCTTCCTGTCGGGTAATTTTTACAAGCTCAACTTTGTCAAACTGATGGAGCCTTATTAAACCTTTTATATCCCTTCCGTAGGAACCGGCCTCACGGCGATAGCAGGGCGTGTAGGCGGTATAGTAAAGTGGTAGTTCTTCCTCCTTTAGAATTTCCTCCCTGTGGAGGTTGGTTAAAGGAACTTCCGCTGTAGGTATCAAATATAGGTTATCCCTTTCGCACTTAAAAAGGTCCTCCTCAAATTTTGGAAGTTGGCCGGTTCCGATAAGAATTTCCGGTTTAACCAAGTGTGGGACGTAAACCTCCTCATAACCTTTGGAGGTGTGAAGGTCGAGCATAAAGTTGATTAGGGCCCTCACAAGGCGGGCACCGAGTCCTTTTTTAACCACAAAACGGGAACCTGAAAGCTTTGCTCCCCTTTCAAAGTCCAAAATGCCAAGCTTTTCTCCCAGTTCCCAGTGGGGTTTTGGTTCAAAACCGAATTTGGGAGGTTCTCCCCACCTTCTAACCTCAACGTTGTCCTTTTCGTCCTCTCCAACCGGCACGGAAGGGTGGGGCAGGTTCGGTATCCTCAAAAGGTAATAGTTAAGTTTTTCCTCTAAAAGTTTTAACTCCTCTTCCAACTTCTGAAGGTTTTCTTTAATCTCGGTAAGTTCCTTTTTGAGGTTTTCGTCCTCCTTGCCTTCCCTTTTGAGGCGACCGTATTCTTTGGATTTTCTATTTAGGAGGGCCCTTAAATTTTCAACCTCCTTTTGGATTTCCCTCTTTTGCTTGTCTAGTTTATAGACCTCGTCGAGGAGTTTTACATATTCCTCTCCTCTTAAGGAGAGGCGTTTTCTAACCTCCTCATAATTTTTCCTTATCAATTTTAGGTCGAGCATCGCCAATCTATTAAGATTAGCAAGCCCATTTTAAGCTTTTAAAATTTCTGAAAACCTTGAAATGGAATTTCCTAAAACGGAAATATCCTAAAACTTAATGCGCCTTGCCCTTGCACAAATCAATCCTACAGTTGGAGATTTTAAAACCAATATCCATTTAATAAAAAAACATATAGACCTTACAGATCAACAAAAGGCGGATATCGTTATATTTCCCGAACTCTCCCTTTGCGGGTACCCACCGGAGGATTTTCTCCTGCGGCAGGATTTTTTAAAAGAGAGCGAAAAATACCTCAAAGAGGTTATCTCCTACACCTCCCACACCGAGAGTGTGGTTGTCGTCGGATACCCGAAACTTACAAAGGAAGGGTTTGTTTACAATACCCTTGGGGTAATTTACAAAGGCAAGCTCCTCGGTGAGTATTACAAACATTATCTACCCAACTA
>Ga0256833_1001264_pt1 | contig 18741 bp, 16 predicted proteins | sample 356284metaG_FD_190535 | JGI IMG/M metagenome (GOLD analysis project Ga0256833, IMG submission 190535) | Hydrothermal vent microbial communities from Mid Atlantic Ridge, Atlantic Ocean - 356-284 | ecosystem: Environmental > Aquatic > Marine > Hydrothermal vents | place: Atlantic Ocean: Mid... | reverse complement strand
GACACACCGACACAACCGGTTTGGCGTTGGGCGACCACCTGCACTTTGGCGTTTTAATTTGGGGTTATGCGGCCAACCCTATCTACTTTTTTGACGGCCGCTATTTGAAATACCACTTTTACAAATTTTTTAAGAAAACCTCTCCCTAATAAAGCGGTCCTTTGTCTTTTCATCTTCCCCTTGCAGGATTCCAACTATTTCAATACCGTTTTCGGTTCTTTTTAAAAAAAGTCTCCCCCCGTGGAACCTTGCCCTAAAAATATCGCCTTTGGCGACCTCGAGTTTTTCCAACTTTAGAAGCTCGGGATTTCTGTCGACCCTTTTTAGGTATTTAAAAAGGGCTTCCAAAGTTTCCCCTCTTAAGGTTTTTAAATCTTTTAGCGCCTCGGGGGTGAATTTAAACCTTTCCAACAGTAGGTTTAGATACTTTGACCAATCCTTTTGCAGTAATTCACGATACTTTTCCAAATCCTTGTAAAGTTCTTTGTTTTCTTTCAGGCACCTTTGAAGGTTTTCTTTTAAATTTTCAACCTCCGAGCCCAAGTTTTTATTTTCTTCCTCCAAAAGTAGGGAATAACTTTTACACTCCTTTAGTTCCTCTTCGATTTTCCCCTTCTCTTTTTGGCAAATCTTTAATTCCTTCCGGACCTCCCTTAGTTTCTCTTTTACCTTTTTATCGCTTCCCTTTTCGGTGGAAATCTCCTCCAAAAGTTCCCAAAGCTGTTGGTTGTTTGTCTTTAACTTTTCCACCGTTCGGTTTAGGTTTTCAATTTTTGAACGGTATTCGGAGAGAAGATTTTCCTTTTCCTTCAAAAGTTTTTTTATTTCATCAACCGGTTCCTCCTTTAGAAGTTTTTCAAGTTTTTCCTTTTCCTTTAAAGTATTTTCGTATTGAATTTTTAACTCGTTGAGTAGAAGTTGATAATCCTTCAATTGCTGTTTTGTTAAAGAAAGCTCTTTTACTATTGCTTTCCGTTTTCTTTTAGCCTCTTCGATTGAAAACTCGGCCGGCGACTTAAAGAGGAAAAGGGTAAGGTAGGCAAAAAAAACCGGCGTAAGGACCCGCGGAATAACTTCCCATTCCCTTTCAATAAGCGCCAAACCGACTATTTGAAAGGTAACAAAGTATGAAACAACAAGAAAAAACCTTTTTCTCTCTCCAAGGAGCCAACCGAGAATCACGAAACCTATTAAGGTGTAAACGAGAATAATTTCAAAGCCCCTATCGGGGTAAATCGGCAGGTGGTAATTTTTCCAGATGTAGTAAAGCCCAAACTGAAAGAAGACTATCAAAAGAAAGGCTTTAGCCGATTCGGATATTGGGTAATATCCCAACTTTATGAAATTCCTTAGGTGGAGCATTCCGCTATTACTGATTGTAATTTCAACCACCTTAGGACTGTGGAGTCGATACCAAGCCCTTAATGTATGGAACAGCCACAAGGAGTTTTTTTACGTTGAAAATAGACCGATATTTACCGCCTACGACTCCTATTACTTTGCCCGCCTCGGTCTCGATTTCAAGGAAGGTATTTTTAAGCCCGGAGGGGAGGATAAATACAGGTTCGTTCCCGACTACGGAAAATACCCACAAGCTATACCCTTTTACTCTTGGCTATTTGTTGAGTTAGCTTCGTTATTTGATACCCACATAGAAAATGTAGCCCTTTGGCTAATACCGATTTTGGCGGTTCTGGTCGCCGTTCCTACGGTTTTGCTATTTTGGAAAGCGGATTTACCTTTCGTCGGTTTTGGGGGTGCCCTTTTCGGAGTTCTCTCTTTGATTTACGTTGTAAGAACCGGTATAGCACGGCTCGATACCGATAGCCTTGTTCTCTTTTCTATGTTTGCTCTCCCTTTTGCCGTTTATTACGCTTTTAATTCCAAGAGCAAAAGGGCTAAATACCTCTTCCTCCTCTTGGTGGCCCTGTTTTCCACACTCTTTTATTGGGGATACTTTCATCCGGGCCTCAATTTGGTTCTTTGGGGTTCTTCTGTCCTCTTTTTGTTAACGCCTTGGTTTTTGAACCTTTTAAAGGAGAAAGCCTTTAAAAAACCTTCAAGGGAACTTCTTCTCGATTTGGGGCTCCTCACTTTGGCCTTTAATCCTGTTATTCTTATTTTTGGGATAATTTCGCTATTGTGGAGACTTTATTCGTATCTATTTCACTTCGAAAAACCTATAGAGGGGAACTTTCCCAACGTTCAGATATCCATATCGGAACTACAAAAACTCAGCCTCGACCAGATAGCCCACATAACGGTGGGAAATAAATTTGCCCTATTTATAGGTTTTATAGGTCTTGCAATTTTTGCCGTATTAAGGTTTAGGGTCTTTATTTTGCTTTTACCGACCTTATTGATAGGTTTGCTTTCGCTAAAGGGGGCATCCCGCTTTGCGATGTTTTTGGCACCCATGCTCGGGATAGGTATAGGAATCTTTGTTGACCTCCTTTGGGAAAGGTTAAAACCCTTTTTCCAAAACTGGAAGGTGGAATTTGCAACCTTTGGAGGTTTGGTTGCACTTTTTACCTTGCTGGTTTACCTATTGGAAAAACCCTCCTTTAGGGTTGTTTCCCGACCTATTATGTCCCCTTCTATTGCGGAAGCCTTTATAGAACTCGGTAGACAAACTCCAAAGAATGCCTGGATTTGGACCTGGTGGGATTACGGTTATGCAATTCAATACTACGCCCACAGGGCTACCTTCCACGATGGTGGAAGCCAATTTTCTCCTAAAACCTACTTTGTGGCTTTAAGCTTTTCAACTTCAAACCAAACCGCGGCGGTAAATATTACGAAAAGCGTTTCCGTTTGCGGTGCCAAATGTATAGAGAAACTTTTAAAGAAAGGGTATAAACCCGACCAAATTAAGGAGCTTTTTGAAAGCGGAAAACTTTTAAAGGAAAAGAAACCCACCCATCCCGTCTATTGGGTATTTACAAGGGACCTTATAGGTAAGTATTACTGGATTTCCTACTTTGGAACTTGGAATTTTAAAACCTTAAAAGGTGAGCATATACCTATATCGGCCCTAGCCTGCGCTTCCAAATCGCCGACAATGTTGGTCTGCAATAACCGAATATTGGTCGACTTGAGCAAGATGCACCTAATGGTGGGCAGGAATAGGGCCATTCCTTTAAAAGTTTTTGCTTTTAGAACCCCCCAAAAGTTGGATATAAACCAAAATCCTTACGCCATCTACGGATATGCCTTCGAAGGTGTTTATACCTATTTGAAGGACATATATATGTGGTTCATTCTACCCTACCAGGGTTTTAATAAAACCTTTAACCAACTCTATATTTTGAGAACTTACAGCGAAAAATATTTTGAAAAGGTAAAAGAAAGATTCCCCGATTACCTTTTTTACAAGGTTCGCTAACTTTAAATTTCTACTCCTCTCATTTTTAATTCTATATCCGTAGGATTTTCGGCATGTTCGAGAACCGTTTTGGCATCTATTAAACCTTTTTTGTAAAGTTCTAACAGGTGCTGGTCGAAAGTTTGGGTTCCGTAAATTTCCTTTCCCTTTTCGAGGAACTCGTTTATTTTTTCGAACTTTTGAGGGTCCAGTAAAGCCTCCTTAATTAGGGGATTATTTACCAATATTTCAACAACCGCAATTGCTCCTTGGCTGTCCTTTCTTGGAACCAACTTTTGTGAAACTATTCCTACCAAAGTATTGGCAAGCATTATTTTAATTTGATCCCTATTTTCCAGAGGAAACATTCCAATAAAGCGGTTTATTGTTTCTTTTGCATTGATGGTGTGCATGGTAGATAAAATCAGGTGTCCCGTTTCTGCGGCCTGCAAAGCTATCTTTGCCGTTTCGACGTCTCTAATTTCTCCAATCATTATTACATCCGGGTCCTCACGGAGGGCAGCCTTTAAACCGGCGGTAAAACTAACGGTGTCCTCTCCAACCTCCCTTTGAACTATAAAAGAGTTTTTATCTTTAAATAGATACTCAATAGGGTCTTCAATTGTAATTATTACCTTTCTATAGCGAATATTGATTTCCTCTACAAGAGAGGCCAATGTTGTAGACTTACCCGAACCGGTAGAACCTGTCACCAGAATTAAACCACTGGTATTGTTGAGAACCATTCGCTTTATAACGGGTGGTAGGCCCAAGTTATCAAACTTTGGAACCTCGTAGGGAATATACCTTAGAGCTATTCCTAAGGTTGAACGTTGATAGTAAATGTTTGCCCTAAAACGGGCAATTCCGGGAAAGGAGGCGGAAATATCAACCTGACCTTCCTTAAGGAGTTGCTGTTTTTTATCTTCCTTTCCCTTTAGGATATAGTAGGTAAATTCTTCCAAATTTTGGCGGGTTAAAGGGGAGAAAGCCTCGAGGGCTTGAAGTTCTTTTTTAACTCTAATATGGGGCTTTACACCTACCTTTAGGTGTATATCGGAAGCTTTATGTCTAAGAGCTTCCTTCACTATTTGTATTAGAAGTTCCGACACCTATAGCCTCCCTTATTTTTTGTTCTATATCATAAAGAATTTTGGGATTTTCAGCAAGAAATTTTTTAACCTGCTCCCTACCTTGACCTATTTTTTTATCTCCGTAAGAATACCAGGAACCGCTTTTTGTTAATATTCCCAATTCGGTTGCTACATCTATAATGTCGCAAATTTTACAGATACCTTCACCGTAATAAATTTCAAATTCCGCTTCTTGGAAGGGGGGAGCCAACTTATTTTTAACTACTCTAACACGGACACGGTTTCCTTTTTTCTCTCCCCCTTCTTTGACCTCTCCTATTTTTCTAATATCCAACCTTAGGTCGGCAAAGAATTTTAGCGCTCTTCCTCCCGGTGTTGTTTCCGGATTACCAAACATTACACCTATTTTTTCCCTTATCTGGTTAATGAAAATTAAAGCAGTACTAGATTTATTTACTTCACCTTTGAGTTTTCTTAAAGCTTGGGACATTAACCTTGCTTGTTTTCCAACATGGGCTTCGCCAATATTGCCTTCCAATTCATCTTTAGGAACTAAAGCTGCCACAGAATCTATAACCACAACATCAACGGCATTACTCCTAATTAAAGTTTCCGCTATTTCCAAAGCTTGCTCTCCATAATCGGGTTGGGAAATGTAAAGGTTTTCTACATCCACCCCTATTTTTTCAGCGTATTTAGGATCCAAGGCATGTTCCGCATCGATAAAAACGGCTATTCCACCCTGTTTTTGAGCCTCGGCAATAATATGTAATGTTAAGGTAGTCTTTCCAGAACTTTCGGGACCAAAGATTTCAGTAATTCGCCCTTTGGGAATACCCCCTATGCCGATAGCTTTATCCAAGGCGTAGGAACCTGTGTGAATAGTCTCTACCTTTATATGCTCGGCACTTTTTAAGGGCATTAAAGCTCCTTTTCCATACTTTTTTTCTATAAGATTTTTGGCCGCTTCTAACACTTCAAGTTTTTCTTTACTTACAGGCATTCTAACCTCCAAAATATTTTTCTTAAGTTATGAAGATTTACAGAAATTACTGAGAATTTTCCATAAAGGGTAAGGAAACAAAATAATTTTGGAATTAAACTTTACCATCTTCTTAAATAGAAACTTTATAAAATTGCTAACTACACATTTAACATTTTTCCGCAGTAGTTATCCGAACATTCCCATGAAGGTAAAAGTTTTAAAACCTCTCTACCTATAGGGTCCGGTACACCACCCCAATAACTGGCAAGGTGTAGGTGTAAACATTTGACTCCTAAAGGGTTTTCTATGCCTCCTATTCCGACCGTTAAAAGTTTCTTTTTTAAACTTTCGGGAACCTCCAAAGGTATTTTGAGCTTTCTTAAGGAGGCCTCCAATTGGTGGGCATGGATATACCTTCTCCTAAAAGGTTCCTCTCTCCTCAACCTCTCCTCAAAGTGTTCTATATATCCCTCACTTTCCAATTTGGAGACTTCTCTAACCAAGTAAGGGCAGGTTAACCAAAAGAGGTTGGGAAAAGGTTTTCCATTCCAAAAAGGGGAATTTTCCAGCAGTTGGGGAAATCCGAAACGGCAAAGTTTTATAACTTTAAACTCTCCTTTCGGGTTCTTTCCCAACTGCAACCTCAAAATGGGTTGAAAAAGCTTTTTTCCCATTAAAAGGAAAAATTGTCGAAGGCACTAAAGTTGTTCCTGTAAAAAGTTCCCCTCCAGAGGGGCTGGGCGGAATTTTTCAATCCAATCGGGGTGGAGTTCCTTAAGATATTCAAAACCGAGTCCGTAGCTTTGGGCACCCAGAATAGCAAGAGCTATATTTCCCGTTTGCAACCGTTGTTTTTCATTTTTTATGAAATCTTCTACCTCCTTTATCGAAATGCCCCTACCATCAAATAGTGTATCCGCCGGTAAAAGATAGATAACCTGAGCCCCTTCGGGGTTTCCAATTAAAAGGTTTCTCGATTTAACAAATTCCACCCTAACATCGAGCGTTGCAACTATCCTGTCTGTTAAAAGTTTCTTTTCATATTTTTTTTCAACTACAAAAGTCGGGTTTGATGTTTTCGGAACTTCTATAGGAAAACCTTTTAACTCTTCCTCCAGTTGGATAACTACATTCTGCCTATTTAGGTAGAGTCTATTTCCAACCCTTTTAACGATATCTCCTTTAGCAATACCCCTTATAGGAGCGGAAAATGGAACAACCAACGAAGGTATAACCTCTTTGCTTTTTGCCAACTGGAGTTTTCCGATTAAAGGAAACCACCCTAGGAAGGTAAATTCCTCCTCCTTTGTAGGTAGATCCAAAAGCTCCGCAACCACCTTTAGGGAACGAATAAAAATATGTTCCTCTTTGGTTCCCGGAATACGACCGGAAAACCCTACGGTGTCTAAAAAGGCTTTTTCACCCTTTTGTTGGAACAGGGCGAACATACAACCGCAGTAGTCCTGCCTCCAGATTTCCTTTTCCTTTACAAGGCGGTTCATTTCTTGAACACCACCCCCCTTTCGGTAGTCTTTGTGGATATACCTAACACCGTAGGTCTCTTCCAGCTTTTTACCTACCTTTAAAAGTTGTTCTTGGCTCTTTTTGGGAGACATAAGGAGGGTTGTTGTAAAGGCCTCGCACCCGAGTTCTTTTGCCTTTTTGACGCTATTTTCGAGCCTTTCGTCAAAACAGATAACGCAGCGTGCACCCTTTTCGGGAAAGTGTTCGTAGCCCTTAACTTTTTTAAGCCAACCCTCCAAATTGTAAGGACCTTCTAAAAACTCTATACCGAGGATTTTGCAGGCCCTTTCGCTCTCCTTAAGGCGTAGCAGATACTCCTCGTAAGGGTGAATGTTTGGGTCGTAAAAGTAGGCAACTATTTGGGAATTTGGAAAATCTTCCCTCAACCTTTTTAGGAAGTAGATAGCATCAACCGCACAACAAACGTGGGCAAGAATCTTTTTAGGCTTCTCCATTCTAAGGTTCTTAAAATAACCCTACCCTCTTGCGGTTTGATGAGAGCCATTAAATTTATAAAGGAATGGCAAGAAATTTAATTGAGGGAATTGTTATTGAACGCTCGGGACAGAAAATAGGTGTTTACATACCTCAAGAAGGTAAAACCTACCGCGGTATACCGCTAGGTAAGGTAAGAAAGAAAAATAAAATTTATGCAGGGGACTACGTAAAAGGACGCATTGTTGACGCTAATACCTTCGCTATAGAGGAGGTTAAAGAAAGAAAAAACCTCTTAGTTAGACCTCCGGTTGCAAATGTCGACCGTGTAGTTATTGTTCAAACTATACAACATCCTCCTTTTCAAAACTTTTTATTGGATAACCTATTGGTGGTCTATGATTATCTGGGGCTCGATACCGTAATTGTTTTTAACAAAATCGACCTCCTCGATGAGGAAGGTAAAAAGGAACTCCAATACTGGGAAAAGGTTTATAAAGATGCCGGATACGATGTTTTAAAGGTTTCCGCCCATACGGGGGAAGGTATAGAGGCTTTAAAGGATTACTTAAAGGGTCAAATCTGCATATTGGCCGGACCTTCGGGGGTAGGAAAAAGTTCTATTCTCTCCGCCTTAACCGGTTTGCAACTAAGAACCGGCGAGGTTAGCGAAAAAACTGAAAGAGGTAGACACACAACAACGGGTGTCCAGCTTATTCCGTTTGGAGAGGGCTCTTTTATAGGAGATACCCCCGGATTTTCCAAAGTTGAAGCTCTTCAATTTATACCGAAGGAAGAGGTTAGGTTGCACTTTCCCGAGTTTTTACGCTATAAGTGCAAATTTTCCAACTGTATGCATCTCAACGAGGAAGGTTGTGAGGTAAAGGAAGCCCTAAAAAGGGGAGAGATTTCATGCGACCGTTATAAAAGTTATTTGAAGATGATTAAGGAATACGTTGAATGGTTAAAGGAAGTATGCAACTAAAAAGGGTTTTGCTAATTCAAAGACGCTCACTAGGTGATGCTCTTTATACCGCCCTTATAGCGGAGGTTTTAAAAAGAAAAATTCCCAACATTTCGGTGGACTTTTTAACCCTTCCCTTTGCAAGGGATTTCTTTGAAGCTTACCTTTACTTGGACAAAGTTATTCCATTTAAAGGTTTCTGGGCAACCTTAAAAGAGATAAGGAATCAATACGATGCCATATTAGATTACGAAGCTACCTTTAGAACCTACCCCCTCGTTCTGTTTTCCGGAGCCAAAATCCGCTCCGCCTTTTATAGAAAAAAAAGGGAAAGATTTCTCTACCCGATTTACAACCGAATGGTGCCCGTTCAATTTTTTAATTTCACCTACTGGGACAGATTAAAATTGCTTGAAACAATTTCTGTGGATATTTCCGATGAGCTAAATAAACTCCCTTTATGGGAATTTAAGCCGGAAATATATGAGAGATATAAAAACATCCATCCTTTTGAGGAGTATATTGTTATTTCTCCAAAGGGAGTTTTGCCTTCAAAAGAACTCGCCCCGGAAAAGGTTCGCGAACTTTCCCTAAAACTTTCCGAAACTTTCAATGGAAAAATAATTGTTGCCGTAGCACCCAACGAGGTCGAATATATAAAGCAACTAAGAGAGGTTTTACCCTCCAATATAGAAATCTTTGCAAAGGATTTAATTTCCTTTACCCTCCTATTAAAGGGAGCAAAGCTTTTAATAACCATCGAAAGTTTTCCCTACCATTTGGCTCTCCTTCTTAGAGTGCCTTCTATCGTAATCGTTCAAGGCTACGATATTTGGTTTAAAAACCTTTTCGGATTAATCCATCCCTACTATCCCGATTTGGATTGTATTCTTTGCTATAGGAAAAAACATTGCCCATACAACTTTAAATGTCAAAGGGAAATAGACACCGATAAAATAGTTGAGATGGCTACGAAAAATTTGTGAAAAGGTAGTTGAGTTATTAAATCCAATCTCCGTTTAAATTATCGTTTCTTTCCACCTTTCGAAAAAAGGTTAAAACCGTATCTCCATAGGTTCTTTCCTCTTCCACTTCCAAACCTTTTGGAGTAAAAGGTTTTAAATCTACCTTCTTAAAGTGTTCAACTATTAATAACCCTCCCTCATTGAGATGTTCAAGGGATAGCCTTAAAAGTTCTTTATATTTGTCGTAGCTATAAGGTGGGTCGGCAAAGATTATATCGTAGGAACCTAAGCGAGGTAAAACTTTTAAAACATCTCCCAAGTAGGTTTTACCTTTAGTCCTTTTTCTAATATCCTCGAGCCGTTTTTTGTGAATTTCCACAAAGGTAACGTTTGCTCCCCTTCTCTCCGCTTCAAGTCCTATCTGTCCCGTTCCGGCAAATAGGTCGAGAAAATCCAAGCCGGAAACATTGCCCAAAATATTAAACAGCGCGTTTTTAACCAATCCTGTTGTAGGTTTTAAGTCTTTAAATCCTTTCCTTTTTTTGGACATCTGGATTTCTTAATTTAACGGTTGCAAACTTTTTACCACCAAAGGTGGTTATTTCTATCTTTCCTTCCCTTTGAAGTTTCTCGATAAGTTCTTCCAAGGTTTCCCTGTTGATGTTTAGGGAAACTTCCAGTTCCTCCAAAGGTGAAGGTCTTCTTTTGACCGTTTCAAGGAGTTTACTTTCAAGCTCTTCCATCCGAAGAGGCTTAATATCTTCCAAACGGAGGTAGTTATAGCAAACTATATCGGTTTTGGGATAGTTTACCCTGCGGGCTATAGCCAAAAGTTCCTCTTCGGTTAGACCTTTAACGTTGTAGGCGGGCGGTCTAACAACGGTGTTCAACTGCCACCGGTCCGGCTTTAAACGGTGAACTTCCCTTCCTATCAGCTCCACCTCTTCGGGACTATCGTTAATACCTTTTACAAATAGAGTTTCGAGCCAAATTTGACCTTTGAATGTTTTCTTTAACTTATCCAACCCTTCAAGGATTTTTTCAACCGTCAAACCTTTCGCAGGATGGTTGACCTTCTTAAAAACGCTCTCGCTAACCGCATCGAGAGACGGAGAAATAAGGTCAAAAGGTTCTAAATTTTCTAAAACTTCATCTAAGTGGAGTGTAGAGGCGTTGGTTAGCAACGCGAGCTTTAAATCGGGACGCAACTCCTTTATAAAGCGGGCAATTTCTCCAAACCTACTGTGGAGGGTCGGTTCTCCATTTCCCGAAAAGGTTATGTAATCTGCATAAAAATTCTCCTTTGTAAGGAGCTCCTCCAATTCCCTTTTAACCTCATCGGTTGGAACCCACTCTTTCCTCTCCAAGGTTAGGAATCTCTTTTCAGTTTTTCCACATTCGCAGTAGATGCAATCCATAGAGCAAACCTTTGTAGAAGGAAGTAAATCGACCCCCAAAGAGAGTCCCAATCTTCTCGACAAAACGGGTCCAAACAGATATTGCATTTAACCGTTAAAAGGTTAAAGTGAATCTTAAAATCGACCAAGATTTTAAAAACCAAGGCTTTAAAAACTTTTCTTTTTAAAGTTATACAGGTAATAAAGCCCCCAAAGGGCGGCAAATGAAAAGTGCAAAAGGTTCCACGAAACGGTTGCTTTTACAAATATCAAAGACCCTAAGGTGGCCATCCATTTAACAAATTCCCTTCTGGTGGTGCCGATAAAAACTTTTCCCAAAAAGGGACAGAGTCTATTCAAACCGCAAAGTGTTAAAAAACCTACCCACCCTCCTAAGGCGGTTCCCAATGCTATAACCCACCCTCCGGTGTGGAATACAAAAATCCCAATAAGAGGAACAAGTATTTCAACAACCACCAAAGGGAGGGATAGAAAAAAGGCTGTAAAGAACCTCTTTTGAAGATGGTATAGGTTTAACAGCAGTTGATAGAGGGAAAATCCTAAAAGCCCGCAAATGTATATCTTCAAATAAAGAGCCACTTTTTGGGTATCGGCGTGTGAAAAGGCCCCGTGTTGGTAAAGAATTTTTACCGCGCTTTCACCTACAACAAGGGTTATTAAAGTTATTGGAACCAACAGGTAGATTAGAGCTTCCACCGCTCTTTTCAAATGTTCAAAAATCTCCCCTTTATCCTTCGACCTTACTAGGCTAGAAAAGTTAACCCGACTGCCCACTATGGCAACGACGCTCACCGGTAGATAGTAAAGCCTAAAGGCGTAATATAGGTGGGATAAGGTTCCCGCACCGGCAAAGGAGGCAAAAAAGGCCTCCAAAAGGGTCGATATTTGACCTATACCAACCGACCAAAATGAGGGAAGGAGATTTCTAAAATACTCAACCAGTTTTTTATGAAAACCGAACTTTGGAGGGATTAAAATTCTCAACCTTTTGGAAAGGATTAAGATATAGGCGACCTGAAGAAGACCTCCGAAAATTATACTCCAAACGAGGGCATAAATACCTAAAGCTCCCTCAAAGAGGAGAAGAAAAGAAATAGCACCTATATTGAACACAGCCTGGGATAGAAAACTCCAAAGGTAGCGTTGAAAATATTGAAAGAGGGCGGCAAAGAAACTTGTAATGGTAATTAAAGGTAGATAAAAGACCATAATCCTCAAAAAGGAGACCGCCCTCTCCTTTACCTCCTCCGCACCGTTGGGATATATCAAATCGACCGCAAAGGGAGCGGTAATGGCCAAAAAAACCGCCACCAAGAAACTTGTAAAAACGCTCCAAAACAGAACCTTTTGGAGAAATTCCCTATTAAAACCCTCCCGCAGGTAGGCCAAAAGAACCCTATCGAAGGCTCCCTCTCCCAAAACCCTCCTAAAAAGGTTGGGAATTTTCCACGCTATAAAAAAAGCGTCGGTTGCTTGGGAAGCTCCAAAAAAGTAGGCTGTAAGAAACTCCCTAACAAAACCCAACACCCGGCTGGAAAGAACTCCCAAACCACCCTCCAATAGGGAGCGGTGAAAACTTTTTCCACCTTCTCGGGAATTTCTACCCATAGGCAAACAAAAGAGGTTAAAGCAAAAAGGTGGAACCTTTTTAAGGAAGCGAAATAATTAATAACTTTTGATGGGAAAGAAAAAAAAGAAAAAGCAGGAAGAGCACAAGAAGGAAACCGGTATAGTTATGGAAGGTGAGATAACCGAAGCTTTACCCAACGGCCTTTTTAGGGTTAAACTGGATACGGGACACGAAGTTTTGGCCCACCTTTCCGGAAAGATGAGGGTTCACTTTATAAGAATTGTCCCGGGCGACCGTGTAAAGGTTGAGCTTACTCCCTACGACCTTACCAGAGGTCGCATAATTTACCGCTTATAACAAGAAAAAAAGCCGCCCTTACCGGGCGGTTTTTAAAACTTTTTGTAAATCAAAATTATTGGGTGGAAAGTCTCGCAATCCTGTTTAAATGCTACAGTTCCCAAATGTTCGCCACTTTCGGTGTAGAAAGAGTAAAATCGAAATGGTTCCTCCATTCCCAAGGCATCGGCAACCATAGATTTCCACGCTTGGTGAACCTCCTCGTTGTAAAATTCCTCCAAAGGTTTTTCCAACTCAAATTTGAACCTATTTTGGTTGTCAAACTCCAAACTTATAGAGTTATCTTCAGTTTCAAAACTTTGAGCGGAAGAAAATTGTTGAAAAGATTCTTTTAAAGCCTCAATATTTTCACCTTCCACCACCAATTTGTGAACTATTCCAAACTTTTCCTTCGAAGGATATACCTCGACCTTTTTTACCCTAAACATTGGAAACTATTTTGAACTTTTAAATCTCCAGGTGTATTTTAAATATCCGGTTCCTTTATTAGGAGCGGTTTTTTTCTCAAACATTCTAAGGTTTTTTCCAAATTCTCCCTTCTTACAAAGTAAATCCTTCCCCCGAAGGGACTACCTTTTTCCTTTATTGGGAAAATTCTTACATACCCCAGTTTGGCGGAAGCTACATAGCCGGTTGTGTAGTTTGGATCGTCGCTGATGCAAATTTCGGCTTCAACACCGCAGAAAACATTTTTTGTTGCCAACGCCAAAGCATCTAAAGTTCGGACCGTATAACCCTTTTCCAAAAGGAGTTTTTTTACTTTCTCCCTTTCAACCCAATCGAAGAGAATGGTCCGAATTCCTTTTGAAGATTTGGGATTTACAACCTCTCCTGTTGTTGGTTCTACAATAAGAGCACCGGGAAGGTTCCATCCGTTATTTATTCCCGAAAGTAGTTTCGATATAAGCGACTTTACAAAATGGCGATTTATACCGTGTTCCTCCTCTAAAAGGCCAGCTATAAAATTGTGGGCGAGAGGAATGCAAGAAAATTTATAGCTTTTAACTTTTAAAGATTTTTCCAAAACTTGGGGAGGTTCTTTTAACAACTCAACTTTAATAGTTTGGAAATCCCAATCCTCCGAAGGGCGTCGATGAAGTTCCAAAATAGTTTCTTCCAATTTTTGATAAGGCACTATTCTTTCCTGTCCCGAAATATGTTTTCCTTCCAAAGATGCCCTCATACGGATTGAATAAAACCTTTCCTCCATCTAGAGAGGGATATTTAAAAATTTCTTCTTCGGTTGCTACTTATTTCTAAAGGTATACTTTTTTTTAAATTTCGGAATGTCCGTTTACGAAAAAATTCGCAGTCTGCTCGATATAGTCGAAGTTATAGGAGAATACATTCCTCTAAAACGGGTGGGGAATTCTTACGCTGCAAGGTGTCCCTTTCATAGCGACAGAACGCCCTCATTCTACGTTTCTCCTTCAAAAGGAATATGGAAATGTTTTGGATGCGGAAAAGGTGGCGATGTTATAAAGTTTGTTGCCGAATATGAAAACCTCTCTTACTTTGAAGCTGCAAAACTATTGGTAGAACGCTACAACTTACCGATTGAACTAGGAGATACCGAAAAGGAGGGAGAGTATTACAAAGCCCTACGGTTGATGGGCGAATTTTATAAAGAAAACCTACTAAAGGCCAAGGAAGCACGGGACTACCTTTTAAAGGTCAGAAAGCTTTCCCCCTCACTGGTTGAAGAGTTCGGTATAGGATACTGCGGAGACGGGTTTAAAAGTGTCTCCTTTGCGAGGAAAAATAAAATTTTCGACCCCCTTTTGGAGCTAAAACATTTTTTCAGAACCGCCGACGGTAGATATAAAGATTTTTTCTATCAACGGATAACTATCCCGATAAGAAACCTTACTGGAAAAATTGTAGCTTTTGGAGGAAGGTCCCTATTGGAGGATTTGAAACCTAAGTATAAAAACTCTCCTAATAGTCTTCTATTTCAAAAAGAGAGAACTCTTTTTGGTCTGGATAGAGCAAGAGAACCTGCAAGGGACAAGGAATTTTTAATAATCGTTGAAGGTTATTTCGATGTAATAAGACTTAACTCTGTCGGTTTTAGAAATTCGGTTGCTCCTTTGGGAACAAGTCTAACGGAGCACCACGCGAGGATTATAAAAAAGCTGGTTCCTAAAGTGGTTCTACTGTTTGATGGCGACGCTGCCGGAAGAAGAGCCGCTTTGGAGGCTGCCAAAAAGCTACTTACCTTTGATTTGGAAGTTTTTTTCGCCTTTCTACCGCAAGGGGAGGACCCCGATACTTTCGTTTTAAACGAAGGTCTTAAAGCTATTAAAGAGCTTATTCAGAATGCGGAATCTGTTAGGGACTATCTTATAGAGAGAGCGGCAAACGCATCTTCCGACAAGATAGAAAAAATAGCTAAACTTTACAGAGAGCTGGCCTCGAAAATTTCCGACCCTATTAAAAGGGAACTTTGGTTTAAAACCTTTGAGGAAAAGGTAGGAATCCCCCTTCGGGGAAAAAGGAAAAAGTGGCTATCCTTAAAAAAGCTGTCGGTTCCAACCGACATAGATACCGCCGAGGTCGATTTCCTCTTGGGCCTTCTTTATTTAGAGCCGACAGATATCGAACTGGAAAACTATAAACTGTCTCCCAAAGTAAAAGAGTGGGCCTTAAATATTTTGGAAGGTAAAAAGGAAAAACTTCCAAAGTGGTTGTTCGAAATAGATACTACCAATTTGGAGGAACGCTTTCGAACCGCCCGCGGGAAGCTCTTTGAAAAGAACCTACAGTTGGAGGAGATATTTGAAGAACTCTACCATCTAGAGGAGAAGTTAAAAAAGGGAACCATCTCCGGGGAGGAACTGCAGAAATTTAAACTCCTTTTGGAAGGTTTGAATAAGTTTGAACGGGAAATGTATAAGAAGTTCAAGGAAAACCTAAAAGGGCAACCTAAACCTTAAATTTCCTTTGTAGGATTAGTTTTGCGGTAAGGGTTGCAAAAAGCACAAAGAGGGTGAGTATCAGGGCAGCGGCGAAAGCTTGCTTTTGCCAGTTGGGAAAGGGAGAAAGAGCGTATTGATAAATAGTTACCGTCAAGGAAGCCATCGGTTTGAAGATATTAAAGTTCAAGAAGTTATTATTAAAAGAGGTAAAGAGTAAAGGAGCAGTTTCTCCAACTATACGGGCTATACCGAGAATAATACCGGTTAAAATTCCAAATTTGGCAGAAGGCAGAACAACGGAGAGTATAACCCTCCACTTAGGTGCACCTAAAGCTATAGCAGCTTCCCTTAAAGTATCGGGAACCAGATGGAGCATATTTTCGGTGGTTTTTAAAATAACCGGAATCATTAAAATCGCCAAAGAGACAGCTCCAGCTAAAGCATTGAAGGTTCCTAGCGGTTTTACCAGAATGATGTAAACAAAAACGCCTATAACTATCGATGGAGCTGCCAGCATAATATCGCTGACGTTGCTAATTACCTTGCCAAAACGGCTAAAACGGGCATATTCCGCCAAGTAGATACCTATAAGTATTCCCACGGGAACACCTATTAAAACGGTAAGGAACGAGATTATGGCGTGGCCTACGAAAGCGTGAAGCAAACCTCCATCGTCCGGATTTCCGCCCACCTTTGTAAAAAGGTCGATGTTGATTCCCTGAATTCCCTTTAAAGTCAAATATCCAAGTATCCAAAATAGAATCGAAAGTCCTATACCTACAGCCAACCAGGTTAAGGTTAGAAATACCAAATTTGTTGCTTTTCTCTTTAAAAGAACCGACTTGGGAATAACTCTATCGGCCATTTTTAGTTTAAACATTCTACCTTGCCACCGTTAACTTTCGGTTAAAAGGATTGAAAAAGTTTCTTTTAGTGTTATTAAAGAAGTTCATATAACGGCTATGGAAAAGGTAAAGGCGATTTTTGAAAAGTCCTGTCCCAACTGCGGAGGACCGATAAGCAATAGAAGGCTCGAATTGGGACTTCCCTGTTCCAAATGTTTACCACTGAAAGGAGAGGAGATAGACCGGGACCTCGCATGTGTGGAACTTGAAAATTTGGGAAACCTTAAAAGGGACTTTAAAGAGATTTGCCAACTTAAGGATTTCGATAACGAATTTTCCGAGTTCTTTTATAGGGTGCATAAATCCTATCCTTGGTCCCTTCAGAGGGCGTGGGCTAGGAGATTTTTCCTCGGTAGGAGCTTTGCCCTTTTGGCCCCCACCGGTATAGGTAAAACCACCTTCGGCCTCACTTTGAGTTTCTATTTGGCAAAAGAAAAGCACCAAAAGAGTTATCTAATATTTCCGACCCGCCTTTTGGTGGAGCAGGCCCTTCTAAAGCTCCGCAAAATGGGTGTTCCCGAAGAGTACCTCCTCTATTTTGGAGAAAAACCCTCCCTTACAAAGAAGCAGCGGGAGGAGAGATTTAAACGGCTAGAGGCGGGCGATTTTCGAATTTTGGTTTCCACCTCAATGTTTCTCTACCGCAACATTGAACATATCCCGAAGGGCATTTTTTCTTTGATATTTGTCGACGATGTGGATAGCTTCCTTAAAACTGCAAAAAATATCGATAAGGCACTTTACCTCCTTGGCTTTTCCGAAAAGGATATAGAGTGGGCTTTGAGAATTATTAAACTTCGCAAAGAGCTTGCCCAAAAACCGAACGCCTCCCCCGAGGAGTGGGAAAAGCTCCGCAAAGAGGAAGAAAAGTTAAGGAAGCACGCGGAAAAGGTTAGAAAAGGTGTTTTGATAGTTTCCTCCGCAACTTCCAACCCCCGCAGTGAAAGGATAAAACTCTTTAGGGAACTTCTCGGTTTTGAGGTAGGTAGACCTCTCTTTTATCTCCGCAACGTGGTCGATAGTTATGAGGACAAGTTCCTCAACGGGGAAAAATCTATAGAGGACCACAAACCTTTATGGGATTTCGTTTACGAGTTTGTAAAACAGCACCCGAAGGGTGGACTAATCTATATCTCCCAAGATAGGGGAAGAGAAGAGGTCGACCGCCTTGTGGAGTATCTCAATAAAAAAGGTCTCAACGTAAGGAGCTACGAAGAACTCGATAAACACCTAAAGGATTACGAGGAGGGTAAGGTTAACGCCTTTGTAGGTATAGCCTCCTATAGGAACCCACTTGCCCGCGGTTTTGATATGCCCCACGTTGTTAGGTACGCCCTCTTTGTGGGTGTTCCCAAACTCAAATTTACTCTCAAAGTGGAGGAGCACCTCTCCCACATCCTTTGGGCGTTGGTTGCTTTAAGGCCCTTGATAGCGAAAGACAAAGAACTCCGAGAAAAGTATCTCCAAAAGCTCGACCGTTGGATAGAGCGTTTAAGGAAATACTCCTACCTTTCGGAGGAATTTATAGAGCAAAACGAACGTCTAAAGGAGATTATCGAAAGCATAAGGAACGAAGTAAGGGCATTTATAGAGCATCCGGAGGTCCTCGAAAAGATTAAAGAGAGCGAAGAGATTACCCTACGGTGGGACCCTAAGGAGGGGTATTCGCTCGTTGTGGCCGATGTTACCGGATACCTCCAAGCGTCGGGTAGAACTTCGAGGCTCTACGCCGGTGGTCTTACCAAAGGTTTTTCCCTCGTTTTGGTCGACGATATAAAGGCCTTCAACAACCTCCGTAAAAAGGTCAAATGGTTCAGCGAGGATATAGATTTTGTTCCGTTTAAGGAGGTCGATTTAAAAACCCTCTTTGAAGAAATTGAAAAGGATAGGGAGAATGTTTTAAGGTTCTTAAGGGGAGAAGTTCCAAAAGAGGTTAAGGAACTCATTAAACCGGTTTTGGTAATAGTGGAATCTCCCAACAAGGCGAGGACCATAGCCAACTTCTTTGGAAAACCGCTAAGGCGCCGCGTTGGAGAAATTGACGTTTTGGAAGTCTCCTTAGGAGACAAATTTTTAACAATTACCGCCTCGGCGGGGCACGTTTTCGACCTCATCAAAAAGAACGAAGGCAACGTTTTCCACGGAGTAATAGTAGAAAAACATGGCAACAATGTTGAGCATTTCATTCCTATTTACGAACCGATAGTTCAGGAAACCAAAGAGGGTGAGGTTAAAAGCAAGG
>Ga0256833_1001263_pt1 | contig 18765 bp, 21 predicted proteins | sample 356284metaG_FD_190535 | JGI IMG/M metagenome (GOLD analysis project Ga0256833, IMG submission 190535) | Hydrothermal vent microbial communities from Mid Atlantic Ridge, Atlantic Ocean - 356-284 | ecosystem: Environmental > Aquatic > Marine > Hydrothermal vents | place: Atlantic Ocean: Mid... | reverse complement strand
TATTTTTAGAAGGAAATCTTCTTTCTCTCTGAGCTTAACAATCCTTTCTGCCCTCTGGTGGGCAAACCTGTGTCCCTTTTTTCTTATAATCTCAAACAGTTTTTCCTCTGGATAGCTTTTAAACCCATCTATACCTATCTCTTTCTGCAGTTTAATACCTAAAACTGCTGAAGAGTTTGCAGTCAGTATACAGAAACACGCCTCAGAGAATATGTCTGCCTGATACGGCTCTATGTTAACAAATGGACGAAAATCAAATGTGGTTAGATTATTTTCTCTCAGGGATTTAAACTCTGATATACGCTGTCTGACATATCTCTCTACTTCAGGTTTTACTCTCTGTATTTCCTCTTTTGCCGGTATCAACTCTCTTCCTTAGCAAGATTGTAGCCGTTAAAGAAAACACCTTCACCGTCAACAAAAAGATTATGTATTATCTTTCTCTCAAAAGCAACTTTTTTCCTATCATATATTATCACAAGGTTGTCAGCATTACCTATGGTTTCAAACTTTATTTTGTTTTTAAAGGGTAATTTAACCTTTTGCCCTTTTTTCAGATTTAAAACTTTTTCTTTTCCGTCTACATAAGCAGTAAGCCAGACATGGTCAATGGCGGTTAATGTGATTATGCTAACATCTTTTTTTTCTCTTTTATGGGATAAAAGAAAGCTTTTTTTATCAGGAGTTTCAAACTTTATAAGCTGCTGTTCTATGTTAATACTTTCCTTTGTATTGCTCTGGATGGCTGTGTCAATAATAAAAAAACTAACTGTGGTTGTAAACACTCCCTTTAAAAATCTAACAATAAAACTCTGCTTTTCCTCTACATCTTTTTTAACTTCTTTTTTTTCTGTTTCTGGGCTACTGGTTGTTAACTGAATGTCTAACTGATAAAAGTCAATGAGGACTTTCATCAAAAAACGGGCATAAGGGTCTTTAGAGATATAGTTTTCATCTTCTTCAAGTCTTTTGATTATGTCAACAGGGATTTTTGTAACATTATGAACATCCTGCAGAGAGAGACCCCTTTTCTCCCTTTCCTCCTTACAAAGTTTTCCTGCAGTGATTAAATCAGTCAAAATTCTTTCCCTGCACTTTTATTAAAAAAAGTATAACACTAATATTTTAAAAATTTCAAACATTTATAAAACTGTTTTTAAAATAAAGTTTGCCAATATTTCCTGCTGTTCTCGCACCGTAAACTATCACTTTCACTTCTCCTGCTAAGATAGTGTTACGATTTTTTGACAATTCTGAAAAAACCTCTTCTATTTCCATTCCTCCACTGCCATCAGAGAGTGTATCACTGTAAAATTCAATAGTACTCTCAGCTTCCTTATCTCCTATAATAAGGTTTTGTGAAACCCCATTCTCATCAAATTGGGTTTTTAGCTGAATCTCAATCTTTGTATCCAGTTTAAGTTCCCTCTTTAAGTCACCGTCTACTATTAATATAGGTTCTGTTGTAAATCTTGGGAAGTCTAAAGGAATTTCTTTAAGATGCGTCTTTAGAACCCAGATTTTGGCAAGGGATTTTTTTAAACTTATAACTGTTTTATCGTTTTCTTCAATTGTTTCCTTAACTCTGTCTCTTAAAATTCCTTTGATAGATTTTGAAAACCATAAAACTGTGTGTGTTACGGGAGCTTTGTTTATCTTTAGCACTGAACTGATTAATCTCCAGTTTACAAAATTGAAACTCTGCTCAAAGCAGGGTAATCCTAAGCTTTCAGCGTAAAGTCTAATTCTTTTTATAAAAAGTTTCTCTTCTCTACTTCCCGGTAGCCTTCCTTTGCCAAAAGATACAAGCTCTGGAATAAACTCTCCTTTTCTCTGTTGAAAGAGTGCATACATACAGCCACAGTAATTCTGGTGATATAGCTGGGCTTCTTTTGATAGTCTATTCATCTTCTCAATACCACCGTTTTTGCGAAAGTCGGTGGCTAAAAACTTAAGCCCGTATTTATCTGCAACCTGCTCACCAACAGTTTTCAGAACGTTAAAATCCTTTTTGGGACTCATCATTAAAACAGTTGTTATACTATCAAAACCTTTTTCTTTGGCAAATTGAGCTGTTTTCTCAAGTCTGATGTCGTGACAGACTGTGCACCTTGCTCCCCTCTCTGGCTCATTTTCTAATCCTTTTACAGCCTCAAGCCATCTGTCTAACTCGTATGGGGCAAGATGACATTTTATACCCATCAGATTACACACTCTTTCTGTCTCTATCCATCTGAGGAGATACTCTTCTTCTGGATGAATGTTTGGGTCATAAAAATAACCTTCCATATGGACATCTGGATAATCTTCCTTCAGCTTTCTAAGGGCATAAACAGCATCAACGCCGCAGCATATGTGAACAAGAAGTTTATTCATTTGCCTCCTCTAAATATCTTTTTATAATATTTTCAATCAATGCTGATAGTGTTTTTCCTTCTTTCTCTGCCTGTTTCATCAACTTCTCTTTGACGGCTGGTTCAACAGTAATACTTAATATATCCTTTTTTCCGGTAATCTTCATCACCTTTTGGATGCTTATCTGCAGTATCTTAGAAATCTGGTAATAACTTTTTCCCTCCTGAATAAGCTGTAATACTCTTCTTTCAAGTTCTTTGTCTGTTCTTCTTTTTATGTAAGGAACCCAGATAAGATTTTCTGCACTGTTATTATCTTTGTTTGTGTCTTTGTGAACCACATATCTGTAATTATCTGGGTTTGGCACGAAGTATTCTGCAACCAACCTGTGAAGGTAATACACTTTTTTTCTTTTTCCATCACAGAGCTGAACCGTGTGAAAACCTCTTTTGTTTTTGAATGTTTTTTTTCTAAACTCTGTGTAACTGTCAGGTAAAAGCCCCTGTTTTACATTTCTATAAACAAATCCTTTATTGCTCACAGCATAATCTGGAAAATCTTCTATTTGCTTTAGAGTTTCGTCATTAAATCTAAAAATTATTTTTCCTTTCACTGAATCCACCTGTTAAGTTTAAATATACACAATTATAGTATATTTTTTAATAAAATATAATAGACATTATATTTGCAGTAAGAAAAATTTATTCAAATAAATACAGATAGATTTATTTTTTTGCCGGAATGTTTCACAGATTTTATGGAAAATACCGAAACAGTTAAAAAAGTAGTATCATATTGGTATGATTAGATTATTTGTCAGGAAACAGCATACAATAAAGATTGAAACAATAGAAGACCTGTCTGTAAAATGGGAAAATCCTCAGGATGTTCTGTGGATTGACATCATATCTCCAACAGATGAAGAGCTAAAGTGGGTATCTGAGCAGTTTGAGGTTGAATTTCCTTCAAGACAGGAAACACAGGAAATAGAAATCAGCTCCAGATACTTTGAAGACGAAGACGGAATAACAATAAATGCATACTTTCTCATAACAGAAAAAGAAACTCCGTATAATGAGACTGTTACCTTCATACTGAAGAAACACCATCTAATAACTGTTAGATACAAGGAGCTGAAAACATTTAAAGAACTGGTAAAAAAACTTATGCTTAATCCCAGTGCCTATGAAGACGGTTACTACATAATGGCTGGAATACTTGAGATAAGGATTGATACAGATGCAGATACTTTAGAGTTTATAACAAGGGAGATATCTAAGTTAGGAAAAATCGTGTTTACAGGTATAGATATCACAGAAGAGATATTAGAGTCTATCTCCTTCTATGAAGAGATGAATATGACAATAAGGGAAAACCTTATTGATAAACAGAGAATTTTATCTTCTCTCCTCAAATCCTACAAAGTTCCAAAAGAAGTGAGAGAAGAGCTAAGGATAATGATAAAGGACGTTAACTCACTGATAGAATATACAACATTTAATTTTGAAAGATTAGATTATCTCCAGAACACATTTTTAGGTCTGCTGAACATTCAGCAGAATCAGGTTATAAAAATATTTACCATAATGTCTGTTATTTTCCTGCCTCCAACACTGATAGCAAGTATATACGGTATGAACTTTCACTTTATGCCAGAAATTAACTGGAAGTATGGTTATCCTTTTGCAATACTGCTTATGATAATATCAGCATTAATCCCATTAGTGATATTTAAGAAAAAAGGGTGGCTTTAATTAAATTTTTATTATATCTTTATAGTTATCAAACTACAGGAGAATAAAATGGCCGAAATAACAAAACCTGTAGATACAGAAATTGAAGAAGAAAATGTAGAAACCAAAAGGAAATCTATTTCTGAGTATTACAGTTATGAAGACTTTCTTCTAAATAGAAAGGTTACAATTTTGTATGGCATAACCTTCTTTTTTATATTTTTGTCTGCTGTTGTTTCTGAAATACTATCTCTCGTGTTCAATGAAGGTCTCCTCAGCCCTGTTCAGGTTGTTTTTCACTCTGTAGCTTTTGTTGGATATGTTATCACCTTCTACTATGTTTACAAAAAACAGGACTACATAGAAAAGAAAAATACAGAGATTTTCAAAAAACAGGAAGAGATTGACAGGGAAGAGCTGAAAAGATTTCTGTAATCACTGAACAAATCTTAATTTCTGCCGATAATGTATAGTAGAAAAAACAGCAGGAGAGGTAAAAATGTCTTTATTTTTTGGTCTTTCTATGGCTGGTCAATCTCTCTTAACACACAAAAGAGCTATGGATAATGTTAACAAAAACATAGCAAACCTGTATTCTGAAGGCTATTCAAGAAGAGTAAACCACATATCTGATATGATAGCAAGTAGCGTTTATCTACAGAAAATAGAGAGAGTTTTTGATAAATCACTATTTAACAGATACATAAATACCAATAATCAGAAAACAGGTTACGAAAATTATCAGGACATCCTCCAGCAGATAGAGTCCCTTTATAACGACATTATGGGTTCAGGTTTGTCTGAAACACTGAATGACTTTTTCAACTCATTTAACGATGTTGCAGTAAACCCTGATGATTTGGCAGCAAGACAAACAGCACTGTCTAAAGCAACTGCCTTAGTAGGAAGAATAAGAAATGATTACCAGTCTCTGCAGGACATAAAGGAAAAGACAGGACTGTCTATAAAGGACAACATTCAGAAATTAAACAATCTCACAAAGCAGTTAGCTTACGTGAACAAAAATATAAAATTTTTCTTTCACGACGAAGTCCGGTTGAACGAATTTTTAGATGAAAGGGATAGACTCCTTAAAGAAATATCTTCTCTTATAGACACAAAAATCAGAATAAACGAGGACAACACAGTAGATGTTTTCACTTCAAAAGGATTTGAACTTGTCCTTTACGACCAAAATACACAGCTAACATACGACACAGACAACAACGGCAATCCTATCGTGAGACTGAGAGGTATTAACATAACAGACATATTGAGCAAAGGGAAAATTGGTGGATACCTGCAGGGAATAAAAAAAGTAAACGAAGCATTAAATCAGCTTAACGACTTTACAACTGTTCTTGCTCTGACAGTGAATAAACAGCACAGACAGGGATACGACCTTTATGGGAACACTGGTGTAAACTTTTTTGGAATAGACCCCTCAAGCTCCCTGACAGAGCTGAATGCCTCAAACATTGTTGTTAACATATCAGACCCAAAAAAAATAGCTGCAGCTTCAAACCCTGCATACACAAACTCTGACAACACAAACATCAAAAAACTGATAAATCTAAAAGACGACATCACAGGTGTACTGACAGCCACAGAAGAATCAGACCTGCTAACAGACGGCCTGATTAATTTAGGAGGCATAGATTACCGCTTGAATAACATAAATAACTACAATCTGATAAAAGAAAAGTCATTCCACGAGTTTTACAGCTCACAGATGGTTGCTCCTGTATCTTCAGAATTATCAAAGATAAAAACCCTTACGGAAGATTCTTCCTTTATGTTAGATGCAATAGACCAGAAGTTAAAAGAAGTCTCATCAGTCAACATTGATGAAGAGCTTATAAATTTGACAAAGCTCCAGAGGGCTTACGAAGCATCAGCAAAGATAATAAACGTAACAGATGAGCTTCTACAGACAGTTTTAAACCTTGTTAAGTGATTACTAAAAACTATAATTAATATACCGATAATAAGATAAAATTATTGAAAAAGTCAGGTGATTGAGATGAGAATTCCTGATATAGCATTTTTTGACACATTTATAAAATACGATAGATTAAGGGAAAAAGATTTAGAGAGATACACAAAAGAGCTCGCCTCAGGAAAGAAAATCTTAACTCCATCTGATAACACAGTTGATAACGTTCGTTCCCTGAGATTTAAAAAACTGAAAAGTGACATTGAAACTTATAACAGAAACATAGATTTAGTCAAAACAAATCTGGATATTGCAGAAAATACCCTCGGAAATGTTGTTGAAGCCGGAAAGGAAACAAGAGTGGATATAATAAATCTGATGAATTACGGAGTTTTAGATTACGAAGATGCCCAGATATTCCGTGATTATCTCCAGTCTATGAGAGATTACATGATAGAGCAGGCAAACATCTCTGTTGGAGATGCAAGAATATTTGGTGGAGTTAAGTCTCAATCCGACCCATTTGACTACAGAGGTATATATCAGGGAGAGTTCGTTGATACTACTGTTCCTGTAGCTCCCGGTGTAGAGCTGAACACTACCTTTGTAGGTAAAGACTACCTTGGAACTATTCCCTCAGGAGTATGGGTTGATACAGATGCAGATAACACAGTTGACCCAAATGAAGTTAGCCATAAGATAGGAATGGTAAAGGCTATTGACGACATAATCCAAATAATTGACAGTGGGAATTTAAATAGACTTCACAGCTACATATCAGACCTTGGATATAACAATCCCACAGATGCTGTTGTGGGAACAGGTGAATCTGGAACACTGAACATCTCTTACGGTTCTATAAATATCTCTGTCAGTTATAACGACACAACAACCCTCAATGACCTTGTTAATGCCATAAACACAGCACCAACAAATAACGGTAATGTAGAGGCTTTTGTGTTTCAGGACAGAGATGGTGTTTATCGTTTAGGACTGTTAGGAAAAGATAAAAACATGAATATATCTGTTAGCGACTCTTCAGGAGCTTTGCTCAAAAGAACAGGAGAGTTAAGAAGAATTTTAGATACCTTTGATAAAGGCTTTGAAGGCGTTTCTCAGCACAGGTCATTAGTCGGAACACAGATAAATGTTGCTGATAACATAAAAACTATGAACGAGCAACAGCAGGTAGAGTTTGAAGACCTGATTTCAAAAATAGAAGATGCAGATTATGCAGGAGTTATTGCAAAATTAGAACAGTCAAGAACTGCCTATCAGGCACTGCTTGCGTCTATTGCACAAAACAAAGACTTAAGTCTTCTCAAGTTTTATGATTAATTACTTGCTGTAAGCTTTAAGACCCTTTAAATTTCTCTCTGATTTTTCTATACTTTCTATTATTTCGGATTTTTTTTTCTCTACCTGTGAGAAAATCTCTGTTATTATCTTATTTATCTCTTTTAGCTTATCTGGGCTGATTCTTCTTATCTCAGACTCATCTATACTTTTTATCTCTTCAATCAGCTCATCTATCTCTTCAACAGTATCTATCTCATAAATCCTCTTCCTGTGTTTATCCAAAATCAGTAAAAGTTTCATGCTATCCTCTCAGATTTTCAAGAGCCCCTTTGAAACCTTCGTATATTGGTTGAATTACCTCAATGGTGTTCTTTATGTGTTCTTTATCGTTACTAACGTTAGCTTTCAACAGTTCCTCAATGCAAAAATCATATAGCTTGTAAAGATTTTGAGCTATCTCTCCACCATTCTCCATGTCTAAAGAAGCCTGAAGTAATGCTATGGCATCTGTAACTTTAGTAATAGTTTCAGCTTTTGTTTTAATGTCTCCCTCTTCTATTGCATACATAGCTATGTTCAGATTACTTAAAATTTCCTCAAAAACTTTAACTACTAACTCTTCCTTTGAAGAGATGTTATCCATCTGTTTTACATAGCTTGAATATGGATTAGTCATCGTCTACTCTCCTTTACTGGTTATTATTTTGCTGGTTATTCATCTGCAGACCTGCAGCAAAGTTCTGTATCCTGAGTTGTAAAGCCTGCATTTCAGACAGGTAGACTTCTAATCTTGCAAATTTCATCCTCATACTTTCTATCTCTTTGTTTATGTTAACGGTCATTCTGTTTATCCTTTCGTCTATATCTCTTATTCTGTTACTGTAATTTGTGCTAATTCTTGAAACATTATCAGTATAAGTGTTTATGTAGTTTTCTAAACTACTTGCAAAGTTTTGCAGGACTGTTTTAGCTTCTGGGTTTTTTATAAATTCATCAAAAGCTTCACTGTTTATTTTCAAAAGACCCTTCGTCGTCTCGGCATCATTACTGGCTGTATCTATGATACCGTATTTACCTAAACTGTCTGATATAATTCTGAATATTGACGAGACCATACTGTTTAGACTGCTTTCCCCTGCCAGGGGAGCATCTTTACCTGTAGCTTTCTGCACTGTCTGGAGCAGCTGGTTGTATCCGTCTATTATTTTCTCTAATTTGCTCTTTATACTCCCTGTATCCTGAGTTATAGTTAAGTCTGTTGTTCCAGTGTCCTTAACAGTTATACTCACTCCTGTTATTATGTTGTCAAAACTGTTAGTGGAAGAGCTGAATGTTATTCCGTTTAAAACTATCTGTGCGTCCTGAGCTGAAACAGTCTCATATGTTTTGGCTGTGTCTTCACTGAATACTCCAGCAGAATCATCTCCCGGGTTAGATGTATCGTCTATACCTGTTATGCGGTTATCCACACCTGTATTTTTAGACATAACTATCAGCTGATAATCAGGAGAGGAGGTGCTCCCCATATTAATGATAGATGCCTGCAGGTCTTGAGACTGATTAATCTCATCCATAATCTCTTTGAGGGATTTATTCTGGTAGTCTATTGTAAGGGAGGAAGATACACCGTCCTTCAAATAATTTATTGTTAAACTGCCAGATGCAGTTATCTTTGCATTGATGTCAGAAATCGTGTTAACAGTTCCTATCTTAAAAGAGTTTGCCTGTGCAAGCTGATTCACCTGAAGCGTATAGGAAGTTTCTAAAGCATCCTGAGTAACAGAAACAGAGGCAACATCTGGATTTGATAAAACTGCCTTTTTTGTGTTGTATATAGAATCTCCCTGTAGAGCAGTTAAAGGGTCAAGAAATGCAGACAGCTTGCTTTTTATGGAGTTTATGGCTTCCTGTTTTGCCATCAGTTTTGTCTGGTCTGCCTGAAGCATCTTAACAGGAATCATTTTAAGTTCCTGATACTTGGCAAGGTAAGCCTGATAGTCAAAACCTGTTCCTGAAATACCGCTTATATAAAATTCACCTGCCATGATTAATCTCCTATACCTTCTCGTTAAAAAGTAAGCCTGTAACTTCGTCAAGATATTTTGCTATTTTTAGTATCACCTCAGGGGGAATCTGTCTTATAACTTCCTTCGTATCTTTGTCAACAATCTTTACCACCTTTATACCTGTGTCCTTATCAATCTCCACCTTTAGCTGGGAGTTAAGCATGTCAAGTTTTTTGTTCAGATTTTCTACGGCCTGCTTTATCACTTCTTGAGGAAGTTCCCTCTGCTGCTGCTCAATCTGAGAGGTTTCCTGTTTCTGGATTTTTTGAATTTGAGCTTTATCAAGGGCTTCAACATTTTGGGCATTCATGTTAACACTTGCCTGTGTGCCAGAGATTGCTTTTATATCCATGGCTAAAACCCCGTTTTTATTTTAATTTACCTCTTTAAAAGCCCCTGACAAGAAGGAGCCTTTAAAGAGTAGGGGGAACAGTCCCCCTAACCCTTTTATCTGAGAAGCTGGAGAACGAGCTGTGGAAGCTGATTTGCCTGAGCAAGCATTGCCATACCAGACTGCATGAGAGTTTGTTGTTTTGTGAAGTTGGACATCTCTTTTGCAAAGTCAACGTTTCTGATACGGGATTCAGCTTCCCTTGTTTGAGTTGCAGAGAAGTCGTTGTTGTCTATGATAGCCTGCAGGTTAATCTGTATAGAACCAAGAGAAGAACGGAGAGAATCAACTTTTTTGATAGCTCCATTAAGTATTCTAAGAGCATCTTCAGCAGAAGTATTTGAGGTAACATCGATAGCCTGTAGAGAAGTAATATTATAAGTTCCTGCTGTAAATCCCAAATCGCTCTCAAGACCGTTAACACCTGCAATTGTAATAGCATCTGAAGACTCTAAAACAATAGTTCCAATAGAATGAACGTAACCAGAAGTTGCAGTGTTGTCATCCACAGTTCCTGAGCCTCCAAATTTTGCAAGGTCAATAGTTGTATTTCCTGTCGTTCCGCCTGCTGTAACACTAAAATCTAAGTTAAATGTTGAACCGTCCTGAGTATAAAGAACAAGTTTTGTTCCTGTCGAATCAGCCTTCGCAAAAACTCCTGTGTTGTTTGACTGTCCATTAATAAGATTGATAATTGAAGTTAAATCATATCCCTGACCACCACTTAGGTTAATAGTCGCAGAGCCTTTTGAACCTGTGATTGTAATAGATGCACTATCATCACTACCTATAGTAATAGTTCCAAATTCTACGCTTCCTGTCACTTCATTTTTTGCAGTTGCAGTTACACCTTTTACATAGGTATTAATGTTATTAGCTATTTTTGCAGCATCAAGGTCATCTCCGTCATTAAATCCCTGAACTACAGAAGTTCCATTAATTGTTAAATCTTCTCCTGCATTAAACTGAGTAGCATCTGTCCCAGCATATGTTGCACCAGTACCAGATGATACGAGTGGAGAACCATTGTTAGATTTAACTATCGCAGCGCCCAAATCCTGAGGAAGAGCACTTGCTATTGACATCTTTAATGTCTGGTCTGTCCTTGGACCAAAATGAATAACTTTGTTCTGAAAAGTTCCATCAAGAAGTTTTATGCCGTTAAATTCTGCTGTTGAAGATATTTTCAGAATAGCATCTCTCAGTTTTTCTATATCTGTCTGGAGAGCTTCTCTCGCTAAAGGGTCATTTGTGTCTGTAGCTGCCTGCTGGGCTTTGGTATACATGTCAGTAAGCTTTTCATAAATCTGGGAAAGGGAAGCCTCAGCTATCTGTGCAGCAGAAATACCGTCCTGAGCATTTCTTGAACCCTGGTCAAGAGCTTTTGCCACCAAATTCAGCTGGTCAGCAATGAACAGTCCTGCAGCATCATCTTTTGCTGAGTTAATCCTGTAACCTGTAGCAAGTCTTTCCAGAGAAGTATTCAGGTTTCTCTCTGTTTTCAATATGTTCACGTGGGTGAACTCTGCCTGAAAGTTGTAGTTAATTCTCAGTGCCATGACTGACTACCTCCAATTTTGTTTTATTTTGAGTTTTATTATCGGAGGAGATTTTTAATTTTTTAGGAAAATTATTAATTTTTGTAAGTATATGATTTATATAAAATTTTTAGCACAGAAATACAAAAATCATTCTGGAATCCATTTTTTTGAGTATGGTTAGTTATTGTTAACCAACACTTGAGACCTTAAACTTAATTTGTAGGTTTTTATAATAAAAGTTAATAATTAACCTGAATCATTTTCATTAATATTCGAATAGGTTTATAATTTTAAAAAATTCTAACAATTCAATGGAGGATTTACTATGGCAAAGGTAGTGGTTGTAGGGGCAGGATTTGCAGGTCATTATGCATCTTTAATTTTAGCCGATGCCCTTAAAGGTAAGGGCAATCATGAAATCACAGTCATCAGCCGTGTTCCTAAATTCACTTACATTCCTTCTTTAGTATGGGTAGGAATTGCAAAGATGAAATCTGAAGACGTTCAGTTTGACCTTGAGCCAGTTTACAACAAATTAGGTATCAACTTCGTTCACGGAGCTGCTACAGAGGTTCATCCTGACGAGCAGTATGTTGTTGTTGAGAAACCTGATGGAAGCACTCAGCAGGTCAGTTATGACTATCTCCTTATGGCAACAGGTCCATACCTGAACTTTGAAGGAACACCTGGGCTGGGACCAGACAAAGGATTTACCCACTCTATCTGTACACCTCCACACGCAACAAAAGCAGCTTCAGCTTATCTTGAGCTGGTCAGCAGGATGGAAAAGGGAGACAAAGTAAAGATTGTTATAGGAACAGGGCACGGTGCAGCCACATGTCAGGGTGCTGCATTTGAATACATATCTAACGTTCACAACGACCTTGTTGATAGAGGTCTGAGAGATAGGGCTGAAATACTGTGGTTGTCCAATGAACCTGCTCTTGGAGACTTTGGAATTGATGGCCTTGAGTTCAAACACGGCGGCCAGATTTTCAAAGGAGAAGAGGTTCTTGAGTTCCTGTTTGAAAAATACGGCATAAAGTACCAGATAAAGTCTGCTGTTAAAAAGGTTGATGAGAAAAAGATTTACACAATAGATGTTGACGGAAATGAGAACGAAATAGAGTATGATTTTGCAATGCTCATTCCACAGTTTAAGGCTCAGCCTATCAAATGGATTGATAAAGATGGAAATGACATTACAGACAAAATCTGTAATCCTGCAGGATTTGTTAAGGTTGATGCTGTTTACGGCAAGCCTTATGACGAATTAGATGGTCCAGACTGGCCGAGAACCTACCAGAACCCAACTTACAAAAATGTGTTTGCTGCAGGTATTGCATTTGCTCCTCCGGGGCCTCTATCAAGACCATCTCAGGCTCCAGACGGAACACCTATTGCACCAGCTCCTCCAAGAACAGGTTATACTGCAGAGCTTTCAGGCAGAGCAGCAGCCCTGAACATTGTTGATATGATTGAAGGTAGAGAGCCATCTCACACAGCGTCAATGGCAGAAACACCAGGGCTTTGCGTAGCATCTCTCAAACACAGCCTGACAACAGGGGAAGCTGTTACTATAGCAATATATCCTGTTGCAAGAAACAGGGCTGCATTCCCTGAATACGGTAGAGATTTAGATAACTGTGTGGCAGAGATTGGTCTTGCAGGAGCATGGTTTAAGTACTTCCTGCATCACGCATTCCTTTACAAACTCCAGGCTAAACCTGGATGGAAACTGATACCTTAAGAAAAACAAGGAGGGTTTAGATATGGCTACAAAAAGAGAGATGATGGAAAAGATGTGGAAATACAGAAAAAATTTCTTTATTCAGCTTATGAGATTTGTTGTTTTAGGACTGCACTTTAACAAATTAGTTAAAAAAGTCCATTAACTTTAAGCCCCCTTAAGGGGGGCTTTTTTATATAATTACTTCTACAGAAAGGTCTATCTCTTCAAGGACATTTTGAACATATAAAGCCTCTTCCAAGTCTCCTTCAAAAACTACAGCTTTACCTTTTGTGTGAATTTCCCAGGTCAGAGCTTCTGCTGTCTGAAGGTCACACTTTGTTGCCTTCATAATCTGGTATATTACTTCATCAAAGGTATGCCAGTCATCGTTATAAACAACAACCTTTGCAGGGATACCTATCTCTGTCTTTTTTTCTACTTCTGTTTCAAATCCTACCGCCATCTTTAGCTCCTGTAGAGTTTTTTTAATAAAATATATTTTTCAACTTCTGGTAAAACAAGATATTTTATAGATTTTCCTGCCTTTACTCTTCTTCTTATCTCTGTTGATGAGACATCTATTCTACGACTGTCAAAAAAGTAAACGTGAGAAGGATGTTCAGAACTTATTTTTTTGCCTGTTGAAAACTTTAACATAGGAAATCTGTATTTAAGATAATTTACTACCTCTTCCTTTTTATCTTTTCCTCTCCCTATAACAATAAAGTTAGTCATACCTACTAAATCTTCTGATTTTTTCCACTTGTGAAGTGTTAAAAATGCATCTGTCCCAACAATAAAAACAGGTATGTGGTCTAACAGCTGTGTATAATGCTTTATAGTGTCAATGGTGTAAGACTTTCCTTTTCTAATTATCTCTAAATCGTCTATATCAAAGAATGGATTGTCCTGTATGCTAACTTTAAGCATGTGTAATCTATCTTCAGCAGAAGCTCTGCTTTTTCTTTTTAGGGGAGAATGGTACGCAGGGACAAATATAATCCTGTCTAATCTGTAATACTCTCTTATGTCTTCAGCTATTCTGAGATGACCTATATGAACAGGGTCAAAACTTCCACCATACAGCCCAATCATAAGAAGTATTATAAAGGAAAATCCCCCACAAAGGGGGATGTGTGCATCATTTCTTTTCTGTCTTTATAATAGGCAGAACTGTGTATATCTGAGAGTTTCCTCTCTGTATAAACAGAAGAACTGAATCTTCGTTTTTCTTTTCTGCTTTTTTAATGGCTTTCCAGAAGTCTTTGGCTGACCTTACAGGTTTTCTGTTTATGGTAAGTATAACATCTCCACTTCTTATACCGGCTTCTTCTGCTATAGAGCCGTATTTTACTCCAAGGACAAACACGCCGTAAGGCACTTTTGGTATTCTGTATCTTTCCACAAGCTCAGGGGTTATGTCTTTCACAATAATTCCGTATTTAGCTTCCATGTCCTGCATACTTGCAGGTGTGACCTCTTCTCCATCCCAAGATGTTGTTATTACGTATATATCCTTTTTCTGTCCATTTCTGATAACTGTTATTTTCAGTTTTGTTCCGGGAGGATTCCTCATCACATACTTTTGAAGCTGTGATATTTTGGAAACAGGTTTATCGTTAACGGCAATAATGATATCCCCTGACTTGATACCTGCTTTTGCAGCAGGACCATCTTTTACAACCTGTGATACAAGAACTCCCTTTTTAACACCAAAATGTTTTGCAAGCTCTGGTGTTAAGGGCTGAATAATTACGCCGATTTTACTTCTTTTTACTTTTCCGTATTTGAGTATCTGTTCCATAACCCATTTTGCCTGACTTACAGGAACGGCAAATCCCAGACCCTGTGCCCCAGCTATTATGGCAGTGTTTATTCCTACAACCTCACCTTGAAGGTTAATCAGAGGTCCCCCTGAATTTCCCGGATTTATGGCAGCATCTGTCTGGATAAATCCTTCTCCAGGATGTCCCGGCAGAGACCTGTCCAGAGCAGATATGATACCCATTGTCACTGTTCCTGTTAAACCTAAAGGGCTACCGATAGCAATAACAGTCATTCCCGGCTTTAGACTGTCTGAATCACCTAACTTCAGTTTATGTTTCTTTGCATACTCCTGTATCCCTTCCTTGAAAGGAACAGCAACCACAGCAATATCACTGAGCTTATCTGTTCCTATGATTTTACCGTCTAACACAATACCGTTTTTAAACTGAACCTTTATGTTCTGGGCATTCTCAACAACATGATTGTTTGTTAGCAAATAAACAAGTTTCTTCTTATCATCCACCTTCACAATAAATCCAGAACCGAGACCTTCCTGTCTTTCTTTAAACTCTGGAACGTTAGGAATTCCAAAAAACTCTCCAAAAGGGCTTCCTGCAAAAGGATTTACGACCTTAACCTCTCTGATGGTGAATATTGTTGCAACTGCTGGAGAAACCCTGTCAACAAGCTGGATTCTCTCCTGTTCTAACTGCTGCATCAAAGAGGTAGCAAAACCAAACTTAAAGGCAACTAGAAATAAAACCAACATGTAAAGATGCCGTTTCATTGATAAATCCTCCACTGTGTTAATACTAATTATAACTCTAATACTAAACCTGTCTTGTGAAAATGTGGTGAAAGTAATTATAATACTTTTATGGAAATAAAAGGATTTTTAATAGACCTTGACGGTGTTCTTACAAAGGATGAAAAATTTTCCCCTATAGATGGAGCAGTCAGCTTTATAAAATTTTTAAAGAGAAAAAATATCCCTTTTGTGATAGCAACAAGTAACTCTCGATTTCCTCCTGAGGAGATTTACAGAAAGCTGAAAGCCCACGGCTTTGATATAGAGATAGATAATATCATTTCTCCTCTTGTTATAGCTCCAGAGGTTCTCCGTAGAGAAGGTATAAAAAGTTTATTTGTAGTAGGTTCTGAAAGTTTGAAAGATTTTCTGAGAAGAAAAAGATTTAAAGTTATTGACAGCCCAGAAGTTGACGGCATACTGATAGGACTTGATAAAAAATTTAACTTTCAGAAAATGAAGATAGGAACAACAGCTCTGAAAATTTACGGTGCAAAGCTGTATGCTCTGAATAATAACATTATATCCAGAGACGACGACGGTCTGCTTTTTCCCGGAGTGGGAACTGTTGCCAGAATGTTTTCACAGGCCTGTCAGTGTAATCAAGACTTTAAACATTTTGGTAAAATGGGAGAGGAGTACAACAGAGTCGTCTTTGAGAGATTGGGAAAAAAAGAAGGTGTTGCAATGATAAGTGATGACATATATGTTGACCTGAAAGGCTATAAAACACTGGGATTAAAAACAATTTTTGTGACGACAGGAAAGTATAAAGAAGAAGAGGCTAAAGATAAGGATTTTGTTGATATGATTGTTCACAACTTAATGGAAATACCTGACAGGATAAAAATTGATACAAAAAATTAAACTGTACGGACAGCTTATCAAGTTTGAACATACGATTTTTGCTCTGCCGTTTGTGTTTGCGTCTGTTTTTATAGTAGAAAAGGGTATTCCTCCATTAGATAAAATATTCTGGATAGTTGTTGCAGCAGTTGCAGGAAGAACAGCAGGAATGGCATTTAACAGGTTTTTTGACCTTCCATTTGACAGGCTAAATCCCAGAACAAAAAACTGGGTGTCTGTTACAGGGGCAGTTAAGGCAGGGGAGATACTTGCTCTGGCAGTAATATCTTCAGCGGTTTTAATATTTTCTGCTTACCAACTGAATAAACTTGCCTTCTACCTTTCTCCTGTTGCACTGTTTCTGCTTATTATTTATCCTTTAGGGAAAAGGTTTACCAACTTTGTCCATCTGCTACTTGGAGCTGTTTACTTTATTATCCCTGTTGCTGTTTCTGTAGCACTAAAAGGAACTGTAGAGATTTCGGCAGTTTTTTTAGGTCTTGGAATGGCATTCTGGGTTGCTGGTTTTGATATATTTTACGCACTGCAGGATATAGAATTTGACAGAAAAGCAGGAGTTCACTCAATACCTGCAAAATACGGGATAAAAAAGGCTATTTTATTTGCCAGAATTTTTCATCTCCTTACCTTTATTTTTCTTATTCTCACAGGTTATTATGGGGGATTAGGATACATATATTACGGTGGTCTTGTGATTTTAACAGGATTTTTGATTTATGAGCACTCCCTTATAAAAGAGAATGACCTGTCAAAAATAAATGTGGCATTTTTTACAGTTAACGGATATGTAAGCATTCTGTATATGGTGTTTGTGATACTTGACCTGTGGCTTGGCTGAATAAGACTGCCATCCAAATGATATAATAGTAAGAAAACTCAGGAGGGTTCTTATGTCTGCTGACTTTCAGGACATATTAGAGATTAAAAAAGTTCTTCCCCACAGGTATCCGTTCCTCTTGATAGACAGGATATTAGAGCTTGACATAGAAAATCTAAAGGTTAAAGCCCTGAAAAATGTCACAGCAAACGAAGAGTTCTTCAACGGTCATTTTCCAGAGTTTCCTGTAATGCCCGGCGTTTTGATTATTGAAGCTATGGCTCAGGCTGGTGCATATCTGATGATAAAAAAAGCTAAAAAAGAAGGAGTGAAAGGAAACTTTACTGTTCTATTTGCTGGTATAGACAGCGCAAAATTCAGAAAACCTGTCGTTCCCGGAGACCAGATAATATTTGAGATTGAAGGGATAAATATCAAAAAAAGTATGGGAAAGATAAAAGCTGTTGCAAAGGTTGATGGTCAGGTTGTGTGTGAGGCAGTTTTGATGGCAGCACTGAAAAAAGGCTAAGGGACTGTCCATATAACTGTGTAAATTTTACCATAGCCTAAATTCTATCCTCAAATAAAATAGAAAGCTGTCCATATATTCTACCCCAACCAGCGATAGGCTTCCTTGACCACTTCTTTTCAAGCTCTACTGCTACTATGTAAAGACTCTTAAACAGAGACTCATCAGATGGAAATACCCTCTTGCCATCTGTAGCTTTCCTCAGCTTACTGTTTACACTCTCTATTATATTAAAAGTTTCCTTATCTCTACTGGATAATCAAAGTAGGTCATTAGCTCTTCCCAGTTAGCTCTCCAGCTCTTTGCTGTGTGCGGATATTTATCTGACCACCTCTCCTCAAATTCATCTAACCTAATTTTTACTTCCTCTATCTTTGGAAGCAGTATATCTGTGATTTTTGATATGAGTGATGGGTTTATATCCATACCATACATGTCTGATAAAAGCTCTTGTAATCTGTAGTTGACATTCCTTTGGCATATAAAGCAACAATTTTGTTTTATAAGTCGTCTACCATTGTTTGTCTTTTGGGAACTGCTTTAGGTTGGAACTGTTCTTTTCTATCTCTTGGAGTTTTGATTTCTACTTCTCCTATGTCTGTTTTTACTGTCTTTGGAATGTATCCGTTTCTGTAATTATCACTGTCTGTTCTTTCGTATATTGCTTCTTTATTATTTTATATTCCTATTATCTTCCACTTATTCTCCCATTGGATTTAAAATTCAATTGGTATTTTTATTTTTTCTTTTTAATTTAATAAAATCTTTGTTTGATAGGTAACACTTCTTTTTGAAAAATCGCTTTTACTTATTAGTCCATTGTTTCTTAAATCATTTATCCATTTTTGTGCTACTTTAAGTTGTTTAGGAGCTTTTCCCATTAAAATATCTATATCACTTGATAAATCCTGGCCATCCCTTATA
>Ga0256833_1001262_pt1 | contig 18788 bp, 23 predicted proteins | sample 356284metaG_FD_190535 | JGI IMG/M metagenome (GOLD analysis project Ga0256833, IMG submission 190535) | Hydrothermal vent microbial communities from Mid Atlantic Ridge, Atlantic Ocean - 356-284 | ecosystem: Environmental > Aquatic > Marine > Hydrothermal vents | place: Atlantic Ocean: Mid... | reverse complement strand
GAGATAATCGCAAAAGAGGGCTTCGACCCAGTTTACGGGGCAAGACCACTAAAAAGAGCAATCCAAGAGCTAATAGAAGATAAATTAGCAGAGATGATTTTAGAAGGCAAAGTAAACGATGGCGACAGAGTAATCTTCGATGCCGAAGGCGAGATTATAACTGCAAGAGTTGAGGGGTAATTTTGCCCTTTGCTCTACTTTTTTAATCTTAATCTTTTCGATAATATAATGTTACTTTATATATACCTTTCCTCATCACTCTTATACTTTATTGAATATAGGTTATTAACCCAATTAAAAGCAGATTTATGATAATCTACTTTATAGGTAATTATTGCATTTAAGGGGCTATTTTGGGTGGTAATATACAAGATTATAAGAGTGTAGGGTTTATTTTAAAGCCTAATGCTCCTGAGATAAAAGATACTTTTTTGAATATTAAGAGAAGATTTGAAGAGTTTGGTATTAGTGTTGTTTTAGATGAAGCATCAGCTAATATGGTTGGTTTAGAAGGGGTAGATTTTAATACTATGTGCAAAAGTAGTGATTTTTTAGTTTCACTTGGGGGTGATGGAACACTACTTTCATTAGTTAGACGAAGTTATAAATTTGGCAAACCTGTTTGTGGTATAAATGCTGGTAATTTAGGTTTTTTAGCCGATGTTAGAATTGAAGAGGTAGATAACTTTTTAAGGCAACTTAGAGCTGGTGAGTGTAGAATTGATGATAGAATGATGATAAGTGGAATTTTAATATCTAAAGGTGAAGAGACCTATTTTTATGCATTTAATGATGTTGTAGTAACTAGAGATACGGTATCTAAAATGGCCACTATTGAGGCGTATGTAGAGGATGAAATGTTTAATAGTTATAGGGGTGATGGTTTAATTATCTCTACTCCAACAGGTTCAACTGCTTATAATTTAGCTGCTGATGGTCCTGTAATGTATCCTTTAACAAAAGCTTTTATTTTAAATCCAATATGTCCACACTCTTTGACTCAAAGGGCATTAGTAATGCCTGCTGACTTTACTATAAAAATTAAGACACCAGATAGAAAATTGTTAGTTGTTATAGATGGACAAGACTCTTATTGTTTAGAAAAAGATGACGATTTAATTATTAGAGGTTCTAAAAAAAATGCAAAACTTTTACATAGAAAAGAGAGAAATTACTTTAGGGTCTTAAAAGAGAAGTTATCTTGGGGTGAAGATTAGAAATGATAAATAGAGTCTATATAAAAGAGCTTTTAGGCTTTAAAGAGATAGATTTAGATTTCAAGAGTGGTTTAGTTGTAGTTACAGGACCTAGTGGTGCTGGTAAATCTGTATTTATTAGTTCTATTTTAGCAAATTTTGGTTTAGCAAATCAAGAAGCTAAGTTATGCGAAATTACTTTAAAAAAACCAGAAGATTTAGAGAGTATTGATTTTGAATTAGATGAAGAGATTGTTATTAAATCTATTAAAAAAGATAGAGTTAGATTATTTATAGATGGACAAAACATTTCAAAAAAGAGAGTTAAAGAGTTATTTAGCCAATATCTATCTTATATTAGTGTAAGAGATAAAAGTGGTTTTGAGAGTGATAGCTTAATAGCTTTAATAGATGGTTATATTGAAGATAAAGATAAAAAATACTCTAAACTATTAAATAGTTATAGTTTAAAATTTAATGAATATAAGTTTAAGTTAGAGCAATTAAATAGAGCAAAAAGTGATGCTAATAGAGCAGTTGAAAAGGTAGAGTTTTTAAAATTTGAAGTAAATAAGTTAAAATCTTTAAATTTAAGAGCAGGGGAGTATGAAGAGCTTTTAATTATTAAAAAACAGTTATCTAAGTTAGATAAAATTCACGAAGTTGCTAGTAGGGCTCAAGAGATTTTTAATTATGAAGATAGCATATATGAACTATTTGATATGTTAGATAAAGATAGTAGTTACTTAAGTGACGCTATGAATCAATTAAGAGGGGATTTAGAAGATATAGAGAGTCTTAGCGAAGAGTTATCAGATATTAATATAGAAGAGGTTTTAAATAGATTAGAGGAGTTATCATCTATTGTTAAGAGATATGGCTCTGAAGAGGAGGCTTTAGAGTATTTAGCAAAAAGAGAAGAGGAGTTATTAAATTTTGAAAATATAGAAGAGAATTTAGAGAATTTAGAGGCTGAAGTTAAGAGTTTAAAAGAGGAGTCTATAGTTTTAGCAAATGATATATCTATATATAGAAAGAGATACTCTAAAGATATAGAAAAAGAGTTAAAAGTATATTTAAAAGAGTTAAAATTACCATCTATTAAATTTATATTTACAAAAGAAGATATTTATGAGTTAGGATTAGATATTGTAGAAATTGTTATGGATGGAGCTAAAGTAGAGCATTTAAGTGGTGGTGAATTTAATAGAATAAGATTAGCTCTGCTTACAGTTTCAGCTAAAAAAAGTGAAGAAGGTGTTATTATTTTAGATGAAATAGATGCAAATGTAAGTGGAGATGAATCTATTGCAATTGCAAATATGATAAGTCAATTATCTAAAAGTTTTCAAGTTTTTGCTATTTCTCATCAAGCTCATCTTACTTCTAAAGCAAATCAGCATATATTAGTTACAAAAGATAGTAGTGGTAGTTATATAAAAGTTTTAGAGAATGAAGAGAGGGTTAAAGAGATTGCTAGAATTGTAGGTGGAGAAAATTTTACAACAGAAGCAATTAATTTTGCAAAAAAACTTTTTAAAGAGGTTAATTAATGATAATAGATACACATTGCCATTTAGATGATGAAAGATATTTAGATGATTTAGATGAGGTAATAAGTAGAGCAAAAGAGAGTGGAGTTAAAAAGTTTATAATTCCTGGGGCTGACCCAAAGAGTTTGGATAGAGCTATTAAGATTAGTCAAAAATATAGTGATGTATATTTTGCAGTTGGTGTCCATCCATATGATGCTAATAATTATAATAGAGATACTTTAATAGAATATATTGAACATCCTAAGTGTGTAGCTGTTGGAGAGTGTGGATTAGATTACTTTAGATTGCCAGATAGCGAAGATGAAAAAATAGAAGAGAAAGCTTTACAAAAAGAGGTTTTTATAGACCAGATAGAGTTGGCAAATAGATATAATAAGCCTTTAATAGTGCATATTAGAGAAGCTAGTTTTGACTCTTTAGAAATTTTAAAAAAGTATGCTAAAAGTGGTGGAGTACTACACTGCTTTAATGCTAGTGAGATACTATTAGAGTTGAGTAATAGGGGTTTTTATTATGGTATAGGTGGTGTTTTAACTTTTAAAAATGCTAAAAAGTTAGTTAATGTATTACCAAAAATTCCAGAAGATAGAATTATTATAGAAACAGATGCTCCATATCTTACACCACATCCATATAGAGGAAAACGAAATGAACCAAGTTACTGCACACTTATAGCTCAAAAAATAGCAGAGATTAGAGGCTTAGATTTAAATTATATAGAAGATATAACTACTAATAATGCTATGAGGCTCTTTAATTTAAGTTAAAATAGTTAAAATTATTTAATATTAATTTAGGAAACTTATATGAGACTAAAGAGTTTAATAGTTTTACCATTATTTCTTTTAATTAATGGTTGTAGTGTTAGTAATTTAAATCCTTTTAAAAAGACAAAAGTATATTATATAGAGGGTGATGATAGTTATATAGATAATACAGTTAGAAGTGGCTCTAAGATTGTTAAGAAGCATAAAGGTGGTTACACAAGTGCAGCTCGTCAGAGAGCAACTATGAAAACTTATATAGTAAATGGAAGAATTTATCACCCTACTTATGTTGGTATTGGAGATACTATGAGGGGAATTGCTAGTTGGTATGGTCCAAATTTTCATGGGCTTGAGACTAGTAATGGTGAGCAGTATAATATGTATGCTAAAACAGTTGCTCATAAGACTTGGCCTATGGATACAATGGTTAAGATAACTAATTTAGATAATGGAAAAAGTACCATAGCAAGGGTTAATGATAGAGGTCCATTTGTAGCAGGAAGAGTTGTTGATTGCTCTTATGCTGTTGGTAAAGAGATAGGAATTGATAGAAAAGGGACTTGTAATGTTAAGTTAGAGGTAGTTGGTTTTGCTGGTAAGGTTTATCAACCAAGTGCTGGGAAAGTTGCACCTAAAGTTAAGTTAACTAACTTTGGTGTTCAAGTTGGTGCATTTGCAAGAGCTAAGGGAGCAGAAATTACTAAAGCTAAATATATTGCTTTAGCTAAAGGTAAACAAGTTATTATTAAAGATGGTAGAGGTGATGATGGAACTTTACTACATAGAGTTCATGTAATGGGCTTTGGTTCAAGAGAGGAAGCACTTGACTTTATTAGGGATAATTCAATAAGTGGTGGATTTATTATAAGAGAGTAAAAATTTATATAAAATTTACAATTTTTGGTTAAAATGTCAATAGTTAAGTGGAGAAAGGGGATTTTTAGTGAAAGAGAAGAGTAGGGTAACTAAAGAGACAGATATTACAATCTCTTGTAATGTATATGGTAGTGGTATTGCAAATATAGATACTGGTATTGGATTTTTTGACCATATGTTAGATGCATTAGCAAGACACTCATTAATGGATTTAACTATTAGTGCAAAAGGAGATGTGCATATTGATGACCATCATACTGTAGAGGATGTTGGGATTGTTTTGGGGCAATTGCTTGGTGAAATTGTCTATCCTGTAGAGGGTATAGAGAGGTATGGAAATTCAACAATAGTTATGGATGAAGCTAGTATTAGTTGTGATATAGACCTTTCTAATAGAGCTTATTTAGTTTATGAAGTCCCTTTTAGTAGTAGTAAAGTAGGAGAGTTTGATTTAGAACTTGTAGAAGAGTTTTTTAAATCAATAGCTTTTAATATGCCTCTTAATGTTCATTTAATTTATAATAGAGGTAAAAATAACCACCATATTGCAGAAGCTACTTTTAAAGCTTTTGCAGTTGCATTAAGAAGAGCATTACAACCAAATAGTAGAATTGGAATACCAAGTACAAAAGGTATTTTATGAGTATAAAACTTTTATTGTTAGATGTTGATGGAACAATGACAGATGGTAAAATATCTTATAGTGATAGTGGTGAAGAGATAAAGAGTTTTTGTGTTAAAGATGGTTTAGCAATTGCTAGTTGGATAAGGCTTGGTGGCAAAGTTGCTATAGTTACTGGTAGGGAGTCTGTAGTAGTTGCAAATCGTGCTAATGAGTTAGGTATTGAATTTTGTTATCAAGGTGTTAAAAATAAGCACTCTAAAGTAGAAGAGATTTTAAGATATACTAATTTATCTTGGGATAATGTTGCTTCTATAGGAGATGATTTAAACGATTTATCTATGCTTAGGCTCTCTAAATTATCTTTTTGCCCTAATGATGCATCTAGCTTTGTCAAGAGAGAAGTAGATATTATATTAAATAAAAGTGGTGGTAATGGTGCAGTTAGAGAGATGATAGAGCATATTTTAAATATTGAAAATAGAATAGAGGAGCTACTGAATTTATGGGAAGTAGATTAGAACTTAATCTATTAGCTCTATTTTTAATAGTTGCTATTTTGCCATTTTTTTTTAAAGTTACAAAATTTGAAGCTAGTGATAGAGTAGTTGGCTCTAAAAAGAGTACAGAGTTAAAAGATTTTATACAGTATGATTTTAATAGTAGTAGTGTTAATTTCAAATTAACTTCTACATATGGAGAAGAGATAGATAATATTTGGTATTTAAAAAATCCAATAGTTGTAAATGATACTATTCAGAGTTTAACATCAAAAAAGTCTATAGTTAAAAAGAGTGATAATATAGAGTTTATAGATGATGTTGTAATAGTCAAAAGAGATGGTAAAATATATAATTCTCAAAAAGCATTTTATGATATTGCTACAAAAATTGTTACAACTCCAGATAAATTTGTTATTAAAACTGAAAATTCAGATATAATAAATGGTGTAAATATGGAGTATGATGCAGATAAAAAGATAACAAAAGCAAAACAAGTGAAAGCAGTTTTTAAACTTAAAAATGCAAAAGAGTAATTTTTTAGATATAATACTTTGAAAAACTGAGACAAATATTCAAAAAGGAGATATAGTGAAATATTTATCAATTTTAGCATTATCTATAATGCCTTTATTAGCTGGTAATTTAGAGATTACATCAGATGATTTTTTATATAAAGATGGAGAGAATACAGCAAAATTTATTGGTCATGTTGTTGCTAATCAAGCTAAAAATGTTATACATAGTGATACTCTTATAGTATTTTTAGATAACAATAATGAGGCAGATAGATATAAAGCTATTAAAAATGTATATTTTGAAATAGTAAATGCAAAAAAAGATATTAATGGAACATGTAATACTTTAAATTATTTTCCAAAAGAGGATAAATATGTTTTAGTAGGTAATGTTGTTATTAACGATAGGAAAAATAATAGAAAAGTTTATGGTGATAAGATAACAATTAACAATAAAAAAGGTACATCTTACGTAGGTAGTAGTGGTAAAAAACCTGTTAAATTTATCTTTAAAGTAAAGAGTCATAAGTAGTGAGTAAAGAGAATCCAAATATAATTAAAGCAGAGTTTGTTAAATCTGCACAGAGCATTGAAGATAGTGTAGAAGAGAGCAGAAGTGAAGTAGTATTTATGGGGCGTTCAAATGTTGGTAAAAGCTCTACAATAAATTTATTAACAAATAGAAAATCTTTAGCAAAAAGTTCTGCTACTCCTGGTAAAACGCAACTTATTAACTTTTTTGATATAGAGTATTTATATAAAGATAGTAAATATCCACTCTATTTTGTTGATTTACCAGGTTTTGGATATGCAAGAGTAAGTAAAAGCACTAAAGAGATATGGCAAAAAAATTTACGAGAATATATAGAAAATAGGGTAGCAATTAGGATTTTTATACACTTAAGGGATGCAAGGCTCCCAAATACTCAAATTGATAATAGAGTAGAAGAGTTTTTAAAAGATATTGTAAGAGCAGACCAAAAGGTATTAACAGTATTTACAAAAATTGATAAATTAAATCAAAAAGAGAGAAGTAAGTTAAAAAGAGATTATCCTAATGCTATTACAATATCTAATTTAAAAAAGAGTGGTCAAGATAGAGTTCATAAAGAGATATTACACTATATTTTTGGAGTAGATTTTGATTAAATTAAGAAAAGCTACATTAAAAGATATACCTAAAATGCAAAAGTTAGTTGTTAATGAAGTTAAAGATGGGGTGATATTACCAAGAAGTAATGATGAGGTTGCAACTAATATAAGAAGTTATATCTTAGCTTTTAAAGATAATGAATTAGTTGGATATGGGGCATTGCATATTCACTCTCCAAATTTATCAGAAATTAGAAGTCTTATTGTTAATAGTAACTCAAGAGGTTTAGGTGTAGGTAAAAAAATAGTTGAGTTTTGTAAGCAAGAGGCAAAGGAATTAGGACTTAAAGAGGTTTTAGTATTAACTTATATTGCTGAGTTTTTTGAAAAATTGGGATTTGAAGAGATTGAAAAAGAGAAAATTCCTGAACATAAAATTTGGCAAGATTGTATTAAGTGTATTCATTTTCCTGTGTGTAATGAGAGATCTTTAATTTATAAGGTCTAAAAATTTATGTGGAATAGAGTAGTAGATTATTTAATAATAGCTTTTTGGATTGCTACAGTTATTATATACCCTATGATGATATCGATTTATGTTACTCTTCCTCTATTTGTTGGATTTGCTGGATTAGTATTAGTTTTAGGAATTGATGAAGAGAAGTATTTATATATACTATTTTCTTTAATTTATATGATTAACTTAGAGATTAATCTATCTCTTCCTTTACTGTTAATACCTATATCAACAGTATTTTTTTATATATTTGTTAAGCCAAAATTAGAATATATTAAAATATGTAAAAGGTGTGTTTATATAGTAACAGTTTTATCTATAAATATAATATATTTTATTTTTTTAGCAATTTATGATTTTATAAATTCTCAAAGTAGTATTAATTATGATATTTTAATAATATACTCTTTAATATATGATATTATAGCAGCGGTTTTGATATGAGATATAAATTAATTATGTTATTAATGTTTACTATTTGGGCTTTAATGATTAATAGGTTATATGAAATTAGTATTAAATCAAATTTTTACTATGATAGATTAGCAAAAGAGAATGTTGAGCAAAAAAGTACCATCAAACCAATTCGTGGTGAAATTTTAGATACAAATGGTAAGTTATTAGCTAGTAATAAAATAGGATTTTCATTATCTATTAAACCACATTTAAAAATGAATAGTTTAGAGTTTAATAAAACTATAACTCTATTAAAAGAGTCTTTTAAAAACTTAGATGAAAAGTTACTTCGTAAAGTTTATAAAAAGAAAAGTTCTCCATATAATCATAAGTTTATACAAGTTATTGATTTTATTGCATATGATGATATGATGAGAGTATATCCAAAGTTAAGTTTAAATAGTGATATTAAAATAGAAGCATCTACAAAGAGATATTATCCATATGGAAAATATCTGTCACATGTGATTGGATATATTGGAAAAGCTAATAAAAAAGATGTAGCAAAAGATGAAGTTGTAAAAGATGTTGGAAGAGTTGGAAAAGCTGGTTTAGAGAGGTATTATAATAAAGTTTTACAAGGGGAATTAGGTCATAGGGTAGTAAAAGTTAATGCTTATAATAAAGAGTTAGAAGAGTTGGAATATAAAGCTCCTAAAAGTAATAGAGATATTAAACTTAGTATAGATGTAGAGTTACAAAAATTTATTTATGATAGTGTAGAAGAGCAAAATATGTCAGCAGTTGTAATTGTTATGAAAACAACAGGAGAGATTTTAGCAGCTGTTAGTACTCCAAGTTATGACCCAAATCTTTTTGTTGATGGTATTAGTTCTAAAGATTGGAAAGAGATACAAAGTAATTTAGAACATCCATTTACAAATAAGTTAGTTCATGCAACATACCCTTTAGGTTCAGTTATAAAAATGGGTGTTGCACTTGCAGTAAGTAAAGAGAGTGTAGGCGAAATTTTAAAGCATGAATATTGTCATGGGTATATGCGTATAGGAAAAAGTAAACATAAATTTAGGTGTTGGAGTCATTGGGGGCATGGTGATGTAGATTTAAGAAAATCTATTAGAGAGAGTTGTGATGTTTTTTATTATCAAAAAGCATTATATATTGGTATAACTAAAATGGCTAAACATTTAAGGGAGTTTGGCTTAGGGGTAAAAACTGGGGTAGATTTGCCAAAAGAGTATCATGGTATTATACCTGATAAAGAGTGGAAAAAGAAAAAGTATCATAAACCTTGGTATAAAGGAGAAACTGTAATTGCTGCAATTGGTCAAGGAGCTACCAATGTTACTGTAATGCAAGTTGCAAGATATACAGCACTTTTAGCAACAGGTAACTTGGTAACTCCACATTTTGCATCATATATTGATGGTCAACCTTATGTAGAACATAGTCAAAAAATAGAGTTTAATAAAGAAATTTTAGAAATTGTTAGAAATGGAATGTATGATGTTGCAAATAATAAGAGAGGAACAGCTTATAGAGCTTTACATAATTTACCAATTATTGTAGCTGGAAAAACTGGAACAGCACAAGTTACTTCTATTGCTCAAGATGTTAAAAAAAGAGCAAAAGAGAGTGATTTAGCATATTTTAAAAGGTCTCATGCATGGCTTAGCACTTTTGCTCCTTTTAAAAATCCAAAATATGTTGTTTCAATGATAGTTGAACATGGAGGACATGGTGGTAGTACAGCTGGTCCTATTGTTGCAAAAATATATAGATGGATGTATCAAAAAGGATATTTTGGAGAACGCTCAAAAGCGTTTTTATTAAAAGAGTTATACTAAAAACTACAGAAATTAATCAATATCTTTGATAAGTAGTAACCTAAAATTAAAATCGAATATAACATCAAGGAGATAGGGGTAGAGGGGAAGAGGTGTATAGGGAGTAGTATCAAATTTATATAAAAAGGATTAATTTTGAACAATATATTAATTATATCAACTGGTGGAACTTTTAATAAAGAGTATAATAAAATAAGTGGAAATTTAGATATAGATACAACCTCTAAAGCATTAAATAGTATAACAAAGCATTGGCTTACAAAGTTGAATTATATAAATATAATCAATAAAGACTCTTTAGATTTTAATATTCAAGATAGAAAAAAGCTATTAAAGAGTATAAAAGATAGTAAATATAGTAAAATTGTAGTAATTCATGGAACTGATACAATAGATATTAGTGCTAAATTTATAGATAGTGCTAAATTAAATAAAACAATTGTTTTTACAGGTGCTATGGTTCCATTTTCAATCAATCCTATAGAAGCAACTGCTAATTTAGCTTTTGCCTTAGGTTATTGTAAATTAGCACCATCAGGTGTATATATAGCTATTAATTCTGTTGCACAAAAATTTGATAGAGTTATAAAAAATAGGGAATTAGGGAAGTTTGAGTTACTGAAAACTACCAAAATAAATTAATTTCAGGTTACTACTTATCAAAGATATTGATTAATTTCCGTAGTTTTTATAACTAATATTACCTTAATATACGGATATGAAATTTTTAGAACATCCCTTAATAATTTTATGATAAAATAGCATAAAAAATTTTAAAGGCTACTTTATGATAATGAAGGGTAAAAAAGGTGTAGTTTTAGGTATAGCAAATAAAAAGTCTATAGCATATGGTATTGCAAAAGCTTGTAAAGAGCAAGGAGCCAAATTAGCAATTACTTATTTAAATGAGAGATTTCAAAAAAAGCTAGAACCTATTGCTAAAGAGTTTGGTTGTGAAGAGAGGTTATATCCTTGTGATGTTACTAAACCAGAAGAGATAGAGGCTCTAAAAGAGTCATTAGAAAAAGATTTTGGAAAAATAGATTTTATTGTTCACTCTATTGCATTTGCACCAAAAGAGGGTTTGAGTGGAAGATTTGTAGATATTAGTAAAGATGCATTCTCTATTGCAATGAATATATCTGTATATTCACTAATAGAAGTTACTCAAAAGTTAAAGCCAATTTTAAGTGAAAATTCATCTATTTTAACTCTTAGTTATTATGGAGGAGAAAAGTATATTCCAAATTATAACTTAATGGGTGTAGCTAAATCTGCTTTAGAGATGAGTGTTAAGTATTTAGCAGAAGATTTAGGGAAAGATGGAATTAGAGTTAATGCAATTAGTGCAGGACCAATTAAGACTCTTGCAGCTGCTGGAATTGGTGATTTTAGTTTTATGTTAAAGTGGAATGCCGCTCATGCACCTTTAAAGAAAAATGTTACAATTGATGAAGTTGGAAATAGTGGAATGTATCTACTTAGTGATTTAAGTAGTGCTGTAACTGGAGAGATTCATCATGTTGATAATGGGTATAATATTATGGGTATGCCAGCAGTTAAATTTGATGAAAATGGGAAACCACATATCGCGTGGAATGGTGAGTAAGTTTAAATTAATAAAATTTAGATAAAATTCCAATCAATTTTGCAATATTAGATACTTATTGCGAAAAAGCAAATAATTTAAGGATGTAGAGAGATGAAAAGAACATATCAACCACACAATACACCTCGCAAGAGAACACATGGATTTAGAGTTAGAATGAAGACTAAAAATGGTAGAAAAGTGATTAATGCAAGACGCGCTAAGGGTAGAAAAAGATTAGCAGCATAAAAGATTTTAATAGATTAAACTCTACGAAAGAGTTTAATATTATTTATTCCAAACCAACTCGTATATGGCATACAGAGTGGTTTGTTTTGTTTTATAAAGCTTCTTCAGTTAAAAAGGTTGCATTTGTAGCTAGTAAAAAAGTTGGAAATGCAGTATATAGAAATAGGGCAAAACGATTGCTAAAAGCACACTTTATTAACTATTGTGATAATTTAAAATCTGGACAATATATTTTTGTAGCAAAACCTCCTATTATTAATAGTGACTTTAAAATTATAGATAATAATTTTAAAAAAATATACTCTAAATTACATCTTTTGTAAACATTATTTAAAAACTTTATTAACTTCTTTATCTTCATATTCGATATTTAGAGACATTTAGATATAATTCTACCTTAAACTAGAAAAGTATTAATTCTAGTAAAAAATATATTATAAAGGTTATAGGGTTTGGAAAAGTCGGATATGAATAAAAGGTTACTGTTAGCATTAGTGCTATCATTTTTGGTTTTAAGTTTCTATGGGTATTTAATGCCTAAAGATAGTATGGCTAAAGAGTCTAATAATAGTAAAAGTAGTATTGTTAAAGAGACAAGCAAAGTAAAAAATGATGCACCTAGTGCACCTAAAACAAAAGTAGTTACTAGTTCAAAAGAGTCAATATCTCAAGCTATTGTAACACCTAAAATTATCTCTTCTGTTGCTAAAGTTGAGACAAAAAAATATACTTTAACTTTTGATAATTTAGGTAGAGTAAATTCTGTAATTTTAAAAGAGAAAAAGTATAAAACAGAAAACAATAAACCATTAAATTTAATTAATGAAAATACAATAAAACCTTTTGAAGTTAGATTTAAAGATGAAAAACTAAATAATTTAGCATTTTCTACAAACTATAGTGTGAGTAGTAAGAGTATAGATGCAACAAAAGAGCCACAAACTATTACATTAGAGCAAAACTTAGGCAATAAAAAGTTAATAAAGATAGTAAAATTTTATCCAGATGGTCACTATGATTTAAAGGTGGATAGTAAAGGATTAAACTTTTTTATTACTCCAGGCTTTAGACCAACTGTAGATAAAAGTAGATATTTAGTTGTTAGAGGAGTAATTGTTAGAGACTCTAAAGGGGTTATAACTACTTTAGAGAGTGGAGATGTTAAAGAGGTTCAAAGTTTTAATGATACAACTGTTATTTCTGATACAGATAGATATTATGCAACAATATTTTATAAAAAGAGTGGAGTATTCTCTTCAACTGTAGCACCAGCAGGTATTAAAGGTTATGAAAAAGACCCAATATCATTTGTATCTGTAAATAGTAATATAGATTTATCTGGATATATTGGACCAAAAGAGTGGAAATTATTTAGTGCTTTAGATAAAAAGTTAGATGATGTTATAGAGTTTGGTTGGTTTACATTTTTAGCTAAGCCTTTCTTTAAAGTTATGTTATCTATTTACCATTTTGTAGGGAATTGGGGTTGGGCAATTGTTTTATTTACTCTTTTAGTTAAAATTGTTTTATTCCCTCTATCTTATAAGGGGCTTATGTCTATGCAAAAGCTTAAAGATTTAGCTCCAAAAATGAAAGAGTTAAGAGAGAAATATGGTAAAGACCCAGCTAAGATGAATCAACAGATGATGGCACTTTATAAAAAACATGGTGCTAATCCTATGGGTGGATGTTTACCAATGTTGCTACAAATTCCAATTTTCTTTGCACTATATAGAGTTTTATTAAATGCAGATGAACTACAAGGTGCACCATGGATTGGTTGGATTACTGATCTGTCTCGTCAAGATCCATATTATATTTTACCTATTTTAATGGGTGTAACAATGTTTTTACAACAAAAAATTACACCAAATACAATGACTGACCCAATGCAACAAAAGATATTCCAGTGGTTACCAGTATTAATGACTTTCTTTTTCTTAACATTCCCATCTGGATTAGTTCTTTATTGGTTAGTAAATAATATTTTAACAATAGCACAACAATATTATATTAACAGTGCGTATGAAAGATATAAATTAAAGATGAAAGCATCAAATAAGCGTTCGGAGTCTTAAAATGATAAAGAAATTTGAAGCAAAAAGTATAGAAGAAGCTTGTGAATTAGCTTCTAAAGAGTTAAACTGCACAATAGATAAGTTACATTATGAAATTATGCAGTATCCTTCAAATGGAGTTTTTGGGCTTTTTTCTAAAAAAGCAATTATTGCTGTAGTTGTTGAAAAAAGCTTAAAAGATAAAAAAGATGCTAAAGAAGAGATAGTAGAAGTAAATAATAGTGAAAAAGAGATAAAAGAGGAAAAAGTTGATGATAAGAAAGCTCAAGCTATAGAGACTATAGAGGAAGAAAAAACAAATTTAGAACCTAAGCTTGAAGATTCTGAAATTATAGATTCATTTTTTAATAGTGATAGTAAAATTGAACAAGAAAAAGTTCAGAATATAAGTGCCCAAGAACTTGAGAGTCAAATTAAACAATTATTTAGTTATAGTTGTTTTAATTTAGATACTATAGAGGTGGATATTGAAGACAATACTGCATATGTATTTATAGATGGAGAAGATGCGGCACTTTTAATAGGTAAAGAGGGGTATAGATATAATGCTCTATCTTATATTCTATTTAATTGGATAAATGTAAAGTATGGTCTATATTTAAAGTTAGAGATAGCACAATTTTTAGCTTCTCAACAAGATATGATAATTCATCAGTTACAGCCAGTAGTAGAGCATGTTAATAAAGAGGGATGGGGGAGAACTAAAGAGTTAAATGGAATTTTAGTTCAAATTGCATTAGAGTATTTAAGAGATACTTTCCCTGATAAATATGTTGCTATAAAAAGAGCCAAAAATGGTGAACGATATATTATTATTAATGAATTTAATCAAAGATAATGTCAAGTAATACAATAGCCGCAATTGCAACTGCTAGTGGGGTTGGCTCTATTGCAATTATTAGATTAAGTGGTGAACAAGCTATAGAGATTGCTAATAAAGTTATAGATAAAGAGTTAACTCCAAGAGTAGCTACTTTAAGCTCTGTTTATAATAAAGAGAATATATTAATTGATCAAGCTATTGTTATCTATTTTAAGAGTCCAAATAGTTTTACTGGTGAGGATATTGTAGAGTTTCAATGTCATGGTGGTGCTATAATTGCACAAGAGATTTTGGATAGTTTAGTCTATTTTGGTGCTAAATTAGCCAAACCAGGTGAATTTACACAAAGAGCCTTTTTAAATGGAAAAATAGACCTTACAAAAGCAGAAGCAATAGCTAAAATGATAGAGACCAAAAGCTTAGATGGTGCAAAAATTTTAGCTAGACAGCTTAGGGGTGAGTTGGGTGAATTTATTAATAAAATGCGAGATAGTTTATTATTACTATTATCTTATTCTGAAGTAATGATAGATTATGCCCAAGAGGATATAGATGAAAATCTTATTTTAAATTTAGAGAGTAAGTTAAAAATAGTAGAAAAAGAGTTAGAGGATATTGTTAACTCTACACATAGAAGAATGGGCTTAATAGAGGGATTTTGGTTATCGATTATAGGTAAACCTAATGTTGGGAAAAGTTCTATATTGAATAAGATGTTAAATTATAATAGGGCAATTGTAAGTGATATTGCTGGAACTACAAGAGATAGTATAGAAGAACAGGTTAAGATAGGTTCACATATTGTAAGAGTTGCTGATACAGCCGGTATTAGGGAAGCTACTGATATAATAGAAAAACTAGGAGTTGAACGCTCTATTGAGTGGTTAGAGAAGTCTGATATTGTAGTAGCTGTATTTGATGCTTCAAATAATTTAGATGACGAAGATTTAAAAGTAATTGAACTTATTAAGAGTAGTAATACAATAGAGAATGTAGTAGTAGTTTTAAATAAGATTGATATTAGTTGTAAAATTGATAAATCTGTTTTTTCATCTTTTGATATAATAGAGCTTAGTGCTAAAGAGTCAGTTGATATATTAATTGATAAGCTAGAAGATATTTTAAATAGTTTTTCTAAAATAGATGAATTAATGTTAATATCTAATAGGCAAGTTGAATCTGTTAATAAAGCTTTAAGTGAAATAAGAGACTCTTTTGAGCCATTAAAAAGTAGAGAATTAGAGTTTTTTAGTTATCATATCAATATTGCTATTGAAGCTTTAAATGAGTTAACTAGACCATATAGATATGAAGAGATGTTAGATAAGATGTTTAGTGAGTTTTGTCTGGGTAAATAATATTAACTTGAGTTTGATATAATATATACTGAAAATTATGGAAATTAATATCCTTGCTAAAAGCTAAAGGCATAAAGCTAAAAGCTTTTTGTTAGTTGTAAAAGAATATAGGAGCAAAGGTGTAGAAAGAAGTGTACAGATTTTTTCTATTTCTAATTTTTGATTTAAATAAGCCTTTTGCTTTATGCTTTTAGCTTTGAACTTTAAATTAAGTTTAATTTATATCAAGGGAGAAAAGTTAATTTTCGTAGTTTTAAAGATATATATTATTTTTTACAATAAAGTGATTAAAAGGAGTTTATTAATGAAGTTTTATAAAAGAGCAACACTTATGATAGGTGCTATGTTACTTTTGAGTGGATGCAATATATATAGACAAAGAATGGTTTTAGAAGCACCATATAATCCAAGTAATTCTACACCTATAGTTAATACAAGTAGTAATGTTATAAATGAGACCTTAACTACTAATACAACACCAAATGAACAGATAAATAGGGAAGTTCAAACAAAAATTAGTAGCAGTGATAAAACAGTAGTTCAAAGGATACCATTTCCTGTAGATGAATATGCAAGTTTAGCGACAAATGGTTCAGCAACTGTTACTGGTAGTGTATATATTACTACTTCAACTGGTAATAAAGTTTATGGTAAGAATACTAGACTCTATTTAAATCCTGTTACTAGCTACTCTACACAGTGGTATCAAAAGAGTTATTTAGGTGGAGCTAAAATGTCTAAAGTTGATCCAAGATTATTTAATTATTTAAAATTTACTACATCTGATAGCAATGGTAAATTTGAATTTTTAAATATTCCTAGTGGTAGTTACTACTTAATTGGCGTAGTTAAATGTGGAACAGCTTGTGGATATGATAAAGTTAAAAATATTCGTATTGCTAAAAAGATTTCTGTATTTGGAAATGATGTTAAGAGTGTAGATTTAAGCAAGAGTGTAAAGTAGAATTGACTACTCCTAAAAATTAAATTTAGGAGTAGTGGTATTTATATTATTACTATTCAGTAACTTCTACTTCTACAGTGTTACCTTCCCAAATACCATGTTTAGTACAGTATCCGTGAGCAGTAAGTTTTAACTTTTTACCCATTGGTCTAATATAGAAAGTTACTTTTGCATGAGATTTTTCATTTCCAAAAGTTCCTGGAACAAATGTAGTTTGTGCTAATTTTGTTTCACCATCGAAAAGTGTAATTGATTCTATATAGTGATCAAAATCATCTGGATGAGTATATTCTTCTCCCATTTGAACAGTTACTTCAAAGATTTCACCTTTTTTTGCACTATCTGCACAGTGAATAAATGGAGAGTGTCTGTCTATATAGTCTTTTTTAGCTTCTCTGTCGATTTCTGAAATGTCCGTATATTTATTGATTTTTGGCATTTTCTTTCCTTTTAAGTTGTTTTGTAAAAATATTATACCATAAAAAAATCTAATTAGGAGTAAATTACTCCCAATTATCTTCTTTTATATATTTTTTTGCCCAATCTTGTAACAATTTTCTCTCTTTTGGAGATAATCTTGCATCTTTATGTATAAGCAGATACTCTGGTGGAGGCATTTTAAAGGCTGTTGCTTTTACTATGCCTTTGTATAATTTCTGAAGTTTTTTATCATCATACTTATTCCAAATAGAGAAATTTAGCCAAGCTCTACCATTTTTAATATTTGAATGAACCATTATAGATACAGGTGATATATTGCCATACCAAGGCATTTTTGTATGATTAGAGTGGCAATCATAACAACTCTTTTTCAAAATAGCCATTACCTCTTTTGGTGCTTTTATCTCATCAGCAGGTGTTGCTTTTGGTGGAGTTGGTATCTTTATTTGCACTAATTGAAGCACCAATAAGCTACCAATAAGCCAAAGCAATAGAGTTTTTAAAACCTTCACTCTATTTATCCTTTCCGGTAATTGTGCATTGTCCAGTTATAGCACAAGCTGGGCAAAAGCCACTAATACCTGCAATAAGAGGAACAACACCAAGATAAAACCAATTATTTCCACTATAATATCCATACCCTATCAATGCCAAACCTAAAACTATTCTAAACGGTCTGCAAAATTTTGCTAATTTCTTCGCATTTATTGCCATTATTTATCCTTTTTATAATTTATTACAATGTTATTATACTATTTTTAGATTGAAAGATTGGGTAAGAGGGGTGATTATTGGTGTATTAGTGTATTGGTTATTTGTTAATTTGTGTAATTGGTAAACCATAATACCAATGAATTAATTTTTATTTCATTGCTTAAAGCTGAAAGCCTAAAGCTTTTTTTCGGAAACGCGAACTTGTTCGAGGATAGAGCATTCCAAGTCGTTTAAAATTTGAGATGCGAACAAGTTCGCGTTTCCAAAAAGACACAAGCCTCTAGAGTGGTCGGTAAACCGACCCTAAGCAACCCCACCAAAAACCAATCACTAACTAACCAACTCTTAATGCATCTGCTGAGTCAAGCTCCATTACTTTCCAAGGTAGTCCTTGTTTATTTAGCTCATCCATAAATGGGTCTGGGTCGAATTGCTCCATATTGTAAACTCCAGCTTTGTGCCAAATGCCTTCTAACATTAGTTTTGCTCCAATCATTGCTGGAACACCTGTTGTGTAGCTTACTGCTTGGCTCATTACTTCTTTGTAGCACTCTTGGTGGTCGCTTACTTGGTAGATATAGATTGTCTTTTTTTCTCCATCTTTATAGCCTGTTGCAACTATTCCAATATTTGTTTTTCCTTTGGTTCTCTCACCCAAACTTGCT
>Ga0256833_1001261_pt1 | contig 18793 bp, 19 predicted proteins | sample 356284metaG_FD_190535 | JGI IMG/M metagenome (GOLD analysis project Ga0256833, IMG submission 190535) | Hydrothermal vent microbial communities from Mid Atlantic Ridge, Atlantic Ocean - 356-284 | ecosystem: Environmental > Aquatic > Marine > Hydrothermal vents | place: Atlantic Ocean: Mid... | reverse complement strand
ATATCGATTTGGTAAAACTCCGCCTCCAGAGCTTCATCGATAAGTTTATAGATATTGGCTTTTTCTTTTTCGGGAGCAGCGAAAAAGGCCTGGCGTTTAAACTGAAAATGGTCTCCCTGTATGAATACCGGCCCTTTAAAGCCTTCTCTAGCTGCCGCTGCGCAAATGACAGAGGCGTATTCTAGTGGTCTCTGTAAAGTGTAGCTAATTTCAGAGCGTGCGATCTCAAAGATGAGGGCCCCTACATCTTGGGCAAGGGCTACCTGAAAGACTTTACGGGCAAAATCATAGGTGAGCCCTCGAATGTTTATGGCAGGTACTGTAAAACCAGGAAACTCTTTAGCCATAAATTGATAAAGACCAAAAATAGAGGCCGGAATAGCTCCTAAAAGTTTGGCGATTTCCTTTACTTCTCTAAGACGTTTTTCTTTCTCTTTATGGTCTTCGCAAAAAACCGCTTCGTAAACTAAAGAATCTAAACTTTGGCGTGCTTCTTCCTCGTTGGTAATCTTTAAGCCTTGAGGGCCCTTTTCAATACCTTTCATCTAAATCCTCCTTAATTTTTCTGGTGAAGAGGAGATAGGCGGTGTGACCCACCATTCTGTCTTCAGGGCGAAATCTTTCCGGATTGGTTTTATAAAAACGGATCATGATTTCCAGGACCTCAGTACCTACGAAGGGGAGATTTTTAAGGGTTTTGAGGGTCTCGCTTACTTGATTAGCGGTAGGCAAAAGGATGCCCAGAGGGGCACCACTTTTTAGAGCTTCCCAGGCAGCAGAGAGGAGATCCCAGGGGGTTTTCAGGTCCAAAAAAACGGCGTCTACTTCTTCTTTTTCTTCAAAATTTTCTTGCGCCTCTCCTTTAAAGATTACGCGTTCGGCAAGCTTGAAACGGGAAAGATTTTCTCGGGCTACTCTTTGGAAACGTTCTTCCTTTTCGTAAGTAATGACCTTGCCGCTCTCCCCTACAGCATAAGCAAAAGCCAGGAGGAGACTTCCCGATCCTGTGCCGCACTCTAGGATTTTTTTTCCAGGTCCCACGTCAAGCCTCAAAAGGATGTAGCCAATATCTTTAGGGTAAATAATTTGTGTTACACGCTTGAGTTTCATCAAAAAGTCATAAATGGTAGGTCGTAAGGCATAAGCCTTTTCTCCCCTTTTACCGGTAATGACTGTTCCAAAAGGTTTTCCGATCAGATCTTCAAGGGCAAAACTATCGCGATGAGTCTGGAAGGTCTTCCTCCCCACCTCTATCAAATAGGAGCGTCCTTCTTCGGTAAAGAATAAGACAAGCTCTCCTTCCTTTATCATTCTTCAGCGGCCTCAAAAAAGGCTTTATAAGCCCGGTAAGTCATATAAAGATCTCCTTTATGACACACTTCAAAAGGAGAATGCATGGAAAGAAGAGGTGGTCCCATATCGATGATATCCATACCGTGATAAGCTAGGTATTTTGCCACTGTTCCTCCTCCGCCTTCATCCACCTTACCAAAGGAAGCTGCTTGCCAGATAACCCTGGCCCGATTTAGTACCCGTCGCAGCCAGCCTACATATTCGGCATGGGCATCATTGGCAGCATATTTGCCCCCGTGTCCAGTGTATTTTGTGACTACTACTCCGTGTCCCATTTTGGCGTCGTTAAGTTTTTCGTGAACTTCCTGATAGAAAGGATCTATGCCAGCAGTAACATCAGCTGAAATGGCACGCGTGCCCAAAAACATTTCTAAAACCATATCAGCAGAGACCGAAGCCCTAAATATTTTGAGGAGATCGAAGTAGATCTTTTCTAAGATACGACTTTTGGCCCCCGTATTACCATCAGAACCGATTTCTTCTTTGTCTAAAAAGAGAGCAATACTGGTATAAAGTGGGGCCTCAAGGTTTAAGATAGCCGCTAAGGAGGTGAAGGCACAAATGCGATCGTCTTGGCCATAACCCCCAATAAAAGCGCGGTCCAAGCCCACCTCTCGCGCTTGCCCTGCGGGGACTATTTCAAGTTCAGCACTTATGAAATCTTCTTCGACCAAACCATAACGGGCATTCAATAATTGGAGGATAGCAAGTTTGACCCTTTCTTTTTCTTCAGAATCCGGAAGGGGGAGCCCCCCTACCAGCACGTTTAATTTTTCTCCCGGAATGGCCTCCCGAAGTTTTTTTTCTCCCTGAACTTTGCGAGCCAAGTGTGGAAGAAGGTCACAAATAGTTAGTACGGGGTCTTCTGGATCTTCTCCAATAACAATTTTCATTACTTCACCATCTTCTTTTACCACTACCCCGTGGAGGGCCAGAGGCATCGCCACCCAATGGTATTTTTTGATCCCGCCATAATAATGGGTTTTAAAGTAGGCCATTTCATATTCTTCAAATAAGGGATGGAGTTTGAGATCAAGACGGGGGCTGTCGATATGGCTGGCTATAAGACGAATACCTTCGTTAAGAGGCTTTCTACCAGCCACTACGGCTACTACGAGTTTGTTCCGAAAGACCTTATAAAATCTTGTGGTGCTTTCAGGATGAAAGCCGCGCTTTTCAAGAAGCTTACAAATTTCTTCAGCACATTCCCGTTCCGTTTTGGCTTGGGAAATAAAATTTCTATAATCTTGGGCTAAAGTTTCAAGGGCCTTCTTTTCGTCAGGGTCAAGCTTGTCCCACACGTGGGGAGATTTATAGAGGAGTTTTTCCTGAAGTTTTTTAAATTCCTTCTCTTCTGCCATGTTTTTTCCTCCGTTATCCGGTATGGTTTCCTCCCCGCGGAGGCATTCTTCGTGGGGAAGGTGCAAATTCTACTGAAGGTTGTTGCCTAATAGGTTGCGGAAAAAGGCTCATTAACTCATATATTTCTTCAGGCATCTGGGTACTAACAGGAAGACCAAGTTTTTTAGCCTCGTCAAAGGTGATGGGGTAATCGTGTGTCCATCTTCCCTGGGAGAGGATTTCTGCTAGCTCTTCCACTTTTGAGGGGGAAAATTTTCCCTCTAAGAGGTCTTTAAGGTTTTGTTTCATCTGACGCAAAGCCTTTTCAGCCACGTCTGCCATAATGATAGTTTGGTCATCAATGCGTTCAAGGGGTTTTTCTCGCAATACTCGTGCCACACTGGCTGCAGGAAATTGCCCCAATTGTGGGTCTACAGGCCCCAGGACGGCATGCTCATCCATAACGATTTCATCGGCTGCCAAAGCAATCAAGGTGCCTCCGCTCATGGCGTAATGGGGAATAAAGGCGGTGACCTTTCCTTTGTGTCGTTTTACGGCCCGGGCAATCTGTAAGGCTGCAAGTACTAGCCCCCCAGGGGTGTGAAGAATGATATCAATGGGGACTTCGGGGTCAGTGAGATGGATGGCCCGGATAACCTGTTCCGAATCGTTAATATCGATAAAGCGCATGATAGGAAAGCCAAAGAAACTCATCGTCTCTTGGCGGTGGACGAGAAGAATGACACGGGAATTTCTTTTTTGTTCCAGTTTGCGGATCATTCGTTGACGGGCGGCTTCTAGAAACTTTTGTCGCAAAAGGGGTTGGAGGGTCATGAGAATGAAAAAGATCCAAAAAATATCAAAACCTGATATTCCACCACCCATAAGTATTCTCCTTACCGGTTAAATTTTTCTCCTAGACTATATTGTACGCCCCAAGGGCGGGTTTCATCGCGAAAACAACCCCTTCTTCCCAGACAAAATAATCGGTGAAGGAGAAGTCCGGTGACAAATCCTCCTACATGGGCCCACCAGGCCACTCCTCCCACAATTTGGCCGTGTATCACCGAAAGAGCCCCGGAAAAAAGTTGCATCAAATACCAGAAGCCAATGTAAAGAATGGCTGGAACTTCAAAAAAGAAGGGAAAGAAAAAGATAGGGATCATCACAATTACCCGGGCGAAAGGAAACATGGCATAATAAGCCCCTAAGACACCAGAAATAGCCCCCGAGGCCCCAATTACCGGAATACGGGAGTCAGGATGCATCCAGATGTGGGCCAAAGTAGCTGCTAGACCGCAAACAAAATAAAAGATAAAAAAACGTCCGTGCCCCATGCGGTCTTCGACATTGTCCCCAAAAATCCAAAGGGTCCACATGTTGCCGATAAGATGTATCCATCCTCCATGCAAGAACATCGCGGTAAAAAAGGCCAGGTAGGGTAGGATAGGGTAGCTGTGAAGGCTTGCAAAGTTCGAGTCGGTATAGCGAGCCGGTACCACCCCCAGATGAAAGACCAGTGCTTCCCTTAAAGGTTCTGGTAACCAGAGTTCAAAAAGAAAGACAATGGTATTCACAATGATAAGGCTTATCGTGACTACAGGAAAACTTCGGCGTGGAACAATATCTTGGATAGGGATCATCCGAGGGCTCCTACTGCTTCACCACGAACTTTTTTGCGGAAGGTCTCACTTTCAGCCACTAGTTTTTCGAAATCTTCGGCATCTATCAGGCCAAAACGGAAGTCTTGCGCATAAGTCTTAAGTCCTTCGGGGAGTCTTTCACAACCGGCAAAAAGTGGGCTTTGAGCCTCTTTAAGGAGGGCCTCACGCCCATCAAATGCAAAAGTTAAGGCTAAGCAGGCCAAAGCTGCTGCCTGAGGCGCCAGGGCGTAAAATTCTGCCTTTCGCAGGGCGTAACGGTTGCCGTTGAAAGAGACCGTACCTCCTTGAGCCTCTTTTACCAGTTGGAAAGCCTCAACATCGGTAATACTATCCCCTACGTAAAGCACCTCTTCAGCAGAAAGGCCTGTCATCTCAAGACTTTGGGCCACGGCCCGGGCCTTTTCTGAACCCCCGATCGGATTTACCTCTTCCAAAAAACGTCCGGCTTTGGTCTCGGGGAGAATTTCCCAAAAAATTCTTTCCAGAGGCGCTATTACCTCTTGGCTTTCCCGTGAGAGGTCTGAGAGTTTCTGGGCCTCTTTTGGAAGCTCAATCATAGGAAGAGATGCTATTTCTTGGGCAATTTCTTGGAGGAGCTTCTCTTCTTTGCTGCTCAAGCGAACCTGATCAATTTTTACTTGCGTACAAAAGACGTTTTCCATAGGGAATGATGTTATTTCGCAAAGGGCTTCAAGATAAGGGCAATAACTCGTACTAATGATAAAAGTCGGCCAATTATCTTTGGCAAACCGCAAAAACTCTACGGCTTTGGGTAAGACTTTAAGGGTTTTACGGGAAAATTCCCGCATGATTTCATGTGTAACCCCATAGGCCTTGAGGAAGGGCAAAACGAGTTTTAAGGTGTCTCCCGCTTTGTAGCCCGGCCTTTTTTCAATATCAGCAAGATAATCGTCGTATTTGGAGACTAGGGCGAAAAACTTACCTCCGTTAGGAATAAAGGCTTCACAAAGCTCAAAAGCATTATCATTGAGGGTAAGGGGGCCTTCACAATCCAAGTTTACCTGCGGCATAATTCATCCTCCTCTCAAAGTTTTTCTCTAACCAATTTTTGCCCTTTAATCTACCCCAAAACTTCGGTATAAGAGCTTCGGAGGAAGAGATGGCCAAGCCCAGGCGTCCTTGGTGGGATATAATGTTTCAAGAACAATTTTTGCGAGCCGAACGCTTCCTTTACATTTTGGTGGCGGCGCTTATTTTGTTGGCCACCAGCATTGTCATTTTTGATGGTGGGCGGGCTTTGGTCTCCCTTTTTCATCAACACAACTTTACTGCTGGCATTTTGCATGTGATGGACCGTTTTCTTCTCGCCCTCATGTTTCTTGAGATTCTCCACACTGTTCAGATTGTCTTTGGCGAGGAACACCATCTTGCCTGTGTGGAACCGTTTTTGATGGTGGGTATTATTGCCTCGGTGAGGAGACTGCTTATTCTTTCCTTTGAAATTTCTCATGCTGGAGAAGTTCCCCTTGAAAAATTGCGTTATTACCTTTTTGAAATGCTTATCATCGGGGTTTTGATTTTTCTTTTGGTAGTAGCAGTTATCTTCTTGAGAAGATCTCGCAGACAGGGGAGAAATTAAATGGAACACGGAGATCGTATTTTAGTTCTAGATTTTGGTTCTCAAACCACTCAGCTCATCGCCCGGCGGGTGAGAGAGCTTCACGTTTATAGTGAAATTAAACCCTGTACAGCCAGTCTTGAAGAGATTAAGGCCTTTCACCCCCAAGGGATCATTCTTTCGGGGGGGCCAGCTAGCGTTTACGATGAAGATGCTCCCAAAGTACCTCGGGCACTTTTTGAGCTTGGCATCCCGGTTCTTGGTATCTGCTATGGTATGCAACTTATGACCCATCTTTTAGGCGGTTGGGTGGAGCGTAGTCAAAAAAGAGAGTACGGCCCGGCAGAGCTTGTGGTGCTCCATAACGAAGATCTCTTTTTTGGGCTTGAAAAGGGGGGGCGTTATCGTGTTTGGATGAGTCATGGCGACCGGGTAGAGGAGCCGGCTCCTGGTTTTATATCCATTGCAGAGAGCGAAAACTCGCCTTATGCCGCTCTTAAACATCAAGAAAAGCCCCTTTTTGGGGTCCAGTTTCATCCCGAGGTAGCACATACTGAAATTGGGCGAGAGGTTTTGGAAAACTTCGTCTTTCGTATTTGCCACGCCAAACCTACCTGGACGATGAAATCCTTTATTGAAAAAGTAATAGAAGAAATTCGCAACCAGGTAGGATCCGAAGAGAAAGTTATTTGTGCCCTTTCTGGGGGTATTGATTCTACTGTAACAGCCGTTTTAGTGCACCGGGCTATAGGGGAGCGTCTAGTTTGCATCTTTGTGAACAATGGCCTTTTAAGAAAAGGAGAGGCTGAAAGTGTTCTCAAATTGATGGGCTCTCTTGGCCTTAATGTGCGTTATGTAGATGCTTCGGAAAAGTTTTTAGAACGCCTTAGAGGAGTTACTGATCCTGAGGAAAAGCGGCGCCTTATTGGCCACACCTTTATTGAAATTTTTGAAGAAGAAGCCCAGAAGGTGGGTAAGGTAAGCTATCTGGCCCAGGGTACTCTTTATCCCGATGTCATCGAGAGTGTATCTTTTAAAGGCCCATCGGCTACTATCAAGTCTCACCACAATGTGGGCGGCCTTCCCGAGAGAATGAAATTAAAACTTATTGAACCTCTGAGGGAACTTTTTAAAGATGAGGTGCGTGAGATCGCGAAAGAACTTGGCCTTCCGGAAGATATTATTTACCGGCAGCCGTTTCCAGGGCCTGGTCTTGCCATTCGCATCTTAGGAGAAGTTACGCGGGAGCGACTTGAGATTTTGCGAGAAGCAGATGCCATTGTCTTAGAAGAGATGAAAAAGAGCGGCTGGTACCGAAAGGTATGGCAAAGTTTCGCCGTGCTTTTACCAATACGAACTGTAGGGGTAATGGGAGATTATCGCACTTACGAATACGTAATAGCAATCCGCTGTGTAGATAGCGTAGATGCCATGACAGCGGACTGGACGAGATTGCCCTACGAGCTTTTAGCACGGCTTTCCAACCGGATTATCAATGAGGTGCGAGGGGTAAACCGCGTCGTCTACGATATTTCCTCCAAACCCCCCGCCACCATCGAATGGGAGTAAAGTCGTACCAAATATTGGCCGAAATTTAAGGCCGAAGAGGCCCCAAAAGGCCATTGTTTATTTAGGGGGCAATGGAAGCGAAAGAGCAGTTTTTGCCTTGTCTTAAAGATCTTGAGGATTGGCAAATCATTATCGACGCCTGCCCGCGCCCGGCGGTAATCCTTTCACCTTCGCAAGAGATTATCCTTGCCAACCAGGCCTTTGGCGAACTTTTGGGAGATAATAAAAGCGTCTTCCGTGGCAAATCTTTAGAAAATTTCTTTGAAAAACAAGCTTTAAAGCCCCGATTGCCGGTACAGAAGGTCTTTTCTTCTGGCCAGCGTGAAAGGATCTCTTTTCCCTGGCGGGGATGTCATTGGTGGGCGGATCTCATGCCTTTAAGAGATCGAAAGGGGATAGTAAAGGGAGTATTGGTCAGTTTTACCAATCTTCAGCTTCTGGCGGAGACGATTTGTTCTGAAGGGCTTTTTCACCTTCCTCTGCCTCGGGAGAAAGAGAGTTTTTCCGGAAAAGAACTCGAAGAAAAATTCGAGGCCTTAGGTCTTTTTACCAAGGGGGTGGTGCATGACCTTCGAAACCTCTTAGGAGTGGTAGAGGGCAATTTTTCACTGGCCTTAAAAGCTTCCAATCCTTCTCAAAAGGAAGAATTTTTTAAAAAAACCAAAAAGGGCCTTGAAAAATTAAAAGAATTTACAGAAAGGCTCCTTTCTTACACGAATGTCAGTCCTTCTTTAGAGACATGCAACCTGGCCAAGACCCTTGAAGAAGAAACAGATCTTCTCCTTTCAGATGCAGAGATAGAATGCGTACTTGAGGTTCCAGAAGACCTTTGGCCTGCCAGGATTGACTGTTTCCGGACGAGTCAGATCCTTCAGAATCTTCTTTTGAATGCTAAAGAGGCCTTGGAGGGGCACGGAATCATTACCATTAAGGCTGAAAATTTTTATACTGACGGAAAAGGAATCCTTAAAGAGGGACCATATGTGCGGCTTATTATTTCTGATAACGGCCCGGGGATTGAGCCACAAATTTTAAGACGTATTTTTGATCCTTATTTTTCCACCAAAAAAGAAGGCCACGGCCTTGGGCTAGCACTGGTTTATACCATTTTAAAGGCTCACGGAGGACATATTGAGGTCTTCTCTTATCCTGGCCTTGGAACCACTTTTGTGCTCTATCTCCCGGCCTTAATGAAAGATGAGCCTTCAAAGGAATCTAATACTAAAAAATCTTCTGCCAAGGCTTCTTTTTATTTTGTGGTAAAATCAAAACCTCGTATTTTGGTGGTGGAAGACGAGGAAGAACTCCAAGATCTTTACCGAGATCTTCTAAGCTTTCTCGGCAGTGAGACCAAAGTTGTCTCCACAGCAGCAGAAGCTCTAGAAGCTTATCGTCAAAATTTTTATGAAGGCCAGCCTTTCGATCTCGTGATTGCCGATTTTAATCTTCCGGATAAAGACGCATTTGTCCTTTTTCACGAGCTCAAAAATATAAATCCTGAGGCCTCATTAGTATTGGCTACGGGTATGCGAGATCCCAAAATTGAAGAAAGGTTTAAAGCTGCAGGCGTAAAAGCCATCCTCCGAAAGCCTTTCGGTATCGAAGAATTGGCTCAAATTTTGGGGAGGCCGGCACCGGCCTCCCCCTAGCTTACCAAGGCTCTACGTAAAGCTCGAAATAGGCCTGGGGGTGGGCACAGGCTGGACACTCTTCAGGAGCTTCAAGGCCTTCGTGCACATAACCACAGTTGCGACAGCGCCACTTGACCTCCATCTCTCGCTTAAAGACGCGGCCTTCTTCGATGAGACGAGCAAAGGCCTGGTAACGTCTTTCATGATACATTTCCGCTACCGCAATGCGTTCAAAGATACCAGCAATTTCCGGGAAACCCTCTTGGCGGGCAATTTCTGCAAATTCTGGGTACATTTCTTTCCACTCGTAGTGTTCCCCGGCTGCGGCATGTTTTAAGTTTTCAAGGGTAGTTCCGAGACGCCCAGCAGGATAAGTGGCACAAATTTCAAGGTCTCCACCCTGTAAAAATTTAAAAAGCCGCTTGGCATGTTCCTTTTCTTGGTTGGCGGTTTCTTCAAAAATGTGCGCTATTTGAACAAACCCCTCTTTTTTGGCGATAGAGGAAAAATAGGTATAGCGATTACGGGCCTGAGATTCCCCCGCAAAGGCCTTTAAAAGATTTTTTTCTGTTTTGGTGCCCTTAAGCTTCATTTTAAAACCTCCTCTAAAGTTTATTTTAAATTCTTTTAACAGGCATTTAAATCTTAGTCAATAAGAATTTTAAATTTTGTTTAAATGGCAATTATAGAAAGTCGATTTCTTTTTTAAGGCGGCGGGTAAGGAGTTTTTGAGCCATTTGAAGGGGGTCTTCGCTTTTGTAAAGTACTCGGTAGACAGCCTCGCAGATGGGCATCTCGACTTGATATTTTTGTGCTAGGGCTATTGCAGAAGAGGCGGTTCTGACCCCTTCGGCCACTTGGGTCATACTCTTGAGAATTTCTTCTAGTTTTTCTCCTCGTCCCAAACGAAGCCCCACGGTACGATTACGTGAAAGGGGGCCGGTGCAAGTAAGCACAAGGTCTCCGAGCCCCGCAAGCCCTGAAAAGGTAAGGGGGTTAGCCCCCATTTTGAGTCCTAAGCGGCTTATTTCGGCAAGACCTCTGGTGATGAGAGCTGCTCGGGCGTTGAGTCCGAAATTTAGGCCGTCAGCGATACCAGCGGCGATAGCTACCACGTTTTTAAGGGCTCCGGCGAGTTCTACTCCCAAGACGTCCAGGCTTCGATAAGTGCGGAAGTACGAAGTGGCAAAGGTTTCCTGTACGGCTTGGGTAATTTCGCCCTCAAAACCAGCTACCGTAACCGCAGTAGGAAGCCCTTGGGCCACTTCTTCGGCAAAGCTGGGGCCTGAAAGGACTGTATAATAAGGATGCCAAGCTCGGGGGAGAACCTCTTTTACTACTTGGTTCATGGTAGCAAGGCTTTTTTCTTCAATCCCTTTGATGGTGGAGACAAGGGGTACCGGGCTTTGGGGCAAAAATTCTTTCAATTGCTGCAGAGTGTTTCTAAGGGAGTGAGAAGGGATTGCAAAGACGATGAGGGAGGCTTCTTTTAAAATTTTGGGTTTCCGGGTGGCAGAAAGATTTCGTGGGAGTTTAATTTTGGGTAGGTAAAAAGGGTTTTCATGCCTTTGGTTAACAACTTCAACAACATCTTCCCTCCGGGCAAAAAGCCATACTCGCCGGCCCTTCTCCGCAAGTAGTTTTCCCAAGGCCGTTGCCCAGCTTCCAGCCCCAATAATTACTACCGGCATGTTTATCCTTTATCATAGGGCTGAGAGAAAAGAAACATTAGGTATCCCAGAAACAAAGCCCCCGATTGATATCGGGGGAGTTTACCCCGAACTATAAGAGAGACTGCAAGCTTTTGCGTGAAAAACGATGCCAATTTCCTCTTGCATTCTACGCTAGCTGCGCTATAGGTCGAGGCCGTAATTCCAAACTAAATTAAGCAAAGGAGAGTCTATGCTACGTCTTGATCTTCAGAAGGAAAGACTTAGCCCTGAAGAGATAAAAACCTTAAATGAAATGTGGCGACGTTGTGCCAGGCGAATTATTTTGGCCACCACTCTTGCTGGCTGTGGACACCCCGGAGGGTCGCTTTCTTCTCTCCATATATTACTCCTCCTTTATGCCCTGGTAGAGCATGATCCCCGAAACCCTCGTAAGCCCGACAGAGACCGGATAGTAATTAGCCAGGGGCATATAAGTCCTGGTGTTTATGCGGTACTTTGTGAATACGGTTATTTCCCAGAAGAGCCTTTCTTGATGGAGTTTCGCCGCGCAGGTTCGGCCTTTGGGGGGCATGTGGAACAGTCTGTACCCGGAGTAGAGTGGAACACTGGCAATCTGGGGCAAGGGCTTTCAGCTGCTTGCGGCATGGCCCGAGCCCTTAAACTCAAGGGGCTTCCTCGCCGAGTTTTTTGTCTTATGGGAGATGGAGAGCAGCAAAAGGGCCAGATGATTGAGGCGCGGCGCTTCGCGGTAAAGTTTGGCTTAAACAACCTCTGCGCACTCATTGATTATAATCGCCTTCAAATTGGAGGGCGTATATACCGGGTAATGCCTCAAGATATTGCTCACGAAATCAAAGCCACCTATTGGAATTTGATTGAAGCTAACGGGCACGATTTTAATGATCTTTATCAGGCCTTAAGGCGATTTTTTACCGGAGAGGTCCTTTGTCCTGAAAAGCCTACCGCTATTTTAGCTACCACTACAATGGGTAAAGGAATTTCTTTTATGGAGGATGATGAGAAGTGGCATGGTATGGCCCTGCCACCAGATCTGGCCAAAAAGGCGCTTGAAGAACTTGGCTTTGATCCTGCTGAGCTTGATCTTCTTTTTGAAAAGAGGCGCTCTTATCAGGTTTCCTTTCCTCACCAGCCTCATGATCCCGAAGTCGTTGAAATTGATCCTGGTGAGCCCATTCTTTATGGACCCGAAGTAAAGACTGATTGTCGGTCTGCTTATGGAAATGCTCTGCTTTCTCTGGCAAAGAGAAACAATATTTCAGGCTCTCCCCCAAAAGTACTAGGTATTACTTGTGATCTAGAGGGTTCTGTCAAGATGAGCGCCTTTCATAAAGAAAGCCCTGAGGCCTTTCATGAGGTGGGTATCCAAGAACATCATGCTGCCTCGGTGGCCGGAGCCCTGTCAAAGGAGGGATTCCTGGTTTTCTTTTCCACTTTTGGAGTTTTTGCTGTTGATGAAACTATTAATCAGCACCGTTTGAATGTACTCAATAAGACGGCCCTTAAAATTGTGGCCACCCATTGCGGGCTTGATGTGGGGGAAGATGGTCCTACGCATCAATGTGTAGATTATTTGGGCCTTTTACTCAACCTGATCGATCTGGAGATTTACTTTCCTGCGGATCCAAACCAAACAGATCGGATTATTCGTTATGTGGCTAATTCTCCAGGAAACATCTTTGTAGGGATGGGGCGTTCTAAGCTTCCAATAGTTACCGACGAAGGGGGTAATCCCTTTTTTGGTAAAGATTACGTCTTCTCTCCAGGGCGAGCTGATCTCCTTCGGCAAGGCGAAACGGCCACTATTATCACTTTTGGGTCCATGGTTCCGCGGGCGATTAAGGCTTGGGAAATACTTAAGGCGGAGGGAATATCAGTTTCTGTGCTTAACATGGCATCTTTACGTCCGCTAGATGAAGAAACCATTATTGAAGCCGGTAAGAAAGGGCCTATCCTGGTGGCTGAGGATCATGTGGTAGAGACGGGCCTTTCGGCCTTAGTGGCCAAAACTCTTGCCAAATATGGAATCTCTACCAAACTGGCCTTTAAAGGCGTGAAAAGATATGGCTCCTCTGGCAAACCCGATGATCTTTATCGGGAACAGGGTCTTGATCCCGAGAGTTTAGTAGTAGCCCTGAAGGAGCTTCTTCCTTGACAAAAGAGGTAAGCTGCGATCAAGAGCTTCCTTTAACTGAACATTTACGGGAGCTTCGGGACAGACTTATCAAGAGTCTGTTGGCGGTAGTTGCTACCTCAGCTCTTTGTTACTGGCAGGTTGATCATATTTTAAACTTCCTTTTGAAACCCCTCTTGCCAGTGCTTTCAGAGGAACAAAAGATCATTTTTACCGCTTATCAAGAGGCTTTTTTCAGTTATCTCAAACTTGCTATTGTTTCTGGAGCTATTCTGGCAAGCCCTTTTATTATTTTTCAGGCTTGGCGTTTTGTGGCTCCCGGCCTTTACGAACATGAGAAGCGTTTTGCGCTCCCTATGGTACTTTTTTCATGTTTGGCCTTTCTGGCCGGGGCAGCTTTTGCTTATTTTTTAGTTTTTCCCAAAGCTTTTGCTTTTCTAGCGAGTTTTGCTGGCCCTATGGTGCGACTAGTACCCACTCTCAAGGACTATTTGAGCTTTTCTCTAAGACTTCTCCTCATCTTTGGTTTGGCATTTCAGGTGCCTGTGGCTCTTACTGTGGCTGCCCGTTTGGGGCTCATTTCAGCCCAAGATCTTCGCCGTTTTCGCCGTTTTGCCATCCTTCTGGCCTTTATTCTAGCCGCTATTCTTACCCCTACCCCTGATATTGTAAACCAGCTCTTTTTGGCTATCCCGTTGGTTTTCCTTTACGAATTCAGTGTTTTTCTGGTAGCATTAGTGGGTAAATAGGGAGGTGAGAATATGTTTGGTCTTGGTTCTCAGGAACTTTTAATCATTCTCTTAATAGCTTTAATCCTTTTCGGAGCCAAACGCTTGCCAGAGATAGGAGCTGGGCTTGGTAAAGGTATTCGAGCCTTTAAGGAGGGTCTCAAAGAGGGTGAAACTGGTGAGGAGCTAGAAAATAAAAAGGTCTAATCTTTGATGCCCCCAAGGGCTTTTATTCTAGCAGCGGGTTATGGTACCCGACTAGAGCCTTTTACCCGTAAAATTCCCAAGCCCCTTTTTCATATTTTGGGAGTACCCCTTCTTAAGGTTATCTTTGAACAATTAAGAAGGGCCGGTTTCTATAAAATCGGTTTAAATCTCCATCATCTGTCTTCTAAAATCGCAACTTTTGTCTCCTCTTATCAAAGAAAAAACCCAGATCTAGAAATTTCACTCTATTACGAGAAAGAGATATTAGGGCCAGTAGGGGCCCTTTATGGGGCCCAGGAATTTTTTATAGAAGGTCCTGTTTTGGTAATTAATGGCGACATTCTTACAAATTTTCCTCTTAATGTCCTTTGGGAGGCTGGAAGACGTTGGGGCGGAGTAGCGACTCTTCTTTTACACTATTGTCCACCTTTTAACAAAGTGCTTCTCGAAGGCGAAAGGATAAAAGGCTTTGAAACCGGGAAGGGTTTTGCCTATACCGGTCTTCAGGTGGTAACACCCGATCTCGTTTTAGCCCTTAAGCCGCAAGATCGAGATTTAATTCCTACTTATACTCGTCTTTTAGAAGAAGGACTTCCCATTTGTGGTTTGGTAGGGACGAGTTTTTACTGGCGAGATATCGGGACTCTTTCCTCCTATCTTGCCGCCCATGAGGACCTTTTAAAAGCCAGAGCCGTGGTACCCCCTCTTATTCCTCCTCATAATCCCTATGTGATTAGGGGTGCTCGTATTGGAAAAGATGTGATCTTTGAGGATTGGGTCTTCTTAGAGCCCGGTGTAGAAGTAAAAGAAGGGGCTAGGCTGCGGCGGGTAGTAGCCTGGGCCGGGGCTAAAATTCCCGCAGGGTTTCACAAAGACGCCCTTTTCTTGCCGGAGAAGCTTTGAAAGAGGGCGAGGCCTTTTTGAGGCGTTTTGGTCTTCAAGATTTTTCCCTTCTCCCTTTAGAGGGAGATGGTTCTTTGCGTCGTTTCTGGCGAGTGAAGACAAAACATGGAAGTTTAGTTTTAATTTTTCCCCAGCCCGGGGCTTTTGGCCTTCGCGAGGCCCGGTCTTACGTTCTTATCGGGAAATTTTTGCGAGAAAAAGGTCTTCCAGTGCCTCGTATTTATGCTTATGACGAAGAAAAAGGGTTAATTTTAGTGGAAGATCTGGGAGATGTTAGGCTTCAGGATGTTTCTCCTTCAAAGAGAGGCCCTTTTTATCACAAGGCCTTGTGGATTTTGAGACTCTTGCGAGAGGCCACTGAAGATTTTCCCAAAGAGGCTGTGCTCGAGTCTCTTTCTTACGAGGCTACCCTTATGTGGGAGAGGGAAGCCCTTTATTTCTTGAAAGAATTTTTGGCTCCCAATCTTAAAGAACAGGAATTCCAGGAAGTTGAAACCCTTCTTCATTCCCTCTGGGAGCAGGCCCGAAGATTTGCTAGGCCCCAGGCCGTTTTGCATCGGGATTTTCAAGCGCGCAATCTTATGATTAAAGCCAAAAGGCTTTATCTTATCGATTTTCAAGGAGCTCGCCTTGGTCCTTCGGCTTATGATCTTGCATCCCTCCTCATTGATCCCTATGTGGCTCTTCCGAAAAGAGAAAGAGAATTTTTGAGAGAAAGATTTGAGAGCTGGTATCCTTTTTCTCCTGGAGAGTTTGAAGCCCTGGCCCTTTTTCGGAATTTCCAGATTTTAGGTGCCTTTGCCAAATTAAGTAAGGCGGGAAAGAGCTGGTTTAAAGATTATATTCCCCAAGCTTTAACGACCCTGCGCGAACTTTTAGGCTTCTTTTTCCCCGAGGGAAAGCTTCTTATCCATTATCTCCCTAGGTTTTGAAAAGCTCTTTGCGAATTCTCAACTCTGGGCCCAGGATTTTTTGTCCGGCTAGAAAAACCGCTAAAACAGCCCCTAAAGTATATGCCCCTGCCAGCATAAACATTACCAAAATTTGATAAGCTACGGCCTGAAGCGGAGGCGTGCCCGCTAGAATTTGTCCGGTCATCATGCCGGGAAGCGAGACGATTCCTGCCACAGACATGGCGTTGATGATGGGAATGAGCCCCCGTCTCACCGCGTGTTGAAAGGGCTTTTTTAGGGCTTCGAGTCTTTCAGCTCCGTAAGCCAAGTAGAGTTCAATTTCAGTCTGGCGGGAAAGAATATAATCTAAAAAGGAATCCAGAGCTAAAGAAACCCCATTTAAGGCGTTGCCCAAAATCATCCCGAGAAGAGGAATAACGTATTGGGGGTGATACCAGGGTTTTACATCTATTACGATCTGGGTCACTACTGCTCCCACAAAAAAGGCCGAAATTCCCATAGCGAGAGTAGTGTCAAGAATAATTTTGGTGTAACGCCTTTTAGTGCGCGAGGCAGCCTCTCTTCCGGCTACGAGGGTCATAAAAAAGAGAAGTAACAATACTGGATAAGGCCTATTGAGGGCAAAGATGCCTTTGAGCAAAAAACCGAGAAGGCTTAGTTGGAGAACCGTACGTAATGCTGCTAATAAAAGCCTTTTTGTTATCCCTAACTCTAGGGCTAAAGAAAGCCCTCCGGCAAGAAAAACAAAACTTGAGGCCACAATGAGGTCTTTAGGGGTGAGGGCAATGATATTCACGAGGGCTCCTCTAATTTCCCGTGAGAAAGAAGAAAGATTCTGGTGCTTTTGGGTAAATTTCCGTGGCTTACGCACAAAACGGCCTTTTTTCCGCTCTGAGAGAAAGAATAAAGAAGCATAAAGGCCTTCTCAAAGTTTTCCTGGTCCAAGGCGGAGAAAGGCTCATCTGCTAAGATCACATCCGGGTCAAAAAGAAGGGCTCTTGCTAGGGCAAGTCTTTGTTTTTCACCAGTAGAGAGCAAAGATGCTGGGGTTTTTAGAGAAACTCTGAGCCCGAGCTTTTTTAATATTTCAAGGGGTTGTGGGATTTTTTTGGCCCTGTGGTGTCGAAAACGGAGAGGAAAAAAGAGATTTTCTTCTACAGTTCCTTCGAAAACCGGGGCTTCGGGGGCCAAATAAAGACAGCGACTACGGAAAGAGGCTATTTCTTGAGGTAGATAAAGTTTTCCCTCAAGATAGCGTTTGGCTTCCGAAGGTTCAAGCCCTACAATCTGTCTTAATAGGGTCGTTTTTCCGCTTCCTGAAGGGCCCTTTAAATGGACAAAATCTCCCGGAAAGAGGCATAGAAAAAGGCCTTCAAAAAATTTTTTCCGTGTGCTGATAAAGCTAAGCGGGCCAACTTTAAGCAATGCTTCCATAAAAACCCTTATTTAAGTTTCTTGTCATGATTTTGGTGGCAGTTTATAACACCAAACCATAAGAAAAAGCCAGGAGGAAGAGATGTCCATTTCCAAGGAGATCCGGGCCCAGGTTTTGATCGAGGCCTTACCGTACCTCCGCAAATTTTATGGAAAAACGGTGGTCATTAAATATGGTGGTCATGCTATGGTAAGCCCCGAACTCCAAGAGGCCTTTGCCCAAGATGTAGTCCTTATGAAATACGTAGGGTTAAGGCCGGTTATTGTCCACGGTGGAGGGCCTCAAATAAGTAAAGTTATGGCCAAAATGGGCATAAAACCTATCTTTATAGAAGGACAACGAGTAACAGATGAAGCTACCATGAGCGTAGTAGAAATGGTGCTAGTAGGAACAGTTAATAAAAGTATTGTGGGGCTTTTAAACCGTCACGGAGGACAGGCCGTAGGGCTTTCGGGGCGGGATGGAGATTTGGTGGTTGCCGAAAAAATGAAGATCTACAAATATACTGGCGAAGATCGCCCGCCAGAAATTATCGACATCGGAAGAGTAGGCAAAGTTAAAGAAGTGAACCCAGGAGTCTTAAAGACCCTTATGGAAGCAGGGTTTTTGCCAGTGATTGCCCCGGTAGGAGTAGGCCCTGATGGAGAGGCTTTTAATATTAATGCTGATTTGGTGGCAGGAGCTATTGCTGGGGCCTTAAAAGCCGAAAAGGTGATCTATCTTACTGACGTTGAAGGGGTGAAAAATTCCAAAGGGGAGCTTTTCTCTTCGCTTCGGGTGGAAGAAATCGAAGAAATTATCGAGAAAGGGATAGCCAAAGGGGGTATGATCCCTAAGCTTAAAAGTGCCCGTAAGGCTCTTTTGTGCGGGGTTAAAAAGGCCCACATTATTGACGGCCGGGTACCACACGCTATTTTGCTTGAAATCTTTACTGATGCTGGGGTGGGAACCGAAATTTTGGGAGGAACAGATGGATTTGAAAAAGAAACTCTTTGAATTACTTTACGAAAGATCTTTCCTCTACCGAGAAGAAGGTTTCAAACTCGCTTCGGGTAAGGTGAGCCCATATTATCTGGATTGCAAAAAAACCACGCTTTCTTCGAAAGCCCTTCCTCTTATTGGAAAACTCCTTTGGGAAGAGGCTCAACGGTTTATGCCCCAGGCCGTTGGGGGGCTTACCTTAGGGGCAGATCCACTAGTAGCTGCTCTTTGTTTTGAAGCCGGGCTTCGAGGCCTTCCTCTTGAAGGCTTTATCGTGCGAAAGGAAGCTAAAGGGCATGGTACCGGGCGCTATCTGGAGGGGAACATTAGCCCCGGTATGAGAGCGGTTATTTTAGAAGACGTAATTACTACTGGGGGTTCAAGTTTAAAAGCTGTCCGGCACGCAAGGGATGCAGGCCTTGAAGTCAAGGCCGTCCTTGCATTGGTGGATCGCGATGAAGGGGGACGAGAAGCTATAGAGGCCGAAGGATTAGAATTGGTATCACTCTTTCATATCAAAGAATTTTTGGCCTGCTTAAACTGTAAAAGTTTAGACTTAATCTGACAGTTGCCCCCTCCAGAGGCTCCATCTGTCAGGCTCGGTCAGAACCCAAAATCAACCTCTACATTAGAATGAATCTTTTCCTTTGCCAAGGACACATT
>Ga0256833_1001260_pt1 | contig 18801 bp, 21 predicted proteins | sample 356284metaG_FD_190535 | JGI IMG/M metagenome (GOLD analysis project Ga0256833, IMG submission 190535) | Hydrothermal vent microbial communities from Mid Atlantic Ridge, Atlantic Ocean - 356-284 | ecosystem: Environmental > Aquatic > Marine > Hydrothermal vents | place: Atlantic Ocean: Mid... | reverse complement strand
AACTATTATATATAGTAAAAACAGCATAAATGAGTATATTAAAAATCATCCAAATGGTGCAATTATTACATATTTAAAAAGAGATATAAAATATAATAAAAGAGCTGTTATAGCTGTAACAAAGTTTAGAACACAAAATGCTCTTTTAGTAAAGGCTAAAGAGTGGAATAAGTTACTCTTATTACCTTAACCTTTAAGTAGCTAGTAAAAATTAAACACAAATAAATATCAAAAGAGTATAGGGGTAGAGGAGAAAAGGTGTATAGAAAGTAATATTATGTTATCGATTTATTATCTCTACCCCTTCACACCTCACACCTATATCCCTTGATATTATAATTCGATTTTAATTTTGTGTTACTACTTATCTATCTCTTAGAGAGATTAAAATATCTTTATTTAAGTAGAGTTTATCTCCAATAATTTTGTAAGATTTTGTAGTTATTTTATTAGAGCCATTAGATGCTTTGCACTGTTTGCTTAGTTTTTTATAACCTAAAGGGTCTATTTTTAATTTTTTAGTTATAGCTGTATTGCATTTAAAAAATCTAGCTTTAACTATTTTTTTATCAGCACTCCAGCTAAATAGTTTTGTAATATAATACTCTCCTAAATCTTTACCATCTCGTGTTTTAAAATTAAACCATTTAGTGCTAAGTAAAGCTCCATTTTTAAAAAACTGCTCTTTTTTTGTAATATTTAAAATAACTTTACTATTTAAAATTTTCTCTTTTTTACTATACCAACTACCTATTAAATTACTATTTTTACTAGGCACTTTTGCAAAACTACTATTAAATATAACTATAGATGAGATAATAATATATTTTAATTTCATAATAACTCCTATAATATTTTACAAAATAATAGCATAAAGTTGTAATAAATTAAGACTAAATAAGTAGCTAGTGAAAATTAAACACAAATTAATTTCAAAGGAGTATAGGGGTAGAGGAGAAGAGGTGTATAGAAAGTAACATCATATTATTCATTTTATCTCTACTCTTCACACCTCTACACCTATACCCCTTGATACTATATTCTATTTTAATTTTTAGGTTACTACTTATTATACAATTTTAAAAAGGATTAGAAGGTTTACCTTTTTTTGATTTTGTTTCATTATTATCTTTTTGGGGCTTAGAGTTTTGTTTTGATTTAGATTTTGGTTTTTTCTTTGGTTTTGGTTTTGGTGGGACTCTTACTCCTTGGAGTAAAAAGCTATAAGGTTCTTTATTTAATTGTTCTACAAAAACGAATATTTTATCTTTATCTCTTGAAACTTCAAATACTCTAGTACCTTCTAATACTCTATTAACTTCTACTTTATCTTCTAACTTAAGAGGCAAACTATATCCATTACCCTCTACTCTAATTAAAGTATCTTTATCTTTTAATACAAGCCAACACACCTTTGCACTGCTAAGTTCATACAAAGAGTTTGTAGTTGAGTTTATACATAAGTTATCTCTTTCACCCTTTTTTATTGTTAGGTTGCCATCACTATGTAAAATATCATTATAAAGAACCATAATAGAGCGATCATACTCCACACTCTTATCTAAATTCTCTTTTATAGCACTCAAAGAGCGTTTTTGAGTATCTAAAACGCCATATAAACCTAATAAGACAATAGATAATAACATTGTAGAGATAAGAATCTCTATAAGTGTAAATGCGGCTCTTTTTTTAAGCATAGATTATCTATCCATTATTCCAACTCTTAGAGCTTCTTCATAACTTGTTGTTCCATTTTTCATCATAGCTTTAAGTTTATCTGATATTGTCTCCATACCTTGAGATTTCATAACTTCTCTGATTTCATGGTCATTTAAGCCTCTTTTCATAAGCTCTTGGACTTCATTATTCATTATAAATAACTCACCTACTGCTTGTCTGCCATTATATCCAGAAAAGTCGCATTTTCTACACCCAACTGCTTTATAATAGACACTTCTCTCATCTAAATTCAACTCTTTTAAAACTGGTGCTGGAAGTAGTGTAGGAACTTTACAGTGGTCACATAGTTTTCTTACTAACCTTTGAGCCAAAACCCCAATTAGAGTAGAGCTTAATAGATAATCTTCTATACCCATATCCATAAGTCTAGTTAGTGATGAAGTAGCATCATTTGTATGTAGAGTTGAGAGTAGTAAGTGTCCTGTTAATGCAGCTTGAATTGCAATTTGAGCCGTCTCTTTATCTCTAATTTCTCCAACCATTACAACATCGGGGTCTTGTCTTAAAATACTTCTTAAACCAGCTGCAAATGTTAGCCCTACTTTATCATTAACTTGAATTTGATTAACATGGTCTGCATTATACTCTACAGGGTCTTCGATTGTAATAATATTTTTATCTGGAGATGCAATATGTTGTAAAAATGAGTGTAGAGTTGTTGACTTACCAGAACCTGTTGGACCAGTAACAAGTATCATACCATGAGAGTGATTTAAGAGCTTATAAAAAGCTTGGGTTGTCTCTTTTACAAACCCTAACTCTTCTAGTGTTGGAATACTCTCACTTTGCATCAAAATACGCATTACAACTCTTTCACCATGATAAGTAGGAAGTACAGAGACCCTAATATCAAGAGTTTTACCAGAAATAACTACTTGTGTTCTACCATCTTGTGGTATCCTTTTTTCTGAAATATCAAGGTTTGAAATTACCTTAATACGGTTAATTACCAAATTAGTTACACTCTTTTCTATATCTAAATGCTTCTTTAATGCACCATCTACCCTAAATCTAACCTCTCCCTTCTTCTCATGTATCTCGATATGAATATCACTAGCACCCTTTTTAATTGCTTGGAAAAATAGAGAGTTTACAAGTTTTACAATTGGTGCTGACTCTTCAGAGTTTAATAGATTTTGAGAGTTTTGAATAAACTCTAATAGTTCACTCTCAGCTTCTATAAGCTCTTCAGAGGCATTTGTTTGCATCTGTTCAAAATCGCTACTTGTTTGTATATCTTGAAATTTATGGTAGAGTCTCTCAAAACTTTCGTCATCTAACATATAAACTTTATAGTCATTGCCAATTCTAGCTTTATGGTTAAGTGCTGATGATAAATTATCTTTAGATACAATAGCAGCTTTTTCTCTACCAATATTTGCAAATAAGAGATGATTTTTTATAGCACTTTTATAATCAATCCCCTCTTCTATCAAAGGTTCTAAATTTACATGTTCAAGTATAGGTAACTTCATTTTTAACCCCTACCTTACTCTTAAAAGTTCTAAAGGGTCTGGTCTTTTTGTTGGTTTTGGCTCACTAATTGGTCTTTCATAATTTTTAGGATTTGTCTCTTCATAAACTTCAGTATCTTCAACTCTTTGCTCTAATTTTGCACGAATATGTCTGCTATATCGTGATTGAATAGCATCTAATTGACTTAAAAACTCTCTAAGTTTTGTTAAGTCTCTACTATTTCGAACAATATATGGTGTTAAATATACTACAACATTAATTTTACTCTCACTATATCCAGTAGAGGTAAATAGTGCACCAAGAACTGGAATATCTCCTAATAGTGGAACTTTAGAAATTGTTTTACCTCCACTACTCTTCATTAATCCACCTAAAATAATTGTTTGTCCATGAGATACAATTGCACTTGTAGTAACTTTTCTTTTAGTTGTTGTTGGTCTATCAGATGATGCACCAGAACCTGGAACAACATCTTCTATAACTGCTTCTACCTTTAGTGCAACTTTATTAGAGCTTGAAATTCTAGGTTTAACTTTTAGTGATATACCAATATCTTCACGACTATACTTATTACGCACTACTGCATCTTTAGTATCACCTTGAGATGAACTAACTAAAATAGATCTAGTCTCACCTACATATATCTCTGCATCTTGATTATTAGAGCAAAGAACAGATGGCTCACTTAGTGTATGAGCTGCACCATTTTGTTGCAATAGGTCAACTTTAATACCAATTGCAAATAACTCTTTAATAGAGTCTCCAAAACTAAATGGATTTTTATTTATAATATTTCCATTACTATCTTTACTTTCATTACTCAAGAAACCAAGAAGAGTTCTGCTAACCATAAGTGTTGGAGCACCTAAATTTCCAGCTATACTAAATAGCCCTTTAGATGTAATTTTACCACCTTCAAAGCCATATTTTAAACCAACATTTCTAGCTTTTTGTAAATTTATCTCTACTATTTTTGCTTTTACATAAACTTGTGGTTTTGCAACATCTATTCTTCTTATTACTTCTCTAATATTTTTAATTTGGTATGGAGTAGCCAATACAATTAGTGCATTTCTCTCTTTATCTCCAACCACCATAGCTTTTCTATTTTTAGCCTTTTGTGCAGCTTTACCACCCTTTATAATAGCTTGTGTAGGCATATTATTCATTTGAGCCACAAGTTTTCCAATAATTTTTTCCATCTCTTCAACATCAGAGTTTTGTAAAGGAATTACATACATCTTTTGCTCAACTGATTCACCTTTAACATCAAGTTTCTTTACATACTTCAGTAATTTATCAACATTTGCTTTTTTACCAACTAAAATAAGTGTATTTGCTGCTTCATCTTTTAAGACACCAACCTTTTCACTCTGAATAATTTGAGGAAATAGTAATTTAGAGATATTTACAACATTTTGATATACATCTTTTACAGGAGCATTTTTAAGTTTTATTATAGTTGTGCCTCTTCTACCATCTGTCTCAATTGATTCAATTAACTTTTGAACAGTCTTTAAAGTTTTAGGATATGCAGTAACTGCTAACATATTTCCAGATTTAAAAGAGATTACTTTAGCATTTCTATGAAGTAAAGGTTTAATTTTAGCACGAATTACAGCGGCATTAGAGTATTTTAGAGGGAAAAGAACAGTTTTCATCAATTTCCCAGAAACTTTCCTGCTAACTTCTAATCCTGAACCTGCAGCTTCTGATGCTTTTACAACTTCTAAAAAATCTCCATGGTCAACTAGGGCATAACCTTTGTTAGCCAAAATTGAGTTAGCAATTGAAAATAGTGAACTCTTTTTAATCTTTTTTGTAGATACAAAATCAACTTTTCCATTTAACTTGCCAGTTAATAGAATATTTTTACCAGTAATCTTACTGATATACTTTACAAATTGATTAAGATCCATATTATTAAAATCTACTTTTATTAACTCTTCTGCACTCAAAATAGATATAGATAAAAGTATTGCAATTAAGATTTGTTTAACGAACTTCATACTCTAACTCCTTAATTTCATTTCCTCGTTTTATAGTAAGTGTTGCTGCTGAGATTGTATCTATATTATTAAAAAACTCTAATGGAACTTTAAAGTTATTTAATGGCTCACCATTTATAGCTGTTATTATATCACCCCTTTTTAAACCTAACTTTGCAAAATCACTATTTGCTTTAACAAAACTAATTTTAAAGCCATTTAATTTGCCATTTTCCATATTAGGAATAGCATTTATATTTCGTCTTATTTGTGCATAATTGCCTTTGTATTTATTAAATGTGCTTTTAGGAATATATGTTGTTCCTCCCTCAGTTACAGGTTCCTCTCTTTTAGGCTCTTTCTTTATAGTTTTAGGTTTTGGTTTATCTATATTATTTGCTAACTCTCTTTGTGGTTTTGAATTATTAGATTTTTTACTACTTTTTTTATCTTTTGTAAATAGATTTACCTTATAATCAATACCATTTTTAGTAAATATAGCAGTAGTATCTACTAACTTTGTAAATTTATACCCCTCTAATGTTTCGCCTAAAGAGAGTGCATAACTCTTATTTAAATACTCAACAATTATAACTTTTTTACTTGTAGAGTCATAGATACCTTTTAATATAAATTTAGTTACCTTTTTTGGTTTAGGTTTTACTTTTGGCTTTCTAGTAGATACAACTTTTGCTGGTTTATAGTGCTTTATAATAGGTTTTGGTTTATCTTTTTTAGATGCTAAGTTGTAGTGATAATATAAAGATTTAACACCAATATCTTTTGCTATATCTATCCCTTTTTTAGGTAAATATTTAACTTCTGCAAAGACCCATATAGCTTTTGCTATAAAAAGAGCAAGAAAAATAGATACAAATGCCCCTAAAGCACTCTTTTTAGAATCGATACTCATATTTCCACCCTTTTGTACTCTTTTTCAAAAGCCTTTTGATTGGTTTAATATCTTTTGGCTTTGTAATATCTATATGAAGTAATCTCTGTTTTAAATCTATATAACCATTTGCTAAACCAAAACTACCATTTATATCTAATTTTATATAGTAAGGTTTTAAAATATTATGTTTTGCTTTTAAACTATCTATATCTACTTTAATAAACTTTTTTGCAACTCCCATTAACTCTAAATCTTCTAAATTAACTTCGTTTACTAATAGTAGTGGCTTAATATCAATTTTAGCAACTCTAGCAATATCTGCACCTTGGTAGTATGCAACTGGATGTAAAATTTTAAAATCTAAAATAGTTTCAACAATCTTCTCATTACCTATAACAACACCTTTACTATTTAAAAACTCTTCTGCTTTATAGTATAATTGAGACTTTGGCATAAATATAATTAATCCAATATATAGTGCAATAACTCCTAAGAGTATATCTCTTACCAAACGCATAGGCACTCCAATATAAAATTATCACCACTTCTAGTAATTAAAAGTTTTTTAAATTGTATAGGCATTTTTGCTAATTTAGATAATACCCTATTAATCTCTTTATCTGTTAAAGAGTTAAGTTTAAATTCAACTCTTCCTCTCTTATATTTATAATTTACTTTTTTTGCTTTAGGTATAGAGTTTAATATCTTCTCCATTTTAGATTTTATACCCTTAGCACTCCATAACTCTTTAAGAGCAATAGTTTTTTCTAACTCTTGTCTCTCTTGTTTTACCACTTCTAAAGATTTATAATACTCTTTTTTTTGTGTAAAACTAAATAGTATAGAAGCTATTAAAAAGATTAATGCTACAACTATATATAGTCCACTTTTACTCATTTTAATACCCCTTCAACTAATAGTGTAGAGTTTATTCGTTTTACCTTTAAATTTGCAGCTGTTGCAATAGCTTCTACCCTTTTAATCTCTTTTGGCTCTACCCTAAATTGAGCTGTAAATTTGCCATTTTGAATATCTACTTTATCTAAAATACTCTTTTTACTTGTTAATTGACTAAGCTTATCTAGCAATTCTCTAACAGCTCTCTCTTTTTTTTCTATATTTTCATACTTCTTTTTAATGCTATCTCGTATCAATTTACCTTTTAACTCTGGATATTTAGTATATATTTTATCTAAACTCTCTTGTTCTACTTTAATAGCTTTTTTGTAACTAAGAGCCTCAGCCAAAAATGCTACACTAAGTAGTAAAATAGAGATAATTGTAAAAACTGCTCCCTTACTAACTTTGTTATCTGAGTTTGATTTAGAAGATGGTTTAAAGTTAAAGCTCTGCTTGGGTCTTAATTTTTTTGTAAACTTTGCATATCTATCGCTATCTAACATAGACCTTGGTACAATTGTTGCACTATTATCTATAAGTGTTAATGCATTTTTTTCATCTATTCCAATAGGTAACTTTCTTAATATAGGTTTTAATTGGTCTGCAAAATATATTTTATTAATTTTATTTGGATTGATATTGCAACAACTCTTTAAAAACTCTTCTACATCTTTTGGAGAATATGCAAAAAAGAGCCAACTATCTCCATCTTTTAAAACTATATACTCATATCCATACTCGCTTGGTAGATACTCTTCTAATATAGATGGAGCAACTTTTTTTGCTTGAAAAGCATATTTTATAGGAAGCTTCTCCCTTTTTGATATATAAAATTGTGGAGATAATACTAAGTCATATTTAGAAGCTTTTTTAATGCTATTTAAACCTTTATGTAAAAGTATTAATGTGCCATTATTACCGAATAAACTCAAAACCTTCCACCTTTCCACTAATATAGTTAAATTTAAATGCATAACTACCCTTACCAAAAGAGTAGTTTACACTACAACTTAAGGCATCTACTGCACCCTTAGCAAATAGTTTAGATTTTTCAAAAAGTTCCATATCTGCTCCATTATTATATAAAAACTCTTTTAGATGTCCACTTTTAAAATCCTCTTCTACTATCTGCTCATCTATACTAAATATAGCTGATATTAATTTAGAACTTAAAAACTCTCCATCTATTTGGTTATACTCTTTTCCAAAACTAAAGTAGTTATTCCAATTTGGTTTAAATACTCTATCGTCTCTCTCTTGTAAAAAATAGTTAGTTAAAACCTTTTTAAAATCTATTAAACCAAAGTAACTTTTTGCTCTTTTTAATCTTGATGCTTCATTAAAATTTAGAGTCTGTTTACTATTTATAGCTTCTGATAACATCTCTTTTAGCTTTTCAGGAGCTCTAAATCTATACTTTAGTGCAATATCATCATAAACTAAAGTTGCTAAATTTAACTTTGCTTCTCGTTTTGCACCACCTTTTGTAGATAGCCAACTAATAGGAATAGCTGCCCTTGCAGGAACACAAGCTACAAGCATTCTAAATGGTCCTTTGCTCTCTGCTACTGTTAATGGAATATCATAAATATTTTTAAGTCTTCCAACACTTGGTTTTTTACCTACAAATTTACTAACAGCATTAGAGGCATCTGCATAAATTAAGTTAGCCTCTATTAGAGCTGACTTATCCTCTGCCTTTTGACGAGCTTTGCTTAGATAGCCAAATGTTATAGCAACTATTGATAACATTGCTACAACAACAGCTAATGTTATAAATAGTGTAATTGCTGGTCGCATTTTATCCATTCACAAGCTCTTTTATCGTAAAATTATAAAACTTTTTTAGACCATCTAAATCAATTAATAAATGGCATTAAAAAAGTTCATATGAACTAATATTAGTATATTAAAACTTTAAAAAGGGTAAAATAATGGTGAAAGTTATAAAAAATGGAAAAAAAGAGTTAAAAAGAGCTTTTACTCTATTAGAACTATTAGTTGTAATTTTAATTTTAGGATTACTAGCTGCTTTTGTTGTTCCAAATATTATTGGTGCAGGAGATAAAGCAAAGAGAGATTTAGTATGTTCTCAAATGAGTTCAATATCTAGTGCATTAGATATGTTTAAGATGGATAACGGAATGCTTCCAGAGACAGAAGAGGGATTAAAAGCTCTTGTATCTAACCCAGATAGCGATAAATATCCAGCATATTCAAGTAAACCATATATGAAAAGAGTGCCAAAAGACTCTTGGGGACAACCAATTCAATACATTAAAAATGGCGATAGTTTCGATTTAATTAGCTTTGGAAGTGATAGAAAAGAGGGTGGCGAAGGTAATGCAGCTGATATTAGATACTCTCAATGCAACAAATAAAATCTTTTAGAGGTGGTTTTACTTTAGTAGAGCTACTTCTTGCAATATTTTTAGTAGGTCTTTTTGCCTACTTTGTCTTTGCAACTCCTAGTGATATAAAAGAGCAAAAAGAGGTTATAACAATCTCTAATTTCCCAAAATTTTTACAAAAAAGTTTAAATGGAGATGGAGAGCTTATATGTATAAAAAATTGTAAAGAGTGTTACTATCTTACAAACTCTGCAAAAACTACTAATACATCTATACCTATACCTTTAAATGTAGTAAATGAGTATATTTTAGATAAAAATGATAACCCAGTAAAATTAGATTTAGGAAGATTCAAAGATAAAAAGATATGTATGCGTCTTAGACACTATAAAAATGGGTCAATATCTCAAGTTATATTAGATTTAGGAGGAAAGGCTCTATTTATACCATCATATTTTGGAGAGGGAAAAGAGTTTGACTCAGTAGATGATGCAGCAAGTTGGTGGGTAAAAGATAGCCAAAATGCTTTAAGAAGTAAAGGAGATTGGTATTGAAAAAGGGCTTTACTATTATAGAGATAATTGTATCTGTATTAATTATTGCAATTGTGACTCTAACACTTGCTAAAATAAATAGGCAAAATAGTGTAATGGTAGATTATGTGACTACAAGATTGCAAAATGAGTTAAGCAATACTCTATTTTTACATCCAAATGTTATGAAGTATGATAAATCTAAAAAAGATGCTTATACAATATTACATGGTATGAAGATAAAGAGTGATAAAGCAAAAGCTTATTTAAAAAAATTAGAGAGAAAAATATTTGTAGATAATGATGTTCCAACACAAAAAATGATTGTTCCAATTCATTTAAATGCTATAATGTTAAAAAGTGAATTTTCGACAAGATATTATAGAGTAACACCTTAGGAGATAAAATGGAAGAGAATAAAGAAAAAGATATAAATGAAAAACCAATCGATAAGAGTGAAAATCAAGAGAAAAAAGAAGAAGGGAATATAGAGGAGAAGAGTAAAGAGACAAACGAGGTAAAGAGTGAAAATAAAGAGGGAAAAGAGAGTAGTAAGCCTCAAGAGGATAAAAAGCTAGAAGAGAAAGCTAAAGATGAGGTAAAAAAAGTATCTGCACCTACTAATCAAAAAGAGAGTAGTGGATTAAGTGCAGTAGCAATAGTTTTCCTTATATCTCTTGCTTTAATTTTAATGTTATCTATTTTGCAATAAGTCTCTTAAGCTGAGTTGGATGGAATATTATAGCCAAAAAATGCAAATAAATATTATATTTTTTGCTCAAAGCACAAAGCATAAAGCACAAAGCTTTTTTGCAGAACCTCAAACTCGCTCACAGATAGCACATTCCAAGCCGTTTAAACTTTGCGACGCGAACGAGTTCGCGTTTCTAAAAACAATCAAATTTTTCATTATTTCATTGGTTTTAGCTCCCTTTTTTGATTCATTACAAAGTAAATATTTAATATTTAACGATAGTATCCTTAAAAGTTCGAGGAAATAGCTTTGTACTTTTTGCCTTAAGCTTTAAGCAAAAAATGTAACATTTGTCTTATTTCATTGGCATTGACTAAAACCTCCGATTTTGTTTTATTGAAACAGATGATACTTAACTTAAAAGTTCGAGAAAAAAGCTTTGCGCTTTGTGCTTTCAGCTTTCAGCAATGAAATAAAGCTTATTTCATTGACATTAATTGACAAATAGGAACATTATAAGAGAGAGTATAAAAAATTACTCTATAAGTTTAAATTTTTTTACTATTTTGGCAATTTGTTGGTGGGCTTTATCGTCCCAGTGATTGTCACAATTATATAGTGTTATTTTTATATTCATCTTTTTTGCTGCTTCATCTAAAAAGATATATTTTATTTTTTCTCTATTTAAAAAATCTTTTATTATATTTTTATTTTTACGATTTGTAGATGAAACAATAACTCTATATTTAATTTTATGAGATTTAGCATACTTATTTATTAGATATATTCCACCCTTTAGACTAAGCCACTCTTTAGTAAAATCTTCAATAGATTCACTACTATTTACATCTATATTTTTATTACTATTTTTTATAAAATCTAATAGATACCTTATAGATTTTTTACTAAATGTATATAGTTGATAATTTCCTAATATATCACTAACTGTATCATAAAATCTTTTTTCTCTTGGATATATTATTGTATAATTATTTAAAGTTTTAAATTTTATATTAATTTTTGGTCTTGATAGAGTTGTGCTATTTTGAGTTTTAATTTCAAAAAGGTCATCTTCGATATTTACAAAATGTAATATATATTTAACTCTATTTAAATTAACCTTATCTTTTAAAATCATAGCGTGTTGAATAGTTGTTGTGCCAAATAGACCATAATTTAAGAAATTATATTTATGATTAAACTCTTTTGCTAATGAGTTATGTATTATATTTCTATTTTTTATCATTAGAGCTTCTACAAAAGAGTCACCTAGTAAAATGACATCTTTTTTATTTGTATCATATTTATATATATTTTTTGGTAATCCTAATTTATTAAAGATATATCTATTTTTATAGCAATCTTGAACTGTATAACCACTATAATTTGATTTATGCCACATTCCAATATCTTTATCATATATAACGGGCGAAGTTCCATACATATAAGGAGAGTATCTTAAAAAAATCTCAAATGATATTAAAACTATAATTGGAAGTATAGAAATAAATATAATTTTTTTTATCATAATAAATCCTAAAATTCAAAATATATAAATTTTGATGAGCTATTTTCTAAAAGTTGCATATTAAATAGTTGTAATATTGCTAACATTATAAAAAATGAAGCTACATATACTTTTTTATTATTGCTTAATAGTTGAGAGTTTGTAATTTCATAACTATTTTTTATAAATATTAATATAATAACTATTGCTATCCAACTAAAATTTATTAAATTGGGTGCATCAATTGAATGAATACTTACCATTCCTTTTAATACTCTCAGTGCATCATCAATATCTTTAGCTCTAAAAAATACCCATGAAACATTAATAAAATTAAATGTAATAAACCATGCTACTAATTTATGAAGTTTAAATCCTAATCTTTTCCAGATTTTATTTAAAATTAATGCAACTCCATGTAATAAACCCCAAAGAATAAATGTCCAACCAGCACCGTGCCATATTCCAGCTAGTAAAAAAGTTATAAATATATTTATATACTCTCTCATCCAACCTTTTTGATTACCACCAAGAGGTATATAGATATAATCTTTTAAAAATCTACTTAAAGTTATATGCCATCTTCTCCAAAAATCCTCTATACTTAATGCTCTATATGGGCTATTAAAATTGATAGGCAATTTAATATTAAATAACAAGGCTATACCTATTGCCATATCTGTATATCCACTAAAATCATAATATAGTTCAAATGTATAAGATAAAGAGCTTGACCAAGCTTGAAAAAAAGATAGTGTCTGAGTGCTATCAAAACCACTATTTGCCCATATAGCAAATGTATCTGCAATTATAACTTTTTTAAATAGACCAATTGCAAAAATAGTAATCCCTTTTTGTATATTAGAAAAATTGATATAAAGTTTTTCTCTACTATTAAATTGTGGAGTAATCTCTTTATAATAAGTTATTGGACCAGCAATAAGTTGAGGGAAAAAGGTGACAAAAATAGCATAATCTAAAAAATTTGACTCTACTATTTTACCTCTATAAGAGTCAACTAAATATGCAATTTGCTGAAAAGTAAAAAATGATATTGCTAAAGGAAGAGCGATATTTAAAAGTTTTATATTAGATTGTGTTATTAAATTCAAATTATCTATAAAAAAGTTTGTATATTTAAAATATCCTAAAACTAATAAATTTATAAAAATAGAAAATATTAATACTCTTTTTTTATTAAAATTACTTTCTATTAATAATTTACCACTATAGTAATTAAAAATTACACTTATTAAAATTAATGGTAAATATGCAATATTCCAAGCACTATAAAATGTTAAATTACTTAAGAGTAGAAAGTACCTACCACTTTTTACAAAATTAACTCTATTTAAATAAAAGTAAATAAAAAAAGATATTGGCAAAAATATAAATATAAATCCAAAACTATTAAATAGCACAATTTCTCCTAATAAGTAGATATCACAGGAGTATAGGTGTAGAGGTGTGAAGGAGTAGAGATAATAAAACTATAATATGATATTACTCTCTATACACCTCTTCTCCTCTCCCCCTCTACTCCTTTGAAAGTTATTTGTGTTTAATTTCTACTAGCTACTTATATTAACCTGAGTTCGATGGAGTATCATAGCCATATAAGCTAAAGAATGCAAAGAAATTTTAAATTAAATTCAAAAAAAGTTATTTATATACAATTCGATAATTATTTTAAAAAAAAGATTATCATTTAAAATATTGATATTTCATTGAACTTAGATTAATACTTTATTTTAGGAAATTATATCTTTTAGAGTTATTTTTGCTTACTTTATATTTCAATATGAAATATAAAGAATTAAATTTAATTTTTAGGTATAAAATCTATTGAGTTATCAAGTAAATTATATTGCCCAAACTCATCCTCTGCTACCCCCTCTTCATTAAACTCTAATGTATTGCCACTAATTCCAACCCAACCAATTTGTCTTGCTGGAACTCCTACCATCAAAGCAAATGGCTTAACATCTCTGTTTACAACTGCTCCACTTCCAATTAAGGCATACTCTCCAATTGTTACTCCACAAACAATTGTAGCATTTGCTCCTATTGAGCATCCTTTTTTAAGTAGAGTCTTTTTAAACTCATCTTTTCTTTGAATGAATGCTCTTGGGTTTATTACATTGGTAAACACCATTGATGGACCTAAAAACACATCATCTTCTACCTCTACACCCTCATAGATAGAGATATTATTTTGCACCTTTACACCATTGCCTACTTTAACCTTTGGACCTACAACACAGTTTTGTCCAAAAGAGCAGTTTTTGCCTATGGTTGTGTTTGATAGGATATGGCTGAAGTGCCAAATTTTAGTGTTTTCTCCTATTTGGACATTATTGTCTATGAAGGATGACTCGTGAGCATAGTAGTTTTTGGTTTCTGGTTTCTGGTTTTTGGTGTTCATCTTCCCCTCTTTATTGATGTTATTAATGCATTAAGCATTTTTTTAATACTTATAATTTTTGTTTGAATAGTTTGATACTCATCGATATATCCAACATTTTTAGCTATTAATAGCTGTGTCTCTAATTCACAAAGTGAACCAAGTGCAATATACAAAAATTGAATAAACTCTTTTTTTGAATTTCTCGAACTTCCTTCTGCTATATTACTAGGAATTGATACAGCAGATCTACGAATTTGGTCTGATAAAGCATAGGTTTCTTCTTTGGGTAGAAATTTTACAAGTTTATATACATCTGTTACTAATTCTATGGACATTTGCCATACTTCTAACTTTTCATAACCAGTCACTCTAAACCTCCACCAAAAACTAAAAACTAAAAACTAAAAACTAAAAACCAGTTCACAAAACGGATGATACTCCCCAACCAAACCAACAGGCTCTTGGTTTCTAATATTTGATACTATCTCTATAGAGTTTCTTGCCTCATCAAGTCCAAAGCCATTTCCTTTTAGAATCTCTTCATAACTTCTTGTATGAAGTTCTGTAAAGCCTCCACTAAACTCTATCTCTTCTCCATCTACTGTAATGCTTCTATATGTTCTTTGTCCTGTTGCTTTTATCTCTTCTGGGATGTAGTCATATTTAACACTCAAAAACCATCTAACTCTTGCATGTTTTAATTTCAAATATCCTGCATTTGCAAACTCTGTTTTTAAGTGAACAATATTCTCTTCTACATCTCCAAAGATCCAACTTAGCATATCATAAAAGTGAACACCTATATTTGATGCAAGTCCTCCACTTTTAGAGTGGTCACCTTTCCAGCTTATAAAATACCATTTACCTCTACTTGTTAGGTATGTTAAATCAATATCATAAACTTTATTTGGATTTTCTTGAAGCTCTTTTGTAATTTTCTCTTTAAGTGCTACTATTGAGTCATGCAATCTAAGTTGTAAAATATTATATACTCTTTTACCTGTTCTTTTCTCTACCTCTTTTAAGGCATCTATATTCCATGGGTTAAGAACCAATGGCTTTTCACAAATTGCATCTGCTCCACTTCTTAAAGCCCATCTTATGTGAGCATCGTGCAGATAGTTAGGTGTAGCAATAGATACATAATCTAACCCTTTACCACTATTTCTTAATTTATCTGCAAATCTATCAAATCTCTCAAACTCTGTAAAAAAACTAGCATCTGGGAAATGACTATCTATTATTCCTACACTATCACACTTATCCATAGCAGCTACTAGCTCATTACCTGTATCTTTAATTGCCTTCATATGTCTTGGAGCAATATATCCAGCTGCTCCAATTAATCCAAACTTTTTCATCTATTTAATACTCCTTATATAATTACTATTCACTAATCAACAATCACTAATCACCAACCTAAAGTCTCCAAGTTGCCTCTTTTACAATACCTTTAATATCCATAATAACTTCTGGATTAGTAGATATTCTCTTATAATCATCTATACTCAACTCTTTAAATTGATTATGAGCAACTGCAACTATAATTGCATCATATTTTTTATCTTCTTTAAATGGATTAACTCTTAATATAGGGTGAGGAAAGCTTTTTCTCTCTACTTCACTATCAACCCAAGGATCATATGCATCTACGCTAACTCCATAATCTTCTAATTCTCTAATAATATCTATAACTTTAGTATTTCTTGTATCTGGGCAATTCTCTTTAAAAGTAACTCCCATTACTAAAACATTAGAGCCTTTTATTTTTTTATCAGCTTTAATCAAATGCTTAACAGTCTGCTCTGCAATATGTTTACTCATACCATTATTAATTTGTCTTGCACCCAATATTAGGTTTGGTCTATAACCAAGTTGCTCTGCTCTAAAGGTAAGGTAGTATGGGTCAACACCAATACAGTGTCCACCAACAAGTCCAGGTTTAAGCTTGATAAAATTCCATTTAGTAGCTGCTGCTTCAATAACTTCATTTGTATCTATATTCATTGCATCAAAGATTAAAGACAATTCATTAACCAAGGCGATATTTACATCTCTTTGAGTATTCTCAATTACTTTACTAGCTTCTGCAACTTTAATTGATGATGCCAGATGTGTTCCTGCTGTAATAATACTTTTATACAAATCATCAACCTCTTTTGCAATCTCTGGGGTTGAACCACTTGTAACTTTAAGTATTTTAGTCACAGTATGCTCTTTATCTCCTGGGTTAATTCTCTCTGGGCTATAACCTGCAAAGAAATCCTCATTAAATTTCAAGCCACTAACTCTTTCTATCTCTGGCACACAAACCTCTTCTGTAACTCCAGGGTAAACTGTAGATTCATAAATAACTATATCACCTTTTTTAAGAACTTTACCAATACTTTGAGACGATTTTATCAAAGGTGTCAAATCTGGTCTATTATCTTTATCTATTGGAGTAGGAACTGTAACTATATAGATATTACAATCTTTAATATCTTCTAAATTTGTAGAAAATTTCATTCCATTACTAAGAGCCTCTCTCATTTGAGACTCATTTAACTCTAATGTTCTATCATAGCCTTCATTTAACTCTTTTACTCTTAGTTCATTTATATCAAAGCCTACTACTGGATATTTAAAGCTAAAAGCGTGTGCCAATGGCAATCCTACATAACCTAAACCGATTATTGCTAATTTTTTTTGCATAATTTTTATCTCTCCTTTTCTAAGATTTAATTTGAAAAAAATCTAAATACCAATCTATAAAGTTACTAACCCCCTCTTCTATAGAGGTATTTGGTTTGTATCCTAAATCTTCTATTAAATCATTTACATCGGCATATGTGCTAGGGACATCTCCAGCTTGTATTGGCAACATATTTTTTTTAGCTTTTTTTCCTAGTTTTTTCTCTATTGCTTCTATAAAATCCATTAGTTTTACAGGATTATTATTACCAATATTATATATTTTATATGGAGCAGATGACCTTGATGGGTCTTTATGATCCCAATTTGGATTTGGTTTTGGTGGGCTATCATTTACTCTTATGACCCCTTCTACAATATCATCTATATAAGTAAAATCTCTTTGCATATTGCCATAGTTAAATACATCTATTGCTTTATCTTCTATAATAGCTTTTGTAAAAAGATATAGTGCCATATCTGGTCGTCCCCAAGGTCCATAAACAGTAAAAAATCTAAGTCCAGTTGTTGGTATATTATATAGATGGCTATATGTGTGAGCCATTAACTCATTACTCTTTTTACTTGCAGCATATAGACTTATTGGATGGTCAACATTTGCTTTTGTGCTAAATGGTTGCTCTTCATTTAAGCCATAAACACTAGAACTACTAGCATATGTTAAGTTTTTAATACTATTATCTCTACAAGCTTCTAAAATATTTAAAAAACCGACTATATTACTATCAATATAAGCATGAGGATTTGTTAAAGAGTATCTAACTCCTGCTTGTGCGGCAAGATTTATAACAGTATCAAACTTTTCATCTTTAAATAATCTATTTATATTATCTCTATCTTCAAGATTTAACTTGATAAATTTATAATTTTTATATTTAGATGATTGTAATATTTTATTATACTCAATACTATTACCATCTTCTAAACTTTCAATTATACCAGCTCTTTGAAGTCTTCCATACTTTACTCTAATATCATAGTAGTCATTAATATTATCTAAACCTACTACTTCATCACCTCTATCAAGAAGCTTAATAGCTAAATGACTACCTATAAATCCTGCTGTTCCTGTTACTAAGATTTTCACTAAGATTTACCTTTGTTATATAATTTCCTTTAGTTCGTAGCGAAATTATAACAAAACTTTTTAGAGTTTATTAGTTTTTTTGACAAAAAGTCCTCTTTTTTTATTTTGGCATCATAAGTATAAAAAATAATATTAAGGGCATATAGGTGTAAAGGTATGAAGGGGTAGAGATAATAAATTGATAATATGATATTACTTTCTATGCACTAGGTCTATCCGATGAGAATTTAATCAAACTTTAATTGAAATTTATTGAGGTCTTTAAACGAACATTCCCGACTATTTTTAGAAAATGCCCATAATAAGGGACTTTAAGGGATATTGCTTTTCTGGATATTTTGTTTTTCCAGAATATTAAATCCCATAAAATGGAATTTATAAAAGAATTTTAGGGAATGTTCGTTTAAAATGAAAAAAATGATAGTTTTGTTACAGAATAAAGCAAAAAAAATTGATTTTTCATCAAAATCTATTAAAATTACAATATAGAAATATAGATAAATTAAAATATCTAAAAAAAAGAGTTCTA
>Ga0256833_1001259_pt1 | contig 18805 bp, 20 predicted proteins | sample 356284metaG_FD_190535 | JGI IMG/M metagenome (GOLD analysis project Ga0256833, IMG submission 190535) | Hydrothermal vent microbial communities from Mid Atlantic Ridge, Atlantic Ocean - 356-284 | ecosystem: Environmental > Aquatic > Marine > Hydrothermal vents | place: Atlantic Ocean: Mid... | reverse complement strand
TGACGACGTCATCCCCTTTGACAATATACACGCCGCTCGTATTACGTGATGATTTGGAGATGCTTTGCATATCGACGCGAATCATTTTGCCTTCTTTGGTCAGTGCCATCATATCCATCTCTTCGTTGACCATTAAAGAGCCGACAACGGTTTTACCGGTTTTGGCATTGAGTTTCATGGCAATGACTCCGGATCCGGCGCGATTAGTAAGACGGTACTCCGCAGCAGTTGTTCGTTTGCCGATACCTTTTTCGCTTACGGTTAAGATCTCTTGTTCATCAGAGTCAATAATATTGGCATCAATAACCACATCGCCTTCATGTTTAAATTTAATACCGCGTACCCCGCGAGTACTGCGACCCTGCTCACGTGTTTTTCCAATTTCAAATTTAATACACTGTGCATACTTGGTAAGAATAAAGAGGTATTTGGTTTCAGCCGTGGCAATTTCTGCCGTAATGAGCGCATCGTCGTCATCGAGTATAATGGCACGTACGCCGTTACTGCGAATATTGGAAAATTCGCTTAGGTTGGTACGTTTGACAATACCGTTTTGCGTAAAGAAGGTAAGTGATTTCTCGTCACTAAAATCGGTTGTGGGAATAATGGAGCAAATTTTCTCATTCGGTACTAAATTAAGAAGATTAACAACAGCCTTGCCTTTAGCAGTGCGGCTGCCTTCGGGAATTCTGTAGACTTTAAGCCAGTGAAGTTGCCCGCGGTCGGTAACAAAGAGCAGGGTGTCATGGGTATTACATGTAAAAAAGCTTTCTATAAAATCGTCTTCGTAGGTGGTGACGGCGGTTTTGCCTTTGCCGCCGCGACGTTGTTTCTCGTAACTGGTGAGCGGAACACGTTTAATATAACCGCGGTGCGTAATGGTGACGACCATCGGCTCATTCGGGATGAGATCTTCAATATCAATGTCGTCGTAGTTATCTTCAATATCGGTACGGCGTTCGTCGCTTAGTGTTTGAACAACTTCATAAAGCTCGTCTTTGATGATCCCTTTTAAAACCGTTTCGCTTTTGAGAATACTTTCTAAATATGCAATGGTTTTAAGCAGTTCTTGAAGTTCGTTTTCAATCTTTTCACGTTCCAAACCGGTCAGTTTTTGCAGGCGCATATCTAAAATGGCCTGTGCCTGAAGGGCAGAGAACTCAAAGGTTTCCATAAGCCCTTCTTTGGCCGTTTCGGTGTCTTTTGAAGCTCGAATAAGTTTAATGATAGCATCGATATGGTCAAGTGCTTTCTTCAGGCCTTCTAAAATATGGGCTTTTGCTTTGGCTTTTTCCAGATCGAAAATAGTACGGCGAATAATGACGGTTTTTCGGTGGTTGATGAAGTTGGTTAAAATATCTAAGAGTGAAAAAACATGCGGCTCTTGATTCAGAATGGCCAGCATAATAATACCAAAAGTGGTCTGCATGTTGGTGGACTTAAAGAGATTGTTTAAGACAATTTCACTCATGGCATCACGTTTGAGCTCAATAACGACGCGAATACCTTCTCTATCACTCTCATCACGAATTTCGGCAATGCCTTCAACCTGTTTGTCTTTAACAAGATTGGCAATACTTTCAATCAGACGTGCTTTGTTGACCATATAGGGAAGCTCGTCAATGACAATAACATCTTTGTTCCCTTTTTTTTCAATATGGGTTTTGGCGCGCACTTTAATACGGCCGCGTCCGCTTTCGTAAGCATCTAAAATGCCTTTTTTACCGTAAATAATGCCGCCGGTCGGAAAATCGGGGGCTTTGATATACTCCATAATCTCAATGAGCGAAGCATCGGGATGGTCAATAAAATAGATGGTCGCATCAATAACCTCTTTGGGGTTATGCGGCGGAATATTGGTTGCCATTCCGACGGCTATACCCGACGAACCGTTAATAAGAAGATTGGGAACACGTGTCGGCAGTACTGCCGGCTCTTGTGTGGTACCGTCATAGTTGTCGATCATATTGACGGTATTTTTTTCCAAATCTTTCAGCAGTTCGCCGGCATATTTAGTCATGCGCGCTTCGGTATAACGCATGGCCGCCGCATTGTCGCCGTCAACCGAACCAAAGTTTCCCTGACCGTCAACCAGCATGGCGCGCATAGAAAAAGGTTGGGCCATACGAACCAGTGCATCATACACTGCCGTATCACCGTGCGGATGGTACTGACCGATAACATCACCGACAATACGGGCAGATTTTTTATATTTTGCACCGGCGGAGAGGTTGAGTTTATCCATGGCGTAGAGAATACGTCGATGAACCGGCTTGAGTCCGTCACGAACATCCGGAAGTGCCCGACCGATGATAACACTCATGGAGTAGTCAAGGTAACTCTCTTTGAGTGTATCTTCAATATTAATATTGTCAATTTCGCTGTTATCTAACAGATCATTCATTGAACCTACCTCATTATTAAAGTAAAATTGGGTGATTCTACCGTTTTTTGACTTAAGATTAGGTTTATTTGACAATTTGAAATAAATAATAACTGTGTATAATGCTGGAATGAATCTTTCGTGCCCGCTATGCTCGTCTACATATCACAATTTGTTTGCTCACGATACACAGCGTATCTATCGTCAGTGTACTACATGTAAAACGGTTTTTGTTCCCCCACAATACTTTTTAAGCAGTGACGAGGAGCGTGAGCGTTACGATCTGCACACCAATTCACCGGACGATACCGCATATCGAAAATTCCTACAACGCATGTTGCTTCCGATGCATGAACGTATTCCAAAAAAGAGTTTCGGACTCGATTTCGGTTCGGGACCGGGGCCGACACTGTCGCTGATGTTTGAGGAATATGGCCATACCATGCAGATTTATGACTGTTTTTATGCTCCTGATAGAACGGTGTTTGAGCAGCAGTACGATTTTATTACCGCCACAGAAGTTGTGGAACATTTGCACCGTCCTTTAGTTGAACTGGATCGTTTGTGGCGCCTGTTGAAACCGGGTGGGTATTTGGGCATTATGACCAGTCGTTACGACACCGTAGAAGCGTTTGACAGGTGGCATTATAAGCTTGATCCGACACATATACTCTTTTTTTCTACGGAAAGTTTTCGTTGGCTATGCAAGCGGTGGCATGCTCTATTAGAGCTTATTGACAATGATATTGTGATCTTGCATAAAAGGGCAGAGTGATTAAAATTTATACAACACATTGATAGGCTGAGAGATGATAATTACTTATACTTAGACCATCTAAAATTCTGTGTTTGAAGGAGACGAAGTGGAAAACTTCGCTGATGTTCAGTATATACTGACAAGTTTTTTAATGCTCTTTGCCGGAGCGCTGGTTATGTGGATGGCTGCCGGGTTTGCGATGCTCGAAGCCGGGTTGACCCGTACAAAAAACAATGTGGTTATTTTAATTAAAAACATTGTATTGTATTCAATTGCCTGTATTGTCTACTATGTCATCGGGTACAACCTGATGTACGGCGGAGAAGGTGCGTTTATGGGTGATATTGCCTTTGCCTTAAGCGGTATTACCTATGATGACCATTCGCTGATGGCAGACTTTTTCTTTCAAGTGGTCTTTGTTGCGACGGCATCATCAGTCATTTCGGGTGTGGTTGCCGAGCGTATGAAGTTGTGGCCGTTCCTTATTTTTGTGGTCATTCTTTCAGGATTTATCTATCCGATTCAAGGGCATTGGTCATGGGGCGGTTCCAATTTAGGCGGTTTTATGGAAGGCTTCTCCGATTTTGCCGGATCGACTATTGTGCACTCTGTCGGCGGCTGGGCGGCACTGGCCGGCGTACTGCTTTTAGGAGCGCGTAAAGGCAAATATACCAAAGACGGTAAAGTCCGACCGATTATGGGCTCGAACCTTCCGTTGGCGACACTGGGAACCTTTATATTATGGTTGGGATGGTTCGGTTTTAACGGCGGATCGGTATTGGCAATGGGAACCAAAGAAGATGTTGACTCGATTGCATCGGTTTTTGCGGCAACCAATATGGCGGCAGCTACGGGTGCGGTGACAGCTGCGGTTATTACACAGCTTAAATACGGCAAAGTCGATTTAACCATGGTACTCAACGGCGCGCTCGGCGGACTGGTTGCCGTTACGGCCGGCCCGGATTTGGGTATGTTTGTTGCGTTTATTGACGGTTTGGTTGCTGCGGTACTGGTGGTTGTTGCCGTCTCATTTTTCGATAAATTGCGTATTGACGATCCTGTCGGAGCCCTTTCTGTACACTTGGTTAACGGTATTTGGGGGACGTTGGCAGTCGGTATATTTAACGCCGATGTGAGTCTGTTGGCGCAGATTAAAGGGATTGTCGCCGTCGGTATCTTTACGTTTGTCGCATCGTTTGCTGTCTGGTATGTGCTGAAACTTGTCATGGGACTTCGTGTCAGCGAGCAAGAGGAGTATGACGGTGAAGACCAACATGAGACCGGTCTTGAAGCGTATCCGGAATTTGCAAAAAACCTGAAATAAGGCTACAATTTCCAAACCTTGCAAGGGAGTTCCCTTGTTACATGTAAAATAGTTACACGGAGTAGAACATAATGAAAAAAATCGAAGCGGTTATTAAACCATTCAAACTTGAAGATGTAAAAGATGCCCTTGCCGAAATCGGTATTACCGGAATGACAGTGAGTGAGGTCAAAGGTTACGGCCGCCAAAAAGGTCACAGCGAACTCTACCGCGGTGCCGAATATGTTGTGGATTTTCTTCCCAAAATTAAAATGGAAATGGTTGTTGACGAAGAGAATGTGGCGCAGGTTATTAACACCGTTGTGGAAGCAGCCCGTACCGGTAAGATCGGCGACGGTAAAATTTTTGTCAGCGATATTGATAAAATTGTACGGATCCGTACCGGTGAAACGGACTCCGAAGCCGTATAACAACACGCTTCTTTAACCCCGGAAGGTGACGGTTCCGATCACCTTCGACTGGCTTTTCTCCTCTTTTTTCGTTAAGATATCCTTAGTTTTTCTTTAAAGGAATAAGATGGAAGATTTTTCTTATGTTATTGATACCTTCTTTGCACTGTTTGCGATGACGCTCATTATTTTTATGGTACCGGGGTTTGCCATGCTTGAAGCGGGCTTGGTGCGAACCAAATATGTACGCCGCATTTTTGTTTCAAATGGCATTTGTCGGTAAAACCGTCAATATTATGAGCGGGGGTGTGAGTGAACGGGTACGTATGATTCCTCTGACCATTTTTACCGTAGTGATGGCAGCATTTATCTATCCGATAGTCGTCAATGTCTCATGGGGTGCTGATATGTTAGAACATACCTTTCTCGATCTCAATATGTATGATCTTGCCGGCTCAACAGTGATTCATTCTACCGGTGGCTGGGCATTGTTGGCCGCAATTTTAATTATGGGACCGCGTCGCGGTCGTTATGGAGAGGGAACAATCAAAGTGATTCCGGCATCAAATATTCCTCTGGTTGTACTGGGTGCATTATTGCTTTGGATCGGTTGGTTTGGTTTTAACGGCGGCTCGGTCGGCTCCATTTCATCAAAAGAGAGTGCCGATGCCGTGGCATTAACCATTATGAATACCAATACGGCCGGTCTTGCCGGTGCTATTATTGCCGGTATAATTATGTATGTTCGCTATAAACTTTTTGATATTACCATGATACTCAACGGTGCATTGGGCGGCTTGGTAGCGATTACTGCGGGACCGGATCTGTACAATATGTACGTACCGATACTTGTCGGTGCAATCGGCGGTGCTTTGGTTGTTTTTGCGGTGCCGCTTTTTGATACTTTGAAATTGGACGATCCGGTCGGAGCCCTTTCGGTGCATCTGGTCAACGGGATTTGGGGGACACTTGCCGTTGGGATTTTCGTGTCGGAGATCTCCTTTGTTGATCAGCTCAAAGGGGTGGTTTTGATCGGTATTTTTGTGTTTTGTGTGTCGTATGGTGTCTTGAAATTGATTAACCGGTTCGTTCCCTATTGCGCCGACGATGAGATACAGCTTGAAGGATTGGATGTTAATGAATGCGGTGTTGAAGCGTATCCGGAGTTTAAGCGCTCTATTTAACGCTTCTGTAACGCAATCTTCTCTATAATGGGCAGTATGTTACGACACAGCTCCTCCCTCTTTGTCTCTGTCATGCTGCACGCAGCACTTCTGTTGGGAGTGTTGGCTCTTTACCATTTTATTGAGATGCCGTCTTTGTCGCAGTCTGCTAAAGAGCATCGGGTCTGTTTATGTTTGGCAGATGTCGTCCACGCGTTGCCAAAAGTGCCGCCACCCATCGAAGCGGAGCCCTCCGTTATACCCAAATCACTTCCGCTTCCGAGTACACCGCCGCATGAAGTCACAAAAACTACAAAAACCGTTACGAAAAAATCGCTGCCTTCCAAGCAGAGTGCGCCACAAAAAGTGATTGAAACACGCTCCATACCAAAGCAAGCACATCAAGAGCGTGTTACTGAGAATAGTGTTGAAAACCATGAAGATTCGATAGAATCGTTAAAGCCGGAAGAACCGCTAAACGAGAAAGAAAGGTCGCCAAACGTCTCTCATAATGTGGTGCAAGAGACACCTGCTAGGACCGAAGCACCTGTCACAACAAAAAGTGAGGAGGCGATCTACCTGCAAGAGCATCTGCAGGTAATAGCACAACTGTTACGAAAGCATTTATACTACCCCAAACGGGCACGGAAACGTCATATTGAAGGGGATGTGGTGGTGGTGTTTGAACTGTTGCAAAACGGTAGCATCGGTTCCGTACATGTAAAAAAAAGCAGTCATAGAAAGATACTTGACCGTGCTGCAGTAAAGACGATAGGCAAACTTTCGGGCAAGGTTCCCAAGCCGTCGCAAACCATTCGTATTGAAATTCCCATAACGTTTCGGCTGCGATCGTAGCAACCGCATGGATTTGCAAGAAAAAGAGTCCGTATTGAAGCAACATATTAACTGCAACGGTGTAAAATTTGATAATTGCAAAAAGGAAACGACATGAAATCCCATACACTCTTAATGCCGCTGGATATGCATTTGCATCTTCGAGACGGCGTGATGCTTGAGACGGTTGCACCGCTGACATCATACAGCTTCAGCGGCGCTATCGTGATGCCTAATTTGGTACCGCCCATTACGACCAAAGAGGATGTGACGGCCTATAAAGAGCGGATTTATGCCGCATTGGGACGGGTTGAAGCAGCTGATGATCTGTTGATGGTCGATGATTTTTTTGAGCCTTATATGACTCTGTTTTACCAGAATTATGACAGAGCGTTTTTAGAAGATATTGTTGATGACATTGCGGCTGTCAAGCTGTACCCGGCAGGTATTACAACAAACAGTGAAGGGGGAGTGAGTGCCTTTGATCTCAATACGATGCGACCGACACTCGAAGCAATGAGTGAACTGGGTATTCCGTTGTGCGTCCATGGTGAGAGTGACGGTTTTGTGATGGATCGCGAGGCTGAGTTTATGACGGTTTATGATATGTTGGCATCACATTTTCCCAAGCTCAAAGTCATTATGGAGCATATTACAACAAAAGAGGCGGTTGCGATGCTCGATAAGTATCCCAATCTGTATGCAACCGTGACCCTGCATCATCTGCTTATTACCCTTGATGATGTTGCCGGCGGTATGTTACGACCGCATCTGTTTTGTAAACCTATTGCCAAACGTCCCGAAGATAGAGCGGCACTGTTGGAGATTGCTTTGAATGCACACCCCAAGGTAATGTTCGGTTCGGATTCGGCGCCACATCCGCAACATGCCAAAGAAGCTTGCGGCTGTGCGGCGGGTGTATTTACGGCGCCGATCGCATTGCAACTGTTGTGCGAGCTCTTTGACGCGCACGGAAAGTTAGAGAACTTGCAAGCTTTTGTCAGCGATAATGCACAGAGTATTTACGGTATTTGTCCGGAATTTAAAGAGGTGGTGCTTGTAGAATCTCCTTTTGAAGTACCGGAACATTACGGTACGGTGGTACCGATGTATGCCGGTGAGACAATAGCATGGTCAATAGAGAACGTTGAATAAAGTTTTATTGCTCGAAGACGACCTGCTTTTTGGTGAATCGCTGCAAGATCTCCTCGAAGAGGATGGGTATGAGGTGCAGTGGTGTCGTAACGGTCAAGAAGCACTCGATGCCACGTTTCATACGAAGTTCGATATCTATCTGCTCGATATTAATGTTCCGTTGATAGACGGCATATCACTTTTACATGATCTACGCCGTGGAGACGATAAGACGCCTGCCATATTTTTAACATCTCATGTTGAAAAAGAGATGATGGTTCAAGGGTTTCAAAGCGGCGCCGATGACTATATGACGAAACCCTTTGATACAGACGAGCTGTTGTTGCGGATGAATGCACGGCTAATGCGTACAGCTAAAATGTGTGACGAATGCGGTGTTTTACAACTCGATCATCAGCAAAAAAGGGCATTTATAGAGGGAGTTGAACTGAACCTTTCTGTTAAAGAGTATGCATTACTCTCACTGTTGGCACGTCATGTCAATAAAGTTGTGACCAAGGAGATGATTGCCGCAGAGTTATGGAGTGCATCAGAAAGTGCCAGTAACGGTGCCATTCGTGTCTATATTAATCGCCTCAAAGGAGAGCTTGGCAATATGGTTATTGAGAACATACGCGGGATAGGGTATCGGCTTGTTTCGTGAGGTAAGACTTTCCATCATACTGTTTTATGTTATCACCGTAATGCTTTTTATTGTCGGTTTTTATTATGTCAATACCATTTTGGCATATTCCAATGTGACGTTTATTTTGCTTGTGATGTTATTGTTGAGCATTGTTATGGCGGTGATGATTGCAACCCTTTCCATAGATCCGTTAAAAGATCACTTTGAAAAACTTGAACATTTCTCTAAAGAGACGCTGCATGAGTTGAATCTTCCGATCAGTACTATTCATGCCAATACTTCCATGCTTCGAAAAACTTTGGATGATGCAAAGAGTTTAAAACGGCTTGAGCGTATTGAAGGGGCATGCATTTTACTGCATGAGCGTTACAGCGAATTGGACTATCTCATTAAAAAGCAGATGCATAAAGAGACAATAGAGACGGTGGAGTTGAGTGCATTTTTACAGTCTCGACTGCGTTTGCTGGGTTCATTATACGATCATGTGGATTTTTCAACGCATCTCAATGACTACGGTGTGAAACTCGATAGAATGGGTTTACAAAAAGTGATTGACAATCTCATCGATAATGCCGTGAAATACTCGAATGCGCCGGTATGTGTCGAAGTCTCACTTGAGCATGGTATATTACGTATTACCGATAACGGACGAGGTATGGATGAGATGGAACTGATTCGGATATTTGACCGATATTATCAAAATGATGCTACAGTGTCAGGATACGGCATTGGCTTGGCTTTGGTAAAAAACTACTGTGATCGGCATCGCATTAAATTACATGTAAAATCCATTAAAGGAGAAGGAACAACGATGATATTAGATTTCCAAGGAGTAGAACAATGAACGAGACCGCAATGTTGGCTATGGCAGAACAGGCACTGGATTTTGGGGTTATCGGCTTGTTGATTCTCATGAGTATTGTTGCGCTGTGGCTTTTTATTGAACGGCTGATGTTTTATCGTTCGGTAGATATGACGGCGTATGATAACAAAGATCTTTTTGAGTTGGAGCTTGGAAACAATGTTTCAATCATTGCAACAATCGGCTCCAATGCACCGTATATCGGTCTGCTTGGAACGGTTATTGGTATTATGATTACCTTTTATTCACTGGGGGATGTTGGAACGGTTGACCCGAAAAAGATTATGACTGGGCTTGCATTGGCGCTCAAAGCAACAGCGATGGGACTTGTCGTTGCTATTCCTTCGATTGTTTTTTACAATATATTACTGCGTAAAATGGAACGTTTGCTAACCTTATGGGACGTTCATCATGCTGACGGAACCCGGTAGTTACGCAATATGAAAAAGATGCAGCGATTTGATCAGATTAATGTGATTCCTTTTATTGATATTATGCTGGTTCTGCTGGTCATGGTATTGACTACAGCTACGTTTATTAAAAGCGGAGTTATTGAAGTAGAACTTCCTGAATCACAAAGTAAACAGCTTCAAGAGAAAACTGATGATGAGGTGAATATTGTTATTGACAAAAAGGGGACGCTTTTTATTGACAATGTCAAAGTCGATATGAGACAACTTGAAGAGAAGCTACGTGATATAAGCAACGATCAGACGGTAGTCTTGCGTAGCGATAAAGAAGCGGCATTTCACTATTTTGTCGATGTCATGGATATTTTAAAAAAGCTGGAGCATGAACAGCTCTATATTGTGACAAAAGAGAGCTCTCAATAGCCGACATCCAGTAAACGGAAGGGTGATGCTGAACGATTTGCTTCGACTGCGTCATGTTGGGAGCGCTCTATGGATTGTGTCGAAAACTTCTTTGGTTCCATGATCTCAACGGGATTGTTTGCACGGTTTATAAAATAAAAAAGTACCGCAACTACGACAACACCTGCGTACAGAAGCAGGTAACGTTTAATATATTTCAATTCAAAAGGTTGTTTCATGATAGAATTATACTCACTTTGGTATAATATTTTGCATTTAAAATTTTAGGAATAGTAAATTATGTCCATTATATTTTATGATAAAGAAGCAACTCAGGAATATCCCGAATTAATTGATGCATATATTGAGAACGATAAATGGGTCGCTTTTTTTATAGGATTGAGTTGGATTTTTATTGTTTCGGTGACGGTGTTGTTGGCACACCCCTATGTTTTAAGTGCCATCGGTTGCGGTGTTTTGGCACTATTGAGCATTCTCTTTTACCGATTTTTCAAAGGGCACGAGCCGTTTCGAATTATTGCTGCTGTAAGTATCGTTGTTTTTGCAATTATATTGATTCAATCCAATTACGGAATGATGGAGACGCACCTCTATTTTTTTATAGCGATGAGTATTTTTTTACTTTATAATGATACCAAACCGTTGCATATTGCTGTGGTATTGATGATGACATACTATTTTTTTGCGTACAAACTTCAAGGAATTGGCAGCACGTTTTTCGATGTTCCTGTTATGCTGTTTGAGCCAAATCACTATACGCTTTCCACATTAGTGATGTATCTTTTTTTCTTGGTGGTAGAGTGGGGTATTTTATATATCGTGATTAAAAATTCACGTCGAAATTTTTTTAATTCACTGCAGGATAACGAAGAGATTTTTGAAAAGTATAAAGAACTCCAAATTTTTGATGCGCTGTATGAAGCTACCAATAACGGGGTACTTGTAACGACTCATGACGGGGTGATTCTCTCTGCCAACAAAGCGTTTGAGCTTTTAAGCGGTTATTCCGAAGAGTATCTCATTGGGAAAAATCCACGCATTTTAAAATCTCAAAAGCACAATAATGCGTTTTATGTAGAGATGTGGAACAGCCTGCAGCATAAACACCGATTTGAAGGTGAAATTTGGAATCGGACTCGTGATGGCAAAAGTGTTCCCTTTTGGTTGGATATTCGCGCGGTGATGGATCATGGGATTGTATTTCACTATGTCGGTGTTTATGTAGACCTTTCGGAAAAACTGCAAGCCGATCGTAAAATGAGTTTTATGGCACATCATGATACGCTGACGCAACTGCCGAATCGGGAGTCGTTTAATCAGCAGCTTAAACATGCTATTTATCTTGCCAAAGGCGATAATCAGCGTTTGGCACTGCTCTCCATCGATCTGGACCGTTTTAAAATTATTAACGATACCATGGGGCATAATATTGGTGACGAACTCATTAAAGAAGTAGCTCTTGGCTTAAAAAACATTTTAAAAGAGCGTGATATTTTAGCCCGTCCGGGAGGCGATGAGTTTTTGGTACTGCTTGAAAATATCCGTTCCGAAAATGAGGCAGCGCAACTTGCAGCCAATGTAGCAGAGCTGTTTCAGCAATCATTTGAGATTCACGGCCATGCGATCCACACCAGTGCAAGTATTGGTATTGCCATCTTTCCTGAAGATGCAGACAATCAGACCGGTCTTATGAAAGCGGCCGACAGTGCGATGCACCAAGCAAAAAATAAAGGTAAAAACAGTTTTGAGTTCTTTACGAGTGAACTTTCGTCACGTGTGTCACGAAGCATGCAGCTTGAAAATGCACTGCACAAAGCCATTGAAAATAAAGAGCTCTTTTTATCGTTTCAGCCGCAACATCTTTTTGGATCCGGAAAGCTGGTCAGTGCCGAAGTACTGTTACGCTGGGACTCCAAAGAGTTTGGGTTTGTCTCACCCGATGAATTTATTCCTATTGCCGAAGAGAGCGGACTCATTATTGAGATTGGAGAGTGGGTTTTTAGACAATCGTGTAAAGCGGTACGTGCCTTTAAAGGTATCTATCCCGATTTGAAACATATTGCCGTGAATGTCTCTAGCGAACAGTTTAGCAGCTATGACATTATTTCCAAATTTCCTGCCATTGTTAAAGAGCAAGGCATTGCCACGTCAGATATAGAGATTGAACTTACGGAACGTTCGGTGATGGAGCAGACTGAAAGCGGTAATAATGTATTGCAAAAATTACGCTCACTCGGGTTTAAAATTTCCGTTGATGATTTTGGAACCGGCTATTCATCGATGAGTTATCTGAAATCACTTCCTATTGATGTGGTGAAAGTGGATAAATCATTTATTGACGGGCTACCGCACGATGAAGGCGATACGGTCATTGTTAAGGCAATCTTGGCACTGATTCAAAACTTGGGTTACGAGACCGTTGCCGAAGGGGTAGAGTATAAAGAGCAAGCAGAGATGTTGCGCGGTCTGGGTTGTGATATTGCACAAGGGTATCTGTTCAGCAAGCCGCTAACCTACAGTGATTTTATTGACTATATTGAGCAGGCAATGAAAGCGGCACGCTAAAGGTTTAGTGGCACTGTAAAATGCTCCGTGCCGGATTGTTTATAAAATCATAACCGTTGTAGATTGTAAATACGGCATAGAGAATGACAGCAATGGCGGCAAGCTGCATCATGACGTTTCGAAAGCTGCTTTTTTGCGTCATACTGACAAAAAAACCAAGTGAAAAAAGCGCCGGTATGGTACTCATGCCAAAAACAAACATTACTAATGCTCCGTAAAACGGATCGGCTGTGCTGGCTGCCGTGACAGCAAAAAAATAGACCAGACCGCACGGAAGCAGACCGTTGAGCATTCCTAATAAAAAGAAGCTAAAAAGAGATTCGCTCTGAATGAGCTGTTTAAAACGTTTTTGATACCAGCTGTTTTGTAGTAAAGAGTGCTCAATGAGCGATAAAAATTTTAGTTTGCCCAATAGAGAGAGACCGGTTAAAAGCATCACAATTCCGGCAAAAATCAGGAGCGCTCCGCGCGTCGTGCTGTCAAAAGTAGCGACACTTCCCAAATAACCGAAGACGGCGCCGAGAGTTACGTAGGTAGTTACCCGTCCCAATGAGTAGAGCAGATGTGCGAGTGACTCTTTGGTGCGATCCCAACGGCTGTTGACTTTGGCGCTGGTATAGGCAATGACAATACCGCCGCACATACCGACACAATGTCCAAAAGAGCCTAAAAAAGCGATGGTGACAATAGAGACAAGATCAATGGCTTCCATCTAAGAATCTCCTAAAAGCTGTTGACGAATATTGGGGTCTTGCAGGGTTTCGCCGTGCAGTATTTTTGTTCTCATGCTGTTGTAGTCAATAGTAGTGCCTTGGGGACACTGTTCCTGAGCAGCAAAACCAAAATTCATTGGTGTACGTGCGTCACGTCGGTAGCACGCTTTGGTGGCATCTACCCATACGTGGGTATCTTCAGTTTGCGTCCAGATAACAACATTATCTTTAAAAGGTTGATGTTCCAGCCAGGAAACGGCACAGCCTATGTCGTCAAAAAACCATGTTTTCCCTTTGTTGTTGATAATCTCTACGGCATAGGGGAGTTGCTCTATTTCCATTTTACATGTAGAACATTGGTACTCTTTAGGCGTCATGCTGATGACGCCGGCATCAGTATTGCCCAACACAATCACTTTGGCATGTTTGTTGTCGGCTATGGAGATGACGACCATGACAATTGCTGCAATGAGCAGGGCAACACTAAGAAGCGGCATGACTATTTTTTTCATAAAAACTCCATCGGTAAAAAATATGGGGCATACAGCAAGCAGAGGCCTCTAGATTACAGAGCATGGAAAACTAAAAAGAGATTATACACACTCTTTAACGTATTGTAGATAATAAATTTTACAATAGGGCAGTATTAGTGCTCTATAATAAGTATAGAATATAATATTATTAAGTCAAAATTATACCTTCAAGGCGTTACAATAGTGTTAAAGTTTACGGTATTTCCACCGATTTATAAAAGAGTTACAGTAGTAGTGTAAAATTATATAATTAAAAAAAATAAATAAAAATATTTACTGTATGGTTCTACTGTTTTATGCAGTAATACGGCAGATGTACAGAAGGGGTGGATGTGACAGAGAAAATATCAGTATGGATCTCATGGACAGCCATAGCTACAACGTTATATGCATCGAATGTCAACGCGATAACGCCGCTATGGAGTTCGACGCCGCTTGGGCAAAGTACCTCATTTAAACCGCTGGGCTTTAACATTACAACGACCAATGATCATGCGCAATCGAGTTATTCGGTGGAATGCCTGGGGTGCCATGACGGGGTGAATGCCAAAAATGCGTTTGTTACCCGACATATGTCTGAAAGCCAAGAAAGTTTAAAGCTACGTACTCTGGCAGGGAGTGCAAAACAGCATCATCCTGTTAATATTGCTTATGTTGAAGGAAAAGCCGGTTTACGACCGATTAACACGACATTAAAAGGAGTGTGGAAAGGTGGTGTAAGAACCATTGCAGATATTTTGGTTGAGGGCCGCGTGGAGTGCAGCACATGTCATCTGGATCCTCATGTGATGGATCCGGATACAATGACACTGCGCAATTCCAACGCAAGAAGCGTTCTGTGTACGTCGTGTCATAATCAATAAACACGAACAGAACGCCGCCATTATGATGTAAGCAAGAAGCGCTTTACATCATTCCCGGCATACCCCCCATACCGCCCATGCCACCCATGTCAGGTGCCGGCATTGCCGGTTTCTCTTCAGGAATCTCAACAATAGCTGCTTCAGTGGTGAGCAGTAAGCTTGAAACGGAACTTGCATTACTCAGAGCAACTCGTGATACTTTAAAAGGATCTATAATTCCGGCTTCAAACATATCGACGTACTCCCCTGTAGCGGCATTAAAACCAATGGTTTTACTCGCAGCACTGGTAATACCGTTGACTACGACACCGGTGTCATAACCGGCATTTTCAGCAATCTGTTTGACCGGTGCACTAATGGCACGCATGATAATTTCATAACCGATTTTTTGATCACCTTCAAGCGATAAAGAGACTTGGGCACCGGCATGAATCAGTGCGGCACCTCCACCGATTAAGATGCCTTCTTCAACGGCAGCTTTGGTTGCAGAGAGTGCGTCATCAACACGATCTTTTTTCTCTTTCATTTCCGTTTCAGTAGCGGCACCTACTTTAATGACGGCAACACCGCCGCTAAGTTTGGCCAGACGCTCTTGAAGTTTTTCTTTATCGTATTCTGACGAAGTTGCTTCAAGTTGTGTCTTAATCTCATTCACACGTGCTTCTACAGCGGCTTTATCGCCGGCACCGTCAACAATAGTCGTATTGTCTTTATCGATGACGACGCGTGCAGCGCTTCCAAGGTCGTCAAGCGTGGTTGACTCTAGTGTGCGGCCTACCTCTTCAGAAATAACGGTTCCACCTGTTAGTGTTGCGATATCTTGCAACATTGCTTTACGGCGATCTCCAAATCCGGGAGCTTTTACGGCAGAGATATTTAAAATGCCGCGAAGCTTGTTGACAACCAAGGTTGCTAGTGCTTCACCTTCAACATCTTCGGCAATGATAAGCAGTGGACGTGATGATTTTTGCACCTGCTCAAGTACCGGAAGAAGGTCTTTGAGGTTAGAAATTTTCTGATCGAACAGCAAAATAAATGGATTTTCAATCTCAGCAATCATCTTTTCACTGTTGGTAATAAAGTAAGGGCTTAAATAACCGCGGTCAAACTGCATTCCTTCAACCACATTCAGTTCATCATTGATTCCTTTGGCCTCTTCAACGGTAATAACACCATCTTGCCCCACTTTTTCCATGGCTTCGGCAATCATGTTACCGATGGAAGCATCGGAATTGGCAGAGATGGTAGCTACCTGAGCAATCTCTTTTTGATCTTTAATGACTTTAGAAGAGGCTTTAAGCTTCTCTAAAATTGCCTCTGTTGCTTTGTCCATACCGCGTTTAACCTCTACCGGATTGGCACCGGCAGTAATATTACGCAGCCCTTCTTGAAAAATTGCATTGGCAAGAATGGTTGCTGTTGTGGTACCGTCACCTGCTTCATCGGCAGTATTGGATGCTACCTCTTTGACCAGTTGTGCACCCATGTTTTCCAATGGATCTTTGAGTTCAATCTCACGAGCAACCGAAACACCGTCTTTGGTAATGCTTGGTGAGCCGTAGCTTTTCTGAATCAATACATTGCGGCCGCGCGGCCCCATAGTGACTTTAACCGCATCGGTTAGTTTTTGAACGCCACGTGCGAGTTCGTTACGCGCACTATCTGAAAAATGAATATCTTTTGCCATAAATTTCTCCTCAATATTAGTTTAAAGTGATACTATTTGATGATACCAAAGAGGTCATCAACATCAATAATTAAGTATTTTTCACCGTTAACTTCAAACTCGTTACCGGCATACTTGCCAAATACAACAACATCATTGACACTGACATTGTCAACATCACTGCTTACTGCAACAACTTTGCCTTGTGAAGGCTTCTCTTTTGCATTGTCAGGAATAATAATACCTGATGCCGTAGTACTTGCCTCTTCGGTTCGTTGAACCAGAACACGTTTTCCCAATGGTTGAAAATTCATAATATTCCTTTAAGCTATAAATTTTTTTATGAACGGTATTTTACTTTACTTTTGGTTAATTGTCAACTCTTTTAGTCAAAGTGACTAAAGTATATTTAGCATTAGTATCGTAATGATAGTATGTTCCGGTAAATTTACATGTAAAAAATGTAGCTATTTCAAAAAAGAGTCTTTCAATGAAATTTAAAGAAACTCCGCTATAATTTCACTCTCTTTTAGAGTGTGTCACGGTAGCTCAGCTGGTTAGAGCACTGGTCTCATAAGCCGGGGGTCGGGGGTTCAAGTCCCCCCCTTGACACCATTAAATCCCTAAAATATACAACTTTAGACAATACTATTAGCAGACTTTTCAAAAAAGCCTCTAAAATAAGAGATTCATCTTCTTGGAGTATACGGACTTCCAGTTGTCCCATTCTGTCCATATGGGTTACCAAAGATGAGTGAAGCTTAATTGGCTTGGGCATAAAGATCATTAAATAGAGGATCTTTCTCTTTTATCTTTGAGAGTGTCACTCTGCTCTGCGCTATAGCTTACGCCATTCTCCCTGTCAATCTCTGCTTAGTCTATCATCAAGAACGACTTCATACATTTCGCTTTTAGCATCAAAGTAATCGTATCCAAGTTTTTTGAAAAGCTCTATTGCTGGGAGTTCTGATTGTAGGTATTCGCTCATTTATTTATCCTCATCTTCAGTATGTCGGAAATTTCAACATACTATATTTATTAAGTTCTTCGCTTTATTTTTGAGTAAGATAGTGTTTCATCTTGAAACATTGAAAATTAAAGATAAAATCAAACATCATGTTTTAACACCCTCTTATCTGTTTTATAATATAAATAGACATCTTGAATTACCCATGCTAATTTCATTAGGGGTAATAAAAACTTTAACTGTTTTTACAAGTGGCTTTTCGTCCTGCCGTATGGGCGACCAAATATTTACAATGGAGTTATAATTATGAAAAAAACTATCGCAAACACAAATAGCTATTTTTCCACTTCTGTTAAAAAAGAAAAAATGATTGTAAATTCCGTATATACTTCTTCTAAAGTTGAAGGTTCTAAAACAACAAAAAAAGAACTTAAAGAACATTATAAGCTTATTCATTCGTAATCTCTTCAATTTTTGATTTTAGCAACTCTTTCATAGGCTCATAATTACAATCATACCCTTGATGAACTTTTTCAATATACTTATCCCCATTTTTAAGATTTAGTCCTATCATAGGAAAACCATTTTTAGCTAAAATAATATCACATACCAATCTACTAAGCCTACCATTACCCTCACGAAATGGGTGTATAAAAAGAAATTCACTAATCAACTGAGACAAGTCTAAGGTAATGAGATCTATATCATCATACTCTTTTGAAGTAATCTTTATTATCAATGCATTAAGTTGTGGGATAGCATTTAAGAAGTCAAGTCTCCAAACCCAAGCTTCATCTCCACCACCTTTCCTCATCTCAACAGTTCTTAAATCCCCTGCAAATGGGTATATAGTTTCAAATATATTCTTATGCCATTTTTTGATAGTGTTAAAATTAAAAGGTTTAGATATGTCAAGGTTCTCTACCAAATAGTCATAAAGTTCTAAAAGTTTTAAGTCCTCTTGTTTTTGGATTAAATCTTGATTGGTTGATTTTAAGTAGTTGATACAGACCCCGTGTTTAGTTGTAATGGTTTGTATATTTTTGCTATCCCAGTTATTCCAAGGATTATTTATAATATCTTCATCATCTATAAAACCACATTCATTAGTTCTATTTTTCAATATACTTAATGGCGGTCTTTTCTCAGTAAAATACTTACTATCACTCTCAT
>Ga0256833_1001258_pt1 | contig 18806 bp, 19 predicted proteins | sample 356284metaG_FD_190535 | JGI IMG/M metagenome (GOLD analysis project Ga0256833, IMG submission 190535) | Hydrothermal vent microbial communities from Mid Atlantic Ridge, Atlantic Ocean - 356-284 | ecosystem: Environmental > Aquatic > Marine > Hydrothermal vents | place: Atlantic Ocean: Mid... | reverse complement strand
TTAAACGTGAGGGAACTTTTTTCTTAGATGGTACCACTCAAAAAATTAATCTTGATTGGTCTGCAGTAGATCATAATTCAAGTGGTGGAGGAGATTTAGCAGCTATTAAAAGCGAATCAGGGGAAGATTTTTTCCGTCTTCAACAAGTAGATACTCTTTATGACCGTTGGGATGCTCGTAATGAAACCCCACTCCCAAGCACTGAATATACTTATCGTACCACTCTTACTATCTACGACTCACTGGGCACTCCCCACGAAATTACTATTTATTATGACCGAACCACCAAAGACAATGTCTATGAGTTTTTGATTACTTGTGATCCTCGGGAAGACCAACGAGATTTTACTAATGATGTTGTTCCTATGCAGTGGACCACTACAGAAGGTTCTGTTACAGTAAAGAGACAGATTCCCTCAGGAAATGTCCTTACTAAAGTTAAAAAAGGCATTTTAATGTATGGCCGTCTGGAATTTGATAACCAAGGAAATATTAAGCAATTTTATGAAACTTACCGGGTAGATCCAGATACCGGCGCTTTAGTACAAATTGTCAATGAAAGTGGAACTCCCGTGAATGATGCTGCAGATAAATTCAAGGTTATAGGTGCCCACGGTTATCCGGTTATTTTGGCCGATTTTTTGGGTCTCAATCTCGATCAAGATCCACCTCAAACAGAAGAAGATATTGTTGCGGCCCGAAAAGATATCCAAAATGTAGAGCTTAATTTCGGTTATTATTATAAAGATGGCGCCTGGCGTTCTGAGTCTGTACGTACTACACAATACGCTACCAGCAATTCTACCATCTTTTATGACCAGGATGGCTATGGTCCAGGTTATCTCGAATCTATTTCCGTAGACACCGAAGGAGTTATTACTGGGCACTATTCCAACGGCCGTGTTATCCCTCTTTGGATGGTAGGACTTGCCAACTTCAATGCTCCTGAAATGCTTGATAAAGCTGGAGGGAATCTTTTCCGTGAAACCACTCACTCTGGGCCGCCGGTTACAGGAAAACCGGGAACAAACGGTTTGGGCTCCATTGCTCCCAATAGCCTTGAGCAATCAAATGTTGATCTTGGTGAACAATTCGTCAAGATGATCACCATCCAGCGTGGTTTTCAGGCCGATGCCCGTACTATCACTGTCACTGATGCCATGCTGGAAGAGCTCATCAACCTAAAACGTTAAAATTCTACCTTAAAGGTCCTTTCGCGCATAGCATCCCCCTCCCCTTCCCCAAAGGAGAGGGGGAATCAATTTCTTTTTTTAGGAGAGTGATACTTAAATTTTCTTTTCTAAGAAAATTAAAAATTTTGAATTATTATCTATTTTGTGTTTTTATATATCATTGGTAGCATAATTTTATCGACAAAGTAGCATCGTGAGGCGAGTTTTACGTCTGTGCTATTTCTTTTCCCGAACACAGAGGAATGTAGATTTTTCGCTTTGCTCACAATGACGATGTTCAAAATGCTATCTGTTTTTATGTTCTTCAATAGATTTAAAGCACATTTGGAGGTTTAAATCTATGGAAACTCAAGAGATAGAAAATATTCTCCAAGAATATCTGGAAAAAACTAACCGAAGTATGAGGGAGCTTGAAATCCTTAAACAAATATCCACTGACAATCTTATGGCGGTTCTTGAACTTAGAAAGAGCCAGGAACTCTTGAGCCGTGAATTTAGAAGTTTCAAAGACGAGATGAAGGTCTTTAAAGATGAAATGAAAGCTTTCAAGGACGAAATGAAGGCTTTTAAAGATGAAATGAACAAAAAGTGGGGTGAACTTGCTAATCGTCTAGGGACCATTACCGAAGACATTTTCGCTCCCGGTATTCCCCATCTGGTAAAGTCTTTAGGTTACACTATTAAAGAAAAGATGCTCAACGTGGAATTTGGCAAGAATGGCCGCTTCCGGCAATACGACGCGCTGGTTATGGCAGAGGATGAAAACGGAAACGAAGTTCTTTTTGTGGCGGAGGTAAAGAGTCGGGCTCGAAGCGAAGATTTTGAGCAGTTAAAAGACCTACTTAAAGATCTCCTAGAATTTAAGCCCACTTATCAAAAAGTAAAGATCGTTCCTGTGCTTGCGGCCTTTAAAATTCCAGAAGATTTAGTAAACCTTGCTAGCAAAAAAGGGGTTCTCTTGGTACGTATGGGAGGCGAGTATCTTGAACCCTTAAACCCTGAAGTTGTAAAATAGACTTTTTCTGCACCACAGTCCTTTTCTCTTAAATGCTAAAGTAAAAAGAAGAGATGTTTTCAGACCTCTCAAAACGCCCTCTTTTAATCCTTTCATCCCTTTCTACTTGTGGCGCTTTTGCTTTGGCTACTACCGCTTTTTTTATGCCGGTCTATCTTAAAAAGATTGGTTTTTCTGGGCAGGAAATAGGAGGCCTCTATGCTGCGTTCAGTATAACTTCTATTATTACTTCCTTTCCTTCTGGATTGGCTTCTGACAGATTTTATGCCCGAAATTTAATTGCTTTGGCCCTAGGTTTCATGGGAATCGCTGCTTGGACCCAGAGTTACGTCAAATCTTTCACTCTCTTTGCTGCTGCTTATTTGCTTTACGGACTAGGGCAAAATCTCTTCAGAGTAAGCCTTGATGCCCTTCTCCTCAAAACCCTCCCTCAAAGGGTTGGAAAAACTTACGGTATCTTTAATGCTATGCGCATGTTGGGTTTCACTCTCGGAGGGTTAACCGGCGGTCTGCTGCTAGGAAATTTCGATTTCGTCTTTACCCTTCGCTTAGTAGGGACTTTTTATTTTTTGCTTACTCTTTACTGGTTTTTTCTCCCCCAAAATATCCCGGTAAAATTCGGCCTTCAAACTTACTGGGAAGATTTTAGAAAGCCCCGGGTCCTATTTTTTGCCTTTTGGCTCTATCTTTTTTACCTACATTGGGGAGCAGAATTTACCAGTTATGGGCTTTTTTTGAGAGAAAATCTAAGGCTTTCTCTTAAAGGGATGGGGCTTTACATGTCTGCAGAATTTGCCATGGTTGGCTTTGCAAGTTTTTTGAATGGCTATCGTCTTGAACGCGGAACAAATTTAGCAAGGCTAGCCACCCTTGGTCTTTTTTGTTCGGGAGCTGGGCACATGGGAATGATCATCGAAAAAATTCCTTTAAGCCTTGCTTTCCGCCTTCTCCATGGTTTCGGCGATGGCACAATCATGGTTCTTTCTTACGTTGGAATTGCCAAGCTTTTTCATCTCGAAAGAATCGGCGGTAACAGTGGCCTCATTACCCTTTCCATTATGTTAGGAAGCTTTACAGGCTCCCTTGTCTTTGGTCCTCTAGGAGCACATTTTGGTTATCAGTGGCCCCTTTTTATTTCCGGAGTAATTACCCTCTTTCTTATTCCTTTAGTACATCTGCCCCGTTTTCGAGAAGGAGAACAAATTGTTTAGCCTAAGTTCTTTTCTTCCGAAAAGATCTAAAAATTCAAGGGGCAAATTCCATGTTGGTCAAAGAAAGGCGTCAACACGCTCGTGTGACATTAAGCGGAAGTCGGGTTTTGTTAGGGGGTGGGTTTGAGGGGAAGCTTGCTAATGCCAGCATAAGTGGGATGGCCTTCTGGCAACCAGATGGAATAGAATTTGAGCCTGGAGATAGGCTCGATGTGGCCCTTAGGTTTCGTGGAGAAGAAATATCTGGGGAGGCAATTGTAGTTCACGTTACTGAAGGATTAGTGGGTTGCGAATGGGTGGATTTTAAAGACGAAAAACATCGCCGAGCCTATTATCACTGGTTGCTTGAGGGAGGAAATATTTAATTTTTGATTGCCAAAACAGCCCAAAATCCTGCCTCAGGCCAAAGACCTTCTTGAGGTTCTTCCTCGTAAGGTTGTGTTGAAGGAGGCTGAAAAAGGCTAGAATAACCCTTAAGAATGGAAAATCTTTCTCTTTTGAGCAGAAGCAAAATCTCCTCTCCTTTTCTAAAATGTGCCCACCGGTAAATCCTGTGTCCTCTCCTCGCCTTTTCTTCGTAAAATTTTCCCCAAGGAGATTCTTGTGGTATAAATCCTAAAAAGAGAAGCCCTCCTGAGGTTAAAATCCTTCGGCATTCTCGGATTACCTTTCTAGGATCAGAAACAAAACAGAGAGTGAAGAAGAGTCCACAAGCCTTAAAAATATGGTCTTTAAAAGGTGCCTTTTCTCCTACTCCGCAAATACAAAATATGCCCTTTTTTTGAGCCAAAGAAAGCATCTCGGGCGAGGGATCTAACCCATATTTAAACCCCAAGGCCTTAGCAAAGACCCCGGTGCCTACACCGATTTCCAGGCCGGGAGAAGGAACTTCACCTAAGGCCCTAAGAGCCTTAATTTCAGAAAGAAAGAGGGGGTTTTGGTCATACCAAGCATCATATTCCTGAGCAATTTCTCCAAAGATGTTTTTTAGTTTACGCCACATAAAATTAAAGCCAGGGCAACTGGATAAGATAATGAAAGAAGGGGGCTTATGCCCCCTTCTTTCATTTTAGATGTCAAAGTAAAGATAAAACTCGTAAGGATGGGGACGAAGGCGTACTTGATCAGCTTCATTTTCCCGTTTGTATTCAATCCATTTCCGGATGAGATCCTCGGTAAAGACATCACCTTTCATGAGAAATTCGTGATCTTCTTCAAGGGCTTGAAGGGCTTCTTCAAGACTAGCCGGAGTAGTTGGAATATCTTTGAGTTCTTCTGGTGGTAAGCTATAGAGATCTTTATCCATTGGTTCACCAGGGTCAATGCGGTTTTCGATACCGTCAAGGGCAGCCATAAGCATAGCGGCAAAGGCGAGGTAGCCATTACAGGAGGGGTCAGGGGTACGGAATTCTATTCTCTTGGCTTTGGGGCTTGGGCTATACATGGGGATCCGGATGGCAGCCGAACGGTTCCGACTGGAATAGCAAAGATTTACCGGCGCCTCAAAGCCAGGAGTTAAACGCTTATAAGAATTAGTGGTGGGGTTAGTAAAGGCGCACACCGCCTTACAATGTTTTAAAATACCACCAATAGCATAAAGGGCGGTTTCGGAAAGCCCAGCATAACGATCACCAGCAAAAACCGGCGTCTCGCCCTTCCAGATACTCATGTGGGTGTGCATTCCGGAGCCATTATCTCCAAAAAGTGGCTTTGGCATAAAAGTAACGGTCTTACCATGTTTATAGGCTACGTTTTTAATGATGTATTTAAACCACATGAGCTGGTCACCCATTTTAAGAAGCGGCGCAAAACGCATGTCGATCTCAGCCTGTCCGGCGGTAGCTACCTCATGGTGCTGACATTCCACGTGAATGCCAACCTTTTGCATCACAAGCACCATTTCTGTCCGAAGATCCTGAAATTTATCCGAAGGAGGTACGGGGAAATAACCTTCCTTATGGCGTGGCTTGTAACCCAAATTGGGACACTCTTCACGCCCAGAATTCCAGATCCCCTCAATAGAGTCCACGAAGTAAAAAGAATAATGGGCGCCACTGTCATAGCGGATATCATCAAAGATAAAAAATTCCGCCTCAGGCCCAAAGTAAGCTACATCCCCGATACCAGTGCTCTTTAGATATTCTTCGGCCTTTTTGGCCACATAACGGGGATCTCTGGTATAAGGCTCTTTGGTAATAGGATCATAAACGTTACAAAGGAGTACCAAAGTAGGAACTTCAAAAAAAGGGTCCATAACCGCGGTATCGGGATCGGGCACAATAATCATGTCACTTTCATGGATTTCTTGCCAACCACGAATAGAAGAACCATCAAAGCCAAAGCCTGCTTCAAAAGATTCTTCTGTGAGTTCTTCGATGGGAACAGAAAAATGCTGCCACATTCCGGGAAAGTCTGTAAAGCGTAGATCCACCATCTTGGCCCCATTCGCCTTGGCAAACTCTAAAACTTCCTTAGGTGTCATAACAAAACCTCCTTTTTTGAATTTTAATTTTGCGAGGACAAATCTCTTTAAGTAGTCCTTCAAGATAAGCTTTAAGGTCTGGCAACTCTTCATCCGGTAATTTTTCACCCTCAAGAGTGCGGACATAAAAGACGTCAGAAGCCAGATCGGCCCGGTTAGAAATAAAGGCCCGTTCGATATTAACTGGCCATTTAGAAAGGGCCTTCGCTAAGAAGTAAAGGAGTCCTAACTTATCCGGGGCGAAGATCTCTATAATAGTAAAAAAATCCGATTGGACGTTATCAAGGCGTACAAAAATTTCAGGCTCCTTTTCAGGCTTTTTTAAGGCACAGACCAAAGGCTTTAACTCCTTAAGACGTTTTTCTAGTTCTTCGTCTTTTTGAGCTGCTAAAGTACGATTAATGGTCTCTTGCACTTCCTCCCACCAAATTTCGCCATAAGGGGCTGCCACCTCGAAAACATCAAGAACTGTCCCGTCTGTCAAGGTAAAAATGCGGGCACAACGAATATCAAGATGGTGAAGGGCAAAAGATCCAGCAAGTTTAGCAAAAAGCCCTGGTTGGTCCTTCGTAATAATGACTACTCTGTAAATTCCATTGAGTCGTTTGACCAGAAAACGATAGAGACCATTTTCTTTTTTGAATTCCTTTACCAACCGAAGCTCGTTTTTAATTTCTTCCAAGGGAGCGTGGAGAAGATAGCAAGGAGGGAGAGTCTCTACTAGCAAACCAAATTCTTCTCTGAGAATTTCTTCCCTTTCAATAAGCTCTTGAACGGTATCTTTTTGGGCTAATTCCCCTTCACTTAATAATTTGGCTGCCTTTAGATATAGTTCCTTTACCAAAGCCGCTTTCCATTCATTCCAAGCGGATGGCCCCGTTGCACGTGAATCCGCTACCGTAAGATAATAAAGACGCGTAAGATGGGCTATATCTCTTGCTTCTCTAGCAAAATCCATAACAACCTTTTCTTCGGTAAGATCTCTTCGTAAGGCAGTCTCTATCATAAAGAGGTGCTGAGCCACAAGTTTAGAGACCTTTTGGGCCTGTTTGGGGGATAATCCTAGCCTAAGGGCAATATTATAGGCCTTTTGCGCTCCACTTTTGGCGTGACCAGGACCTTCTCCCTTGGTAATATCATGCAAGAGCGCAGCCAAAAATAAAACTTCTTCATCTTCTATGAGATCCCAGAAATCTGGCTCCTCATAACGCAATTTTCCAAGCTCATAAACAGTGAGAAAAAGGTGCTCGTCTAAAGGATGAATGTGGTAAACATCAAACTGAGTTAGGCCTAAAAGGCGTTCAAACTCTGGAAGCACGTAAAGCAAGATTCCTGTTTCGCGCAAACTTTTGAGAGCCAGGTAAGCATGTGGTTTGGTTAACAAATTTGTAAAGATACGGCCTTCAAAACCAGAAAATTTTTTAAGAGGAGAGCGTTCTTTTAGAAAAGTTCGAGTTAAATGATGAAGCCTTAGACCTGTTTCTGCCTGATAGAGAAAAATCCTGAGGAGGTAGGAAGGGTCAAGCAAGGCCTGCTCGCGGAAAAAAAGATGAATGCGACCAGATAGAACTTCAAGGCCTGGGGCCAAAAGCTTCCGCTCTTCGGGACGATGGCCCAAAATCATTTCCACGTGGTCAAAAAGGGCTTCGGTGCCCTCCCGGATTACATTCATTGCCCGATAAACATTAGTCATGAATTTTTCAATAGCTGCTTCTACATCTAAACCAAAACCTAATTTGACAGCCAAAGTGGGCTGGTATTCGAAATAAAGGCGATCTTCTTTGCGTTTTGTAAGATGATGAAGTTCTTCCCGTAAAAGGAGGAGGAAATCTGAGGCCGCACGTAAAGCTACCCTTTCTCCGGGAGTTATGAGGCCTGCCTTTTCCATGTCTTTCAGTTGTTGAAGGCCAAAAAGAATGCGGGCCGCCCACAAGAGAAATTGGTAGTCTCTCAAGCCTCCCAGTCCTTCTTTAAGATGCGGTTCTAAAATAAAAGTGTCTCCTTGATATTGCGAAAGCCTTTCTTGACGAGCATTTTTTAAGACCTCAAAAATTTCTTTTCTTCTTCCAGAAATAAGTCTTTCCTCAAAAAGGGAGGCTAATTTCTGAAAAAGGGCCCTTTTTCCTGCAACTAAACGCATATTCAAAAGAGCAGTAAAAAGAGAAAAATCGTTGAGAGCATCAGAAAGAACTTCTTCGAGAGTGCAAATTCGATAACCCACATCGAAACGGCGATCCCAAAGACGATAAACGATGGCCTGAAGAGCTTTTGAAAGAAGCTCCTCTTCTAGATCTTGGTGTAAAAAAAGAAGATCTACATCAGAATGAGGGCAAAGTATCTTTTGGCCATACCCACCGATGGCGATAACACAAAAGGGTTTACGCTTTAGGTCCGGCGGGAAAAGTTTTTTAATGAGTTGGTCCACCTCCCGGGCACGTTTCGTTACCTGAGGTTTTCCCCCACCGGAGGGGACCAACTCGAGCTTTTCTATGGCCATTTAAATGGCCTCCCGGCCCCTTTCGCCGGTACGAATTCTGATGGCTTCTTCCACAGGTAAAATAAAAATCTTACCGTCTCCAATCTTTCCAGTACGGGCGCTATTAATAATAGTTTCTACTACTTTATCCACCTGGTCTGCCTCTACTACGAGTTCTATTTTGACTTTAGGAAGAAAATCAACAATGTATTCTGCACCGCGATAAATTTCCCGGTGGCCTTTTTGACGACCAAAACCTTTGACCTCACTTACAGTCATCCCTTTAATTCCAATTCCTGCCAACGCCTCCTTCACCTCTTCGAGCTTGAAAGGTTTAATAATGGCTTCGATCTTTTTCATTTGCTCCTCCTTAAGAATTGCGCCTCTTAAAAATCTATATTCAAGTTCAATGCCAATCTTCAAAACATTTATTTTCAAGCCTAACTTCCGTTTACCCTTCCAAAGCCGGAGGACCAGGAAGATATTCTTTACAATTTTGTAATGATTTTGAGGTTTTCCTTACAATCTTGTTGAAATCTTTTGGGCTAGCAGGCTCTATACGCAGTATCATTCCTTCCACAAAAACCAAAGGCTCGAGGGCATAATGTTTCCTATGGAGAGAGAAAAGATAAGAACTCTCTTGAAGTTCGGTCTTTAGAAGTGGTAGGCAGGATCTCTTAAAAACTTCAGTTTGGATGGCGTTTATTACTTCAAAGGCCTTAAGATCTGGAAGCCCACCTTCGGCGGCCTGAGGGGTGGGTTTTTTTTCAAGAAGGGGCCAGATTTCCAAAAGCCTTCGAGAGACAGTCCCTACCAAAGTGATAAAATTAACAGGCTGGAAGGTACGACGTCGCGGAAAACGATAATAAAGTCTTCCTTCTTCGTCAAAAAGAATTTCTTTAAAAGCTACGTGACGGGCATAACTAGTAAAAGAAGCGTTAAATTTGAGACCTAAATCAAGGAGAGACACTTTAAGAGCTTTTGGTTTTTCGGGAAAGAGTGTTGGCCCGGAATTTTGGGAAGCCTCTAAAAGGTGTTTCCAAAAATTTTCTGCTAAGAGTTCCTGCTGACGGAGTAAAACAGCTAATTTGCGATGTAATTCATCAATGGTGCGTCGCTGAGTCTTTCTTGAAAGGCGGCGTAAATAAGCTTGTCGATGTTCTCGGAAGGAATCCGGATTTCGCTCAAAATCAAGGGCTTCGAAGGCAAGGTTTAACTCAACCGCCTTTTCTTTACCTCCATTTTGCAAATCTGGATGATAGGCCCTTTGCAAGGCCCGATAACAGGCTTTTACAAGGCCAAAAAGGGCCTTTTCGTCTAAATCTCGGACGATTTCAGGAGATATACCAAGGACTTCAAAGGGATTACGTTGCATGATCAATATTTTAACCGCTTCCCAAAGGAAGTGCTATTTGCCTCACATTTTGTAGTTGTATCAAATTTTTTAATTAACAAGGAAGATTTTGTTTGGTATTCCAAAACAAACTTTAGCCATAGGAGGAACCAATGTCTTTTACTGGTCTTTCCTACCCCATCCTTATCGGTAGTTTCCCCGGAAGAGATCACGAAGAAGCTCTTTCTTTAATCCTCAAATATACTCCCGAAATTCCGTGCTGGCCTCAACTCCCGGACCTTCCTGAAGAAGGAATGCTTGTCCAGTTTTCACGGGGTCTGCCGGGTTTTGATGCTCGTAATCTTATCATCGACCCGGAAAGACCCGATTTTGAAGAAGAGCAACTCAAATTTTATGAAGAATATCTCAAAATAAAAGAAGGGAAAAAGACTCTTTCCGAAAGCTTCTTTGCCATCAAAAAAGAAGAGGCCCCCGGGCTTTTTCTTTTAGATCAAAAAATAGCCACACTCCCTTCGAGACCTTATGCCCTTAAAGGCCAAATCACCGGCCCCTTTACCCTTGCCACTGGACTCAAAACCCCGGATGGAAGGGCCCCTTTTTACGATGAATCCTTACGAGACCTCATCACCAAGCTGGTAGCCTTAAAAGCAGCTTTCCAGGTGCATTTCTTTAAAAAGCATGGATTGCCTGTGATTATCTTTCTTGACGAACCCGCTCTGGCAGGTTTTGGCTCTTCAAGCTTTGTAGGAGTAAGTAGAGAAGAAGTAATAGCTGTTCTTCAGGAAGTGGCCACTGAAATAGAAGCTGCAGGAGGTATTCCAGGGGCACATGTTTGTGCCAATACGGAATGGGATCTCCTTATAGAATCCGGTCTCAAAATCCTTAATTTCGATGCCTTTGATTATCTTGACCGCTTTTTACTTTATGAAAAAGATATTTCTTCTTTTCTTTCTTCTGGCGGAAACGTAGCCTGGGGTATAGTACCAACCCTTAAAATGGAGGCCCTTAAAGAGACCACAGCAGAAGAATTGATTGGAAGATTGAATCAGGCCTTTGAAAGACTCAGCAAATTTAATCTTTCTCGAAAAAAAATCCTTAGACAATCTCTTCTTACCCCGAGTTGCGGGATGGGGACCTTGAAAGAAGAGCTGGTCTTGAAAGCTCTTTCTCTTTTAAGGCAAATAACTGAATCTTTTCGAAAAGATTTTTGATTTTGTAAGATTTTTCATGAGAGAGGCTTATTTTTATTGCTGTGTTAGGTGTAAGCTTCGCTTTCCCGCCCTCGAAAAAAGAGATTTTTGTCCTTCCTGTGGGGAGAAGCTGCAATTAAGAGCCAAGCGTCCTTTGGAATTGGACAATTACGAGAGAACGATCCGCCGGATTCAGCCTCCTTGTGTAGCTGTGTTAGAAAACATCCGCAGTGCTTGGAATGTAGGCTCAATGTTGCGCACAGGAGAAGCAGCTGGATTTTCTCATTTCTTTTTATGTGGCATTACCCCTACCCCTCAAAATCCAAAAGTGATCAAGACCGCTTTAGGGGCAGAAAGGGTCCTTAGTTGGTCTTATGTTCCCGATGCTCTGCAGGAAATCCAAAGCCTTAAAAAACGGGACTTTTTTCTATTAGCTCTGGAAACGGAAGGAAGTCTCCTTTGGCATCCAGGTCTTTCCTTACCTGAAAAGCCTCTGGCTATAATAGTAGGAAACGAACTTTGTGGTGTAGATCCGGAAGTATTAGAACTTTGTGACTTAACAATAAGGTTGCCCATGCGAGGAGCTAAATGTTCTCTCAATGTAAGTGTGGCCTTTGGAGTCATTGCCCTTTGGCTTTCGACCCTCAGGAAATAAATATCTTTTCAGAAAGAGCCTAAAAATCTTTTCTGCTTCAGCGGGATTTTAATTGGCTACAGGCCTTTTTGTGCTTTATAATCGGGCCTCAAATGACATTGGAACTTGAGAAAGAAAGAGAAATACTCATTCCAGATACCAGCGTATTTACTAATCCCGATGTTTACCGGGAATTTGGAAAGGATCCGCCAGAGGCCTTTGCTAATTTCTTAGAACTTGCTGCCCAGGCTCCGAATGTCAAGGTCTACATGCCAGCTTCAGTTTATGAAGAACTCAAAAAAATGCTTCGCACCTTCAAAATTCCACCCAAAGCCCGGGCTGTTTTCCGGGTTAAATCTCCTAAAAAATATGAGATCCAAATCCCGGCCTTTTTACTTTACGAGCTCATCGATGATATCCGACAACGCATCAATAAAGGCCTTCGGGTAGCCGAAGAAGCTGTGCGAGCTTCTGTCCAAAGAAGTCCAGATGAAATTATAAACGCTTTACGACGTAAATACCGAGAAGCCTTACGGGAAGGTATTGTAGATTCTAAAGAAGACATCGAGCTCATTTTATTAGCTCTTGAACTCGATGGCCTGCTCCTTTCTGCAGATCGCGGCATCCTTTCTCTGGCAGATAAGCTTGGCATTCGTTGGGTCCCCCCTGAAGAAATAAGAGATACTCTTGAGGGCCTCATCTACACCCCTTAAGGACCCATTGATAGGTATGGTGAAGGTCCTTCGAGAGTATTAGCGGCTCTAAAAGCCCTTTCTTTATAGCCTCTATTAGTTGGGATACAGTTTCGATCTTTTGAAGGGCTAAATTAGCTACACTGCCCAGTTCGTCTGTCGTATGGGCATCACTTCCCGCTACCATAGGAAGCCCAAAGGCCTGCGCAAAGGCGCGAGCTTTTTCGTTTTCCACAGGTGAAGTGCGACCGTTTAAGACTTCAATGGCATCAACCAATCCTTTCTCCAGCAATCTTTCATCGGGTATCCTTCCCCAGCGAAAAGGATGGGCCCAGATTACCAGCCCCTTTAGATGGTGAATTTCCGAAAATACTTCTTCAGCGGAAAGACCCGGTGGTAAATAGGGGACTTTATCGGGAGCAAAAAGCAAGAAGTCTCCTTCCCGTACGGAATATTCCATGCCAACAAAGACTTTAGGTCTTTTGAAGGGAAGACTTTTCAATTCGCAGGCGGCTTCGGTAGAAAAATGATCCGTAATGCAAACGACCTCAAGGCCTATTTCTTGGGCCCTTTGGAGACAATCACGCAAACTTTGGTGACCACAGGGTGAAATATCGGTGTGAACATGCAAATCTATTAATATTTTATCTTTAAACGTGGCCAAAAAGGGGGCACCTCCTTAGCGTATTTTTCATATTCGGGAAAAATACGTCTCAATTTCTTTTCTTCAAGCCGGGTGCCAATTAAAAGATAGATACTTAAAAGGATATCTGTCCAAAACCAAGACAGTGTTTGGTCCCGTATCCAGAGAAAGATAAAACCTGCAGTATAGAGGGGGTGTCGCAATCTTTTGAGAATGCCTTCACGTTTGAGGATGGGTTTTTCTTCTTTGAATCCTAGAAACTCCCAAAAGCCGTATACCTTAAAAGCCGCCCAAGATAAATAGAGAGCCAAAAGAAAAAGGCCAAGACGTATAGGAAAGGCCCAAGAGGGCCAGGGAAAAATATAAGGGCCATCGGAAAAATAGGTCCAAAACACAAGGGGTAAAACAGTTAGCAAACTAAAAAGATTGAAAAGAAGACGCCCATAACGGCGGAAAAAATTTTTTCTTTCAAGCCGCTTTCTTACTCTTTCGCTCAAAAGAAAACTATGAAGAAAGCACCAAAGGCCCCAGCTCAAAAGCAGGGGCCAAAGGTCTTTTACACTTTCAGTGGCTTTTTTAAACGTAATAGGAAGGTCTGAAAATATCACTTTCCAAGAAATGGGTAGAAATCATCTCTGCATAATCGTCAAGCCAATAAGCATCAGGGTTGCGGCGATAGATAAGGACTCGACCGGTATCCTCATCGTTAGCAGCACGGTGAAACTTGAAAATAATATGTTCTTCGGTAAGGGCTAAAATCTCAACTTTGCCTTTTTCGTGAGACATTGTAAAACGGGCCCTTTTAGCAAGTCCCGAAACTAAGCCTCTGGCTGCCTCAAAGATCTGGTAGCCCTCTTCTATAGGAACCGCATAGGGTCTATTGCCTATCGTGGGTCGGCATTGAAAAATGTAATAGGGAGCTATCCCAGCAAAGGAAAGCCGCCGGAAAAGTTCTGCTAAAACGTAAGGATCATCATTTACCCCCCGAATGATAGGGGTTTGGTTTACCACTACTGCTCCAGCTTTCAGAAGAAGGTCGCAAGCCTTTAACGCTTCGGGAGTCAATTCCCGGGGATGATCAAAATGGGCAATTACGTAGATTCGTTTTTGAGGGGTAGAATATTGTCTTATGAGCTCCAGTAGTTCAGGATCATTGATTATACGGAAAGGATAATACGCGGGAACTTTTGTACCGAGACGAATGATCCCCACATGAGGGATCTGGCGCATTTTGTGAATTATTTCTTTAAGACGGGCAGTAGGAAGCATCAGCGAATCCCCGCCAGAAATGATCACATTGGTAATTTCAGGATGAGATTCGATATAACGGGCAGCTTCATCTATATCTTCAAGTCTTTCGGGCCGGCCTCCATCGATAAAAAGTCGTTTACGAAAACAATAACGACAAAGGCCGGCACAACTGTTACTGGCCAAAAGAAGGGCTGTAGAATTGTACTTATGTTGTAACCCCGGCAGGACGGTGTAAGCTTTTTCATTGGAGGGGTCAAGGTTTCCCCATTCCCATTCCTGAAGTTCGTCTTCGTGTGGAAAGACAATACGGGCGAGCGGATCATTCTTGTCGGAAAGATCGATTAAATCCAAGTAATATGAAGGACATTTAAACGGGTATTTGGCCACCACACGTTGGATTTTCTCGTTTTCCGCAAGAGACGGCAAATGCCTCAGAGAGGTTATAAAAGTTGTCCGATGAGCCATGAGCACCTCCTTTCATTAAGCTGGGCCAGGAAAAGGCCTTTGGTGCAGGCAATTACCAAAAAGCGGTTAATTCCTTTTAACCTATAAAACCTTTCTTCGTCAAGAAAGATGTAAAAGAGTCTCAATTAAAATTTCTTGGAAATTAGTATAACGGAGATCAGAACCATCATAAAAAAGAATTTCGAGCTTTAGGGGCGGGATAGCACGTATTTGTTCTAAAACTTGGGGAAGAAGGTCTTTCAAAAGTGTTTTCCCCATTTGACCATAGGCCCATACCCAATATGCCTTTACAAAAGGATCTTCTGAAGAAGAGAGAGGGAAAAGATATTCTGGGGCCTTAAATTTTTCTAAAAGGTCTGGGAAGACCTGGGCCAACCGACCTGCTCCCCACATTACTCCGCGTTGGGCCGGAGGATACTCTAAAAAATTACCCTTTTCCCAACCATAGGAAATAAGAATAGATGTATATTCTTCGGCTAAAACCCGAGAATTTGCCAAAGATTCGGCCATCGCTTCCGGAACACCCCAAGCCATTCCTCCTGACTCCTCGTTCAACATCCACATAAAACGCCTTATCACAATACGGGCCTTTTCTAAGTCTTCAGAAGCAATTTGTGCCACTATTATCCCGATTGCTGCTATAGCTTTCCAGCGTACCGCTTCTTCTCGATGACAAAGGGCCCCGATAAGGGGGTTTATAACTTTACGAGGGGGAAAAGAAAGGATCTTTTTCTTCACCACAGGGAGGTCCTCCATCTCTAAAAGGCTTAGGACCTCCCTTTTTAAGGTCGTATGGTGCGCTTCAGACACCCTTTTCTCCTTTTATTGCCTTTCCGATCTGAATTCCCATCTCACGACATTCTTTAAGTTGCTCGTGAGTGGGAACAAATTTTATTCGCAGACCTGGATGGACAATTTCGGCCTTCATTTCTTCAAGTATTTTATTGATGTGTTTTACCGCTTCTCCGCTCCAACCAAAAGAACCAAAAGCAGCGGCTAGTTTTTTGCGTGGTCTCAAACCTTTTATATATGTTAAGACATCCGCCATCTGAGGAAGCATATTGTTGTTGAGGGTGGAAGATCCAAAGACAAGGGCTTTGGCTTCTAAGACCTGAGTCATAATATCGCTTCGATGGTCGATAGAAGCATTCATTACTTTTACAGAAATGCCTTCAGACATTAAACCCTCGGCAATAGCCATAGCCATTTTTTCAGTGCTGTGCCACATTGTCGCGTAAACTATTAAAGCAAAGTCGCGAGTCTGATAAGTACACCAACGTTCGTAAGCCTCGATGATATCTTTAATATGAGTACGCCAAATCACTCCATGATCTGGAAGGATCATATCAATTTCTAACTTCATTTCTTTTATAGTCTGTAAAAGCTTTTCTACTTGAGGAGAAAAGGGCAAAACAATATTAGCATAATATTTTGCCGCTTCTTGCATTAGTTCATCATATTTGACCTCATCGTCAAAGCGTTCACTGGTAGCATAATGTTGCCCAAAAGCGTCTTGAGAGATGAGAATTTTTTCTTCAGGAATATAAGAAACCATACTATCAGGCCAATGAATCATGCGAGTTTCAATAAACTGGACTGTACGTTTACCAAGTGAAATACTATCTCCGGTCTTCACTTCTATAAGAGGCCAACCTTCACAATGGAAATGATCTTTAAGGCCCTTGTACCCCATAGGAGAACAAAAGACCTTTTCGGGCTTCACACGCTCTATGATTTCGGGAAGGGCTCCGGAATGATCCATCTCCACATGATTGACCACAATGTAATCGACTTTTTGGGGGTCTCCCAAAAGCTTTATAAGATTGTGAATAAGATCGCTTGTGAAGGGTTTTTTCACAGTATCAAAAAGGGTGATCTTTTCGTCTAAAACTAGATAAGCATTATAGGTAGAACCCCTTTTAGTGGAATACCCGTGAAAATCTCTGATATTCCAATCGATAGCGCCGACCCAATAAATATCTTCTTTGATTTTGATAGGTGCCATTTCCCCCCTCCTTTAATATCTTTTTAGGGGGCTTTTGCCCCCCTTTCTCAGTACTAAGCTTTCCAAAGACCGTGCAAATTACAATATTCTCGAGCCGACACTTTTTCAGCTTCTACCTGAAAGATAGCCTCTGGAGCGTCTCCAGGGTTCAAAAATTGAATGTATGACCTACCATCGGCTTGTAGTTCGATCCATTCAATATAGTGCTTTTCTTCCATAGGGTGAGGGACACTCCCCACTTTGACCTTATAGCCTCCTTCTACCTTTTCAATCACGGGTACATGTTTTTCTTGAGCCGCATCAGTGGTGTTCTCTTTCAAAAGCTCCATGGGTTGATTACAACACACCAATTGCCCCCTCCCCCCATGCAAAACCATAACAATGTTTCCACAAATATTACACCGGTAAACTTCTAATCTTTCTGCCATCTTAAAACCCCCTTTCGAAATTACAATTTTTAATTTCTTTTAAGTAAAAATAGTTTGAAGCAGAGACATGTCAAGAAAAAAGTCGCAGTAGAAGTTGAAAATTTTCTTAAATTTTTTCTTGACTTAAATCCTAAAGTTTTTTAGAATATCTCCAAATAAGAAGAGGAGGTTTTGAAAGATGTCTGGAAACATGTATGAAGGTGCTTGGATTTGTTCCACCTCTAATTGCGGTTATATGTATATCCCTTCCAAAGGAGATCGTAAGGGAAAGATTCCTAAAGGTACCAGGTTTGAAGATTTACCAGAAGATTGGCGCTGTCCTGTGTGCGGAGCAAGTAAAAAGGCCTTTCGTCCCATGCAAGAAGTTGAAAGTTCGTCAGAATAGGAGGCCTTATGCGCATTGAAATAGATAAACAAATTGTAAAGTTCATTCCAGAAACCAAACAAGAAGAGGAAGAATTAAATAAGCTTTGGCAATATGTAGTTTCGTGTGAGGGTGAAAGTTTTCGTTTGGTTCCTATTGGGGTTTATGTACCTGGTTCTACCAAAGAAGCAATGTTCCAAGTAGAGGGTATCAAAATAGAAACTAAGCCCTCGGCTCCTAAAGAAAAGATCCGTTACGTATGTATGGAATGTAATCGCATGGAGGAATATCCTCCCGGGGAGGCGCCTATTTGCTGCGGCAAACCAATGCACCCGATGGATTAACCCCCTCCTTAATTTGAAGAGGGGCGGCAAAGCTGCCCCTCTTTTCTTTGCATTTAAATCTTAGATATCTTTTATCCTAGTATCATCAAAAAAATTTTTGCTATCTATTTCTATTCGCTATCTTATTTGTTTAAGCTTTTCGGGCCCCCTATGCTTTTAAACCAGCAAAATCTTCGATCTCGCAGGTCTCCCTGGGGGCGAACCAGCGGTAAAGGGCCGGAAGAAGAAAAAGCGTATTCAGGGTGGAGGTGAAGAGCCCACCGATGACCACGGCGGCCAGCGGCCGCTGAATCTCACTCCCGGTTCCGCTGGCGAAAAGAAGCGGAAGGAGCCCCAGGGCGCTGGTAAGGGCGGTCATGAGGACGGGGCGCAGCCGTAACATGGCTCCTCTTAAGGCCGCCTCCTCCATCGGAAGCCCCTGTCCCTGAAGCTGGCGAATGCAGCTTACCAGCACCATACCGTTTTCGAGAGCGATCCCGAAAAGGGCGATGAATCCCACCGAGGCCGGTACCGAAAGATACTGTCCGGTGAGCCACAGGGCCACCAGCCCTCCCACCAGGGCCAGCGGAAGATTCGCCATGATCAGGGCCGAAAGGCGCACCGATCCGAAGCTCATGAAAAGAAGCAGAAACACCAGGGCCAGCGTCATCGGCACCACCACCCTCAACCTCCGGTTGGCGGCCTCCTTGAGTTCAAACTCCCCTCCCCAGGTAATGAGGTAGCCCGGAGGGAGTTTCACCTCCTTTTCTATCTTTCTTTTCGCCTCCTCGACGAAGGAACCGATGTCCCTTCCGGAGACATTGCACTGGACGGTGATGAAACGCTGGATGTTTTCCCGGGTTATCTGTCGGAGGCCTACGATTTCGCGAATTTCGGCCACCTCCCGCAGGGGAAGGTAACCACCGCCCGGAGTGCGCAGCAGGAAATTCCCGATGCGTTCCGGATCGTTGCGATATTCGGGCTTGAGTCTTACGAAGATGTCAAAACGCTTAAGCCCTTCAAAGATTTCGCCCACGCTCTTTCCGCCCACGCCGATCTCTATCACCTCCTGGACATCGG
>Ga0256833_1001257_pt1 | contig 18819 bp, 21 predicted proteins | sample 356284metaG_FD_190535 | JGI IMG/M metagenome (GOLD analysis project Ga0256833, IMG submission 190535) | Hydrothermal vent microbial communities from Mid Atlantic Ridge, Atlantic Ocean - 356-284 | ecosystem: Environmental > Aquatic > Marine > Hydrothermal vents | place: Atlantic Ocean: Mid... | reverse complement strand
CAAACTCTTTGGTAGGGGTGCTCTGGACATGAAGGGACCTGATGCGGTCATGATCCAGCTTTTCAAAGACATGAAAGACCGGAAATTACCAATCTCTCTTATGTTAACTACCGATGAAGAAGTCGGCTCTAAAGACGGAGTGGAATATCTACTCAAGGAGGAAGGATTCTCAGCAGATTTTGCAATTATCCCCGACGGAGGAGAAAACTTTGATTTGATTATTAAAGGAAAGGGAGTACTCCATTTACACGTCACCGCTCTTGGAGCCTCCACACATGGCTCGAGGCCATGGGAAGGTGTTAATGCCCTCGATAAACTTATAGACTTTTACGAAGAGCTAAAGAATGATTTCCCTAAGGAACCATGTGGAGATCCTGATCACTGGCACAATACCATAAATCTCGGGGTTATGAAAGGTGGTCAGGCCGCCAATATCGTTCCCGATAAAGCTGAAATGGATCTTGACATTAGATTTGTCGAGCCATGGACTGTATCAAAAATGCACACTTATGTCCTCGAAAAAGCCAGTGGTAACGTCAAAGTTGAGCTTCTCTCATACGGAGAGGTGGTATCAACACCGAAGGATCATCCAATGGTGGTCAAATTCAAAGAAGCCACAGAGGAAGTTCTCAGGAGAGAGGCAAAATTTGCAGTGGAACACGGTGCAACCGACGGAAGATTCTTTTCTGAAAAGGGTATTCCCACGATAATCACTTATCCTGTGGGAGGTAATATCCACGCAAAAGATGAATGGGTGAGTATTCGTTCCCTTTATCAGCTTTACGATATATTCAAAAAGTTTCTCAAAAAGGCTGTATGAAAAATAAAAAAATTATAACAATAGGTCTATCAATCATAGCTGTCATATTTATAATATGGCTCTACACCTTTTTGCATCAGGTATTCATTGGGACAAAAGATGTCTCACCCTATCTAATTAGAATAGGAAATTTTGGTATCAAATGGTACAGTTTCTTTATCGCAATATCATTCCTCATAGGTCTCATTTTTGCGCACAAAGATGTGAGAAAGTACAGACTAAACGAGGACAATTTTGACAAAATTATCTTCTGGTCTGCCATAGCTGGGTTCATCGGAGCAAGACTGTATCATGTCTTTTCATCCTGGGATTACTACAAACTACATCCCGCCGAGATATTTAAAACCTGGCACGGGGGACTTGCCATTTATGGTGGAGTCATCGGAGCCCTGCTGGTTGGATACATTCTTTGCAAAAAATACAATATGCCCTTCCTCTTACTCGCAGATATAACATCCCCGTGGCTCATCTTTGGCCAGGCACTGGGAAGATGGGGTAACTTCTTTAACCATGAGGCGTATGGTGTCCCTACAAATCTTCCCTGGAAGATGTTTATTCCACCACAGTACAGATTTGAAGAATACGCCCAATATGCGTATTATCACCCAACTTTCCTCTATGAATCTATCTGGGACTTCCTCGTTTTTATATTTCTCATTAAATTCAAATCCGCAAAAAAGAAAAAGGACGGGGACGTATTTTTTGCCTACCTTGGACTTTACTCTCTCGGTCGTTATTTTGTTGAATTTCTGAGGTTTGACACCTGGAGACTATTTGGCGTTAAGATTGCTCACGTGATAGCCATTCTACTTATGTTGATTTCTCTATCCTGGTTTTTGTATTTCAGAAACCATTCTTCCTATACCCATGAAAAGCACAGTGAAAAAAGTGATTAAAATCACAACCTGAAACATATTTATTGGAGATTTATCGTAGACAAACGTTCCCGGAAGCCTCGCGATAACTTTGAGACCCCATAAAAGAATATTTAACGCAAGATTACCTACATTAAAAAACAATTTTCCTATTAAACCAAGGTGCACCACGGTAAATAATAATCCTGTTATAATTTCGGAAAGAACGACAAATACCAATGGAATAACGAGAATATTGGCAAAAATCGAAACAGGTGTAAACATTTTAAAGTAGTAAATTTGCAAAGGTGAAACAAACATCGTGGCCGCCAAAGATGTCAGGAATAGGGTCAGTATGTACCCAGGAACACCTCTGAGGTTAAATTTAAGTGAAAGAATTATGCCCAGTGTTGCAAGATAAGAGAACTGGAATCCGGGATTTAATAACCACAGTGGACTGTATATCAACGAAATCAATCCAGCAAAACCCCATACGTTCAAGTACTTAATCTTCCTGCCAGCAAGTCTTGCAATTATCAGAGATACAAAGAAAAGATAGGCCCTGAAAAGAGAGGACTTAAATCCAACGAGAATAAGATAAAAACTCAAAGCAACGACTGTAAGGATTAGGGAAATTCCCTCTCCACTTCTAAACATCAAAATAATGGAAAAAATCACGAGGGTAATTATGCCAACATGAAGACCAGAGAGAGCGAGAATATGCATGGTGCCAGTACGCTTGAAAATTTCGAGCACATTCTCTGGAACCCCTAATCTCTCACCAAGAAAAAGCGCGCGAAAAATCTCGAAATTCACGTCGCTCCAGGAATTGTTTCGTATAATTTCGCGAATATGATTTCTGATTGAGCATATCTTATCGGGATATATCTTGTATGAGATAGGATATATTACACCGGAAGCCCTATTGGATATGAGATACGTTCTAAAACTGCCTCTTGCTCTGCGTATCAACCCCGCCATTTTAACTTTTCCACATCCAACAGGAATACGTGAGGAAATAAAAAGTTTCGTCTTCTCATAGAGAACCTTATCCATGGAGATAATGCTATCACTTACCACAAACCTGTTATCAACGATCTTCCCGAACACGATCACCTTTCGGTTAATAAACTCCTTCAGTGAGTTGTCCTGCAATCTGGCAATATCAATCCTTACGTACAAAAAGCCGAGGACAACGAGTATCCAGTAGGGAAAGATTTTTGCAATTATTAAAAATATACCCGTGGATATGATTATCAAACTGCTGTATAAATCACTCTTAATCAGACCAGTAGAAATACCTATCCCAAACGCCAAAAAGGAAGCAAGTGCAGGGTTTTTAAACTGGTTCAGGTTCACCTATAAGTAAAAAATGTGATTTCCTATCTCGGTCTTCTTTGTATAGAAAGAAGACCATATAGGGCTAATTTCCCTTGAATGGTAGTAGAGAGCTCCATGAGTCACGTTGCTTATCCATCCTTCCAGCACTCCTCTTGCTATAAAGGAACACTCTCTAAAAACCTTATCATTTCGCAGAAATGAATCAAACTCGCGAGAAATTTCTTCGAGCTTTAAGAAATTTGGATCTCCGGGCAGGAAGCAGTAAAACTGGTAAGGTTTGAGGATCACATCTTTAAAAGTATCTCCAAACCATCCACTCTTTTTAGCCCTGTTTAGGACAACCCAGGCAACAGCTGCCTTACAATCCAGTGATTCACCTCTTGCCTCTCCATAAACGAGCAGGGACAATAATTTCAGGTCAACAAGATTCACAAATGCCTGATAAATACCCTCCCGCAGTTCCTTATACGAGGTCATCAGTTTTTCCAGAACGGATTACTCGTTTTCATATCCAGTGGAAAAGCTTTCTCAAAATTCAGGTAAATTTTACCCCCAAAAATTTCTTTAGAATACTCAAGGGACAGAATCCCCAATGTGGTGCCGAATTTCAAACCACCTGTGAGACGTGAATAACTGATAACACCCAGTCCCACTCTCAAATTTTTCCCATAATCGAAGTAAAAACTATTACCTGTGATCAAGTTTCCTCTGGAATCAGCCATGGTGAAGAACCTGACTCCTGAGGGTTTCAAGAAACTGATCCTGGCTACAGTTGGGGTTTGCGAATTTACTGGTGGCGTTGCAGGAGATCCGAGAAGCGAAATCAACAGTAAAATCGTAAACATAGTTTAATTTTATCACCCACCCTGCTTTCTGTCAAATATCGCCTACTTGCAGTAGTAGATTGATGAGGAAATCATGTAAAATAGAAGATCCGTACACCTCTCATTTTTTCATATAAGCACTTTCAACGCTTTTAACAAACTTTACCCTGCGACTAAGTTTTTTATCGTCAGACCTTATGTGGTTTGGTACTCCATTCTTTTTATTTACGAGGGGATTGGTAATTTAACTATAAACCTGCTCCCATGTCCCGGCTTACTTTCAACTTCAATTTTTCCTCCATGAAGAAGTACAATGTGTTTAACGATAGAAAGACCCAGTCCTGTACCGCCAAGTTTTCTTGATCGGGACTTATCTACAACATAAAACCGTTCAAAAATACGCGGTATTTCCTTTTCGGGAATTCCTAATCCGGTATCAATAACCTCAACAACGGCATAATGGTTATCTTGCTTCAGGATAACTGAAACTCCCCCTTTATCTGTATACTTGATAGCATTGTCTATCAGGTTTATAAATACCTGCTCGAGCTTGAATGGATCTCCCTTTATAGTTGGGCTGGAATATGGAATAAATTTCAGCTCCAGCCCTTTCTCAATAGCCCTTGGTTTGAAAATTTTAACAACATTTTCAAGAAACCCTTCAAGTGGGATATCTTTGAGAATTGGTTCCAGACCTTTATCCTCAACTTCTGCCAGTGTTAATAGATCCTTAACTATGTTAATTATTCGTTCAGTGTGTTTTTTGATAATTTTCAGATATGTTTTTGCATCCCCTTGAACTTCGTCCTCAAGTGTCTCTACATATCCTTTTATAGCTGTCAGAGGCGTCCTCAGTTCGTGAGAAACATTTGCGACGAAATCCTTTTTTATTTTTTCTACCGCCTTTAATTCAGTTATATCATGAAGTACAACTATATATTTATCTTCAGGAAGCATCGGGGTTATACTCATCAAAAAGGCACTGTCATGAAATTCAACTTCTCTTGTAATAGTCTTCTTTTCATTTATAGCTTTCCTGATCCATTTTATAAGTTTCGGATCTCTTAAAGCTCCAGCATAATGCTTACCCTGCAAGTTCTCACCAACGATTCTACTAAAACTCTGATTAGAGAGTTCTATTATTCCGTCTCCATCGATAACTATAAGCCCCTCTGAGAGAGACGAAAGTATTGCAACCAGTTCTTCCTGTTTAAGCTTAACTCTATCGAATAGGTCTTTAATCTTTTCACCCATTTCATTAAAACTTGCAGCAAGTTTTCCAATTTCATCTTTTCTACGAATTGAAGCTTTTACGGAAAAATCACCGAGTGCAAGCTTGTTTGATACATCCACAAGTTCCCTGATTGGATTGGAAAAGCCTTTTGCAAGGAAATAAGCTCCCAGAAGTGACAAAAGGGATATTACAAGTATCATATAAAGCATATCTCGAGACAAACTATTTACAAGAAGTTTTATATCACTTAGGAACAGACTCAGCCTTAGAATTCCAATGATCTTCATATGGGATTTAATAGGAGTTGCAACATAAAGCATTTTCTTTTTCATCGTAGTACTATATCTAAGAGACTGCCCGTAACCTTTAGAGAATGCCTCAAGAACCTCTGGCCTCTTCCCGTGATTTTCCATTAAGCGTGGATTTTTCTTTGAGTCTGCCAGCACTGTTCCATCTGGAGCGATGACTGTAATCCTCACATTTATCTCTCTTCCAACAACCTTCACAAGAGAATCAAGTTCGAGGAATTTTTTACCCTCAATTAAAGGCTTTATGTTAAGGCTAAGTGGATATGAAATTTTCCTCAAATCCGACGATAGAGTTTTTAGATAATGGCTTTTTATTCTCCTTTCAGCGAAAAGAGCTATGGAAGTTGAGAATACGAGGATTACAAGAAGGAAACTGGTGAATATTTTTACAAAAATTGAGTCTTTCACTCTTCTAATTTGTAACCAACTCCTCGCACATTTTTAATAAATTTTCCTGCTTTTCCAAGCTTTTCTCTAAGATTTTTTATGTGAACATCGACGGTTCTGTCAAATACTATTTTATCGTATCCCCATAGCTCCTCGAGTATCTGTTTCCTTGAGAATACCCAGCCCCTTTTCTCAGATAGCATTTTAAGGATCTTGAATTCTGTGGGAGTCAAATCCACTCGACTGCCTTCTACATATACCTCAAATTTATTTGGGTCTATTAACAGGATTTCTCCAATCTGTATCTTTTTCTCATCATTCTGCACCCTTCGACGCAGCACAGCTTTTACACGTGCCACCAATTCCCTGGGTGAAAATGGCTTGGTCACATAGTCATCCGCGCCGAGCTCAAGCCCGAGGACTTTGTCAGTCTCTGTTGCCCTGGCGGTTAGCATAATGATCGGGATATCCCTGTAATCTTCATGAGATTTAAGGAATTTGCACACTTCTATACCGTCAATGTCAGGTAGCATCAGATCAAGTATAATCAGGTCTGGTCTCCTGGTAGCTATATCCTTTAGAAAAGGCTCTGCTGATGGGAATCTCCTTACCAAAAATCCAGATCGATCAAGGTGGATAGCCACCAATTCCAGAATGTCTTCCTCATCATCTACGATGTCAACCAATCTTTTTGTCTTCATCTGTTCTAATATTATAAATTACCGGTGAGGTTAAGAATACTCATGATCTCTTAACGAAAACTTAACACTGGGATAATACCGTATTAACTGTTCTGGAGCACAATATTCACCGAACTAAAGAAGTCCAAAAAACTGGATGGATTGAAAAGGGAGGTAATAGAAATGAAGGTTGTAAAAATAATAGTGCTCGCAACCACCATGGTATCAGGTGTAAACGCAGCTGTCACACTCACTGGGGCAGGAGCCACATTCCCCTATCCCCTGTACTCCAAGATGTTTAGTGTTTATCACCAGAAGTACGGTATAAAAATTAACTATCAGGCAATAGGTTCTGGCGGTGGAATCAGGCAGTTAATAGCCAAAACGGTGAATTTTGGAGCTTCCGATGCCTACGTTGATGACAAAGGACTCAAAAAATTCCCTGCTCCAATAGTGCACATTCCAATGGTAGCAGGCGCAGTTGTCATTTCATACAATCTACCCGGGAATCCAAAACTCAAGCTTACACCTGATGTTATAGCAGATATTTTTCTCGGGAAAATAAAGAAGTGGAATAACTCAAGGATAAGGGCCATAAATCCGGATATAAAACTACCCGATATGGCAATTGTCGTGGTTCACCGTTCTGATGGGAGTGGAACAACATTCATTTTTTCCGATTACTTAAGTAAAGTAAGTAATGAGTGGAAAGAAAAGGTGGGAAGAGGGAAATCACTCAACTGGCCCACGGGTCTGGGGGCAAAGGGAAATCCGGGTGTTGCAGGGCTTATCAAACAGATTCCAGGTGCAATTGGTTATGTAGAGCTTATTTATGCTCTTAACAATAACATGCCATACGCAGTGGTTCAGAATAAGAGTGGCAACTTCATAGAGCCGAGCATAAAATCCGTGAGTCTAGCCGCTGATATCAAACTGCCTGATGATATGAGGGTCTCTTTAACAAATACAGAGGCCAGTTACGGTTATCCTATATCAGGATTTACATGGATCCTTGTTTACAAAGACCTCAAAGACGGTGGTCTAAATGAAGAAAAAGCAAAGGAGCTTGTTAAACTCCTCTGGTGGATGACTCATGAGGGACAGAAGTATTCCGAGCCTCTCCATTACGCACCACTTTCGCCAAAAGCCCGGAAGAAAGCCGAAGCTATAATTAAATCCATCACCTACGAAGGTAAACATCTGTGGAAATGAAATCTGACAGCATTTTTAAGGCGATGTTATACACGGGCGGGGTCATTGTGGCCCTGCTCGTTGTTTTTAGCTTTATTTCTCTTTTCCGCGCAAGCTGGTTATCGATTAGACAGTTTGGACTAAAATTCATCCTTTCACCAGTCTGGAATCCTGTGAGTGAGAAGTTCGGCGCGCTACCCTTCATAACTGGGACCCTGGCTACCTCCATCCTCGCTCTTTTCATTTCTCTACCATTCTCTATATCCATTGCCCTGTTAGTTGGTGTATACCTCCCTGACGGTTTTCTAAAAAACAGTCTGTCTTATGCCACTGATCTGCTGGCAGGGATTCCATCTATCATTTATGGGTTCTGGGGGCTATTTTCTCTTGTACCTCTGATGAGAAAAATGGAGATAAAAATTGGGATCCTGCCCTATGGTGTTGGCATTCTCACAGCATCTATTGTGCTGGCAATTATGATTATTCCATACACATCCTCAATTTCGAGAGAAGTTATTAGCATGGTACCAGAAGACATAAAAGAAGCCGGATTTGCATTAGGTGCTACTACAAGAGAAGTCATCTTCAAAATCATTCTCCCATATGCCCGTTCAGGAATTTTTGCGGGTATTCTCCTGGCATTCGGAAGGGCATTCGGAGAAACGATGGCCGTAACTATGGTTATTGGAAACTCTAACTTTATGCCAAAAAATATTTTCAGTCCCGCCAACACAATGGCTTCTGTTATTGCCAACGAATTTACAGAAGCGACAAAAGACATCCATCTGAGTTCTCTCATTCAAATCGGTCTGTGGCTTTTCATCTTTACTTTCCTCATAAACCTGCTGGGTAACATTGTAGTGAACAAATTCAGGGTGGAGAGTAGAAAATGAGAGATAATGTTAGAATCATAAAAGACAGCTTGTTTAAAATCCTCGTTTATTCACTTGCATTCCTGTCAATCGTGCCTCTGTTAATGATCATCCTGCAGATAGTGAAAAATGGAGCTTCAGTCATCACCCTCAAATTCTTCCTTCGATTACCCCAACCGCCAGGAGAATCCGGAGGTGGGATACTCAACTCACTAATAGGTACATTCATGCTGGTTATTTTAGCCAGTACTCTCGCTATTCCTGTAGGAGTAGCTACAGGGATATTTTTAGCTGAAGTTAAAAACAAATTTACGGAATTTCTCGGAACCCTTGTGAATGTACTTCAGGGACTACCGTCAATTGTAGTTGGTATCCTGGCTTATCTGTGGGTGGTAAAACCAATGGGCGGATTTTCTGCCTTTTCCGGAGCGGTCGCCCTATCAATAATGATGCTACCCATGATCATAAAAACAACAGAAGAAACGGTTAGATTAATCCCTTTCTCCCTGAAGGAGGCGAGTTTCTCACTCGGTGCTAACTACACAAAAACCATTCTTAAGGTTATTATACCTGCAAGTGCTGGAGGGATTCTTTCGGGAATTATCATAGGTATATCAAGAATCGTTGGCGAGACTGCTCCTCTACTCTTTACTGCCTTTGGAAACCCCTATGTAAATCTCAACCCAGCAAAACCGGTGGATGCCCTTCCACTTTTGATCTTCAATTATGCCATGAGTCCTTATGATGAATGGCACAAAATCGCATGGGGCACCTCTCTGGTTCTCATAGTGATTGTACTCGGCCTAAACTTATTAACAAAGGTGGCAGGTAAAAAATGGAAAACAAAATTTTAAAAATAGAAAAATTTTCTGCAGGCTACGGCAACAACTATGTACTTAAAGGGATAAACCTCGAAATACCGGAGAAGAAAGTCACAGCAATAATGGGCCCTTCTGGCTGTGGAAAATCCACATTGATCAGGTGCATAAACCGTATTCACGAACTAAATCCAGATGCTATTTACAAAGGACACATTTATCTAAATGGAGAAGACATTTACAGAATGAATCCAACGATTGTAAGGCGAAAAATAGGCATGGTGTTCCAGAGACCCAACCCGTTCCCTACTATGAGTATCTATGATAATGTAATTGCTGGATATACTCTTAATGGGATAAAACTTAAAAGGAATGAAAAGGACAGAATTGTTGAGGAAGCTCTAAAAAAGGCTTTTTTGTGGGACGAGGTCAAAGATGTACTTCACAGGAAAGGCACATTCCTATCCGGGGGGCAGCAGCAGAGGCTCTGCATAGCAAGGGCACTTGCAATGAAACCGGAAATCCTTCTGCTTGACGAACCCACATCAGCCCTTGACCCAAAGGCAACATCGAGAATCGAAGAATTGATCGTGGAATTAAAAGAAACCGTGACCATAGTACTCGTTACACACAACATATCTCAGGCTGCGAGAGTATCAGACTACACGGCTTTCCTTTATCTTGGTGAACTGATGGAGTTTGGCCCAACTGAAAGAATTTTTGTCGCACCAAAACACAAAAAGACCGAAGAATACCTCACAGGGAAATTCGGTTAAATAAAAGGGAGGTCTGGATGTTAAGAGCAAAAATAAAAGAACTGGAAGGAAAATTAATAGAAGAGGCTATCCTGGCCCAGAATATGGTTGAAAAAAGCATAAAAGGACTGGTCGAAAGAAATGGGAAACCCCTGGTGGAAGTTATCGAGTACCATGAACCGCGCATGAATGATTTCGAAATAGAAATGGACGAATTGTGCATCAAAATTATTGCCTTATTACATCCTGAGGCCAGAGATTTGCGGACGGTTTTAACCATAATGAAAATGAATGATGATCTTGAAAGAATAGGTGATCTCGCTGTTAACATCGCTCAAAGTGCACTATTCCTCATAGACAAACCACCTGTAAAACCCCTGATAGACATTCCAAGAATGTCTGATGAAGCGATTCGCATGCTTAAAGACTCAATAGATGCTTTTATGAAAAACGATCCGAAGCTCGCAAAATCGGTTTGCGAAAGGGACTATATCGTGGACAATCTGAGGGATCAGGTTTTAAGAGAACTCATAACTTACATGGCATCAGATCCTTCCACGATAGAGCGTGCTATACATCTAATTAGAATTTCTCGAAACCTCGAGCGGATAGCAGACCTTTCAACAAACATTGCAGAAGATGTTATTTTTATGGTGGAAGGGAAAATATTAAAACACCATAAAATAGAAGACTTCAGTGGAGACTGACCTTTTTAAATGCGGGGGACATGATAAGAGTAAAGAATAGTCAAAATTTCTCTTAATTGGTCTGATAAATTCAAGAGATTAAATGCGTCTCTACCAATTGAGTACCTGTAACCCTTAAATATTGTTTTTCCATGTTACTTACGTTCTACCCTCTTCTACATCATGGATATGTTTAAAACAATTGGTGACCATCCTGACTATTTACATTAAAATTCTCCATTATGAAAAAATTAGTTCTTGTTTTTGGCATTCTTGTGCTACTCGTGTCCTGCACTCAGATCAGACAGATAGTAGCGATAAAAGATTTAAAAATCAAATTCCTGAATGTGAATGTTAAAAATATCACGTTGAAAGGTGTGGACCTCGACCTTAATTTTCGGGCTCGAAATCCCAATCAGGTAAATGCAGTTTTAGCAGGATTTGTAGTGGATATTTTCGCCAACAATGTAAAAGTTGGAAAAGCTGCACTAAACAAAACTTTAAAGGTACCTGCCAGTGGTACAGCTATATTCACCATTCCCCTACACCTCGACTGGGATAAACTCTCTCAATCTCTAAGCAGTGCTATAAAAAGAAAATCCGTACTATTTAAAGCCACTGGCTATGCTATGATCGACACTCCCGTGGGAAAGTTAAAATTCAAGGTTGCAAACTATACGAGGAACATCAAATAGCATCTGCTCCCACCAGAGACACGTTATAAATGGTAAAAACCTTTATTGATGCCACTTTGACGTAGATTTTTTTAAATTAAGGTTTTATACTTCATGTGTGCTGGCGATTGTCACAGGTTATTTAATAGGAAGTATCCCATTTTCATATATCCTGCCAAAACTTTTCCGTGGAGTAGATGTAAGAAGATCTGGAACCGGCAACGTTGGTGGATCAAATGCCATCAGAAGCGCGGGGTTAACTGTGGGGGTTATCTCCGGTATTCTTGACTTCTTAAAGGGAGTAGTTGGCGCATTCTTACTATCAATGCTCACTAATAACCTCTTTATCCTCAATCTATCGTTATTATCCATAGTGATTGGGCACTGCTTCCCCATTTTCCTTGCTTTTCATGGTGGACGTGGAATCGCTCCCACACTCGGCATTCTGTTGTATTTAAGTCCTCCTCTCTTTACTGTATTCGTAGCAATCTCCATCATTAGTATCGTCCTCAAAGAGTCTGCGCTCGGAACTTTCATAGCAATAATCTTTACTTCCGTTGTTGCCAAATTCCTCACGGTAGAGAACATTGATGCCATCTTCCTAATCTCGATTTTACTGATTTTTAGAAGGATTATCTTTGTTTTTGACGATTTAAAAAATGGGGAAAAATTCTTTCATTCTTTTATAAACAGATTGTTATTTGATGCACCAGAGAAGAAAAAATATGAAATGATTTTGAGGAGGTGAGTTATGAACTTTGAGCTAACAGAAGAACAAAAAATGGCAAGGGACATGGCACGGGACTTTGCCGAGAAGGAGATAAAACCTGTTGCACGTGAGCTTGACAGGGAAGCTAAATTTCCAGCAGAAATTGTGAAAAAGATGGCAGAGTTAGGAATGTTTGGTGTTTATGTTCCAACCGAATATGGTGGGGCCGGAATGGACGTGGTCAGTTACGCCCTAATGGTTGAGGAAATTTCCCGTGCCTGTGCCGGAACAGGTGTTATAATGTCCGCCCACACGTCTCTCGTTGTAGATCCAATCCTCAAATACGGTACAGAAGAACAGAAGAAGAAATACCTGCCTCTCCTTGCCTCAGGAAAGGCACTTGGCGCACATGGGATGACCGAGCCTGAGGCCGGAACAGACATTGCAGGAATTAAAACCAAAGCCGTCAAGGATGGCAACGAGTGGGTCATTAACGGCAGGAAGATTTTCATCACAAATGGTCGTGAAGCTGGTATATATCTAATCTTTGCAAAAACAGATGAGGAGCTGGGGCATAAAGGGCTTTCAGCATTCATAGTAGAAAGAGACACGCCCGGCTTTTCTATCGGAAAAATTGAACATAAGTTGGGAATCAGGGCTTCATCAACATCAGAATTAATATTTGAGGATATGAGGGTTCCCGACGAAAATATGCTTGGAGAAAGAGGGAAGGGATTCTACATTGCACTCGATGCTTACGATGGAGGAAGAATTGGCATTGCTGCACAGGCCGTAGGAATAGCTCAGGCTGCATTTGAGGAATCCATTGCCTATGCAAAAGAAAGAAAGCAATTTGGCCGCCCGATCGCAGAATTCCAGGCCATTCAATGGAAAATTGCAGACATGGCCATGCTGATAGAGGCTGCACGTCTCCTTTATCTCAAGGCAGCATTCCTGAAAGATAGGGGAGAAAACTACGTGGTGGCCTCGGCTTATGCAAAACTTTTTGCATCTGATGTGGCCATGAGGGTTACACGTGAAGCTATTCAGGTTCACGGAGGTTACGGCTACACAGAAGATTTTGATGCAGAAAGACATTACAGAGACGCGAAAATAACAGAAATCTACGAGGGAACATCAGAGGCCCATAGACTTACCATTGCAAGGGCATTCCTGAGAGGAAAGTGAATCTCTTAGCGGAGGATTTAAGAAGACGGAAAACCGGGACGGCTGAATTCGAATAGAAATGTCATTTATCAAAATTGGATTGGATTTAAAGGATGTGGGGCTGCACCTTCGGTGCAGCCCCACAAAAAATTTATACCAGATAATTACGCATGAGGCAGCATAATGATTTTGCTTTGTGGCAAAAAACAGGGATAGCAAAAGCGGTGATCCTTCTTTTATACCCCTTCCTCCTCATCGTACTGGATATAATTGAGAGGTAGATACCACTTAGCTAATTATTTAAAATTATATCAATTCATGCGAAATGCAACAACTTCAGTAACTCTACAAGAATCTTGAGGTAAAATACATTGCAATTTGAAAAAATAGACAAAACCCAGTGGCAAAAAATTTTAGACAATCTTGAAACTTACCCACCATTTTATTCTCCCGGATGGCTCGAATCCTATGAAAAACTGAGGAAAAATTATAAAATAGGTGCATTCCTGGTTAATTGTGGAGATTCATACTTTCTGTTCCCATATCTCACCTCTTCCATCCTTCTCTTTAAAGCTCTATATAGTGGTCCTCTTGGAACATACGGAGGACCTATCCCTATAAAAGGTACCCCATCGCATGATTGCATTCAGAAATTTCTCAACTTCTTAAAAAAACATTTCAAAAAGATTGTTATCAATTTCGACCCATTTAACGAACTACAATCAATTTCCTTTGAAGGTTTTAAAAAGATCGAGGGCTTTACCCATGTGATTGACCTCGATAAAGGTAACGTCTTATCTGACAATTTTGTAAGGGGTGCAAAAAAAGCGATAAGAGAAGGGGTAACCGTCAGTGACTCACCAGATTTTTTGAAGATCTTCCTGAATGAATTCTTTAAAAGAAGGGATTGGGTGGATAAAAGGCTCATTGGTAAAGATTTTTTCTTTAATGATCTCATTAGAAAAAAAATAGCCGGATTGTACACGGCACTATATGGGACAGAACCCATCGCCCATGTTTTTATCGTTTTTGGTAAAAGATATGCCTTTTACCACTACGGAGTATCAAAGAGAGAGTTTTTACATTTGAGACCCAATAATTTGCTCCATTACAGGGTCGTAGAAGAGCTTAAATCCCGGGGGTTCAAATTCTACAACCTGGGCTCAAGTGTGGGATTGCCGGGCGTTGAAGAATTCAAAAGACGTATGGGCACAACAAAGTTTTACACAACCACTTTGCTAAAAAATTTTCTCTGACTTTCCACAACTGTGAATTTACAACAAAAAGCTTGACTGTGGTTTCATCATCTATTAGACTAAACATGACAAATATGGAATATTAGATGCTCATTACTTTAAACCGAAATGTCATACCACAAGTTATTAAGGAGTAGAAGAAATTACTCAAAGATTTTGGAAAAACGATAGGAGGTAAAATCCTCTTAATACTTCAAACAAGATTGGAAGAACTTGACAATCATCCTCTGGAAATTTTGTTACAAACAAAGCTACTCGATGAGATAAAGATTGCAAGATATATGAACATAACACTGGCGATATACGAACTAAGGGTAACAAAGAAAAAGATGGGAAATGTCAGGGTATTTTTATGTGGGATAAAAGAGGTTGACGGTGAACCTCAAGAAGTTATAACACTCCATATCGTTATGATATGGAAGAAAAAATTGCAAGAAATACCTGAAAAGTCGAAAAAATTAGCAATTAAAAGATGTAAAAGTATATTAAAAATAAACTAAAAAGGAGGAAACAGAAATGGGAAAAGATATTTTCAAATTAATTCGTGAATTAACGAAAGATATCTCCAAAAAAGAGAAAGAAAAAATAATATCAGAGGAGAGATTCAGGGTAAACATTGCCATAGCGATGGTATCAGTTAGAAAAGAACTGGGCATAAGTCAAAAAGAACTTGCTAAAAAACTCGGGGTGACACAGTCCTGGATATCGAAGCTCGAAAATGCTAACAATGATCATCAGATAGAATCTATCTATAAATATCTAAAAGCCCTTGGCGCGGATTTAAAAATTACCATTAACTATTCAAAAAAGCGTAAGTCTTATATGATCGTTGTATCCAGTGCAGGATTGGTGAGTAACGAAGACGAGTCTTCCTATGAAATAAACACCATGGGAACAAACAGGAATATAATTTCGAAAACACGAATAAGGTCTTATGGAGTTGCCTAAAATGGACAACCTCAGTGAATTTATAAAAGGTATTGAGTTACACAAAATTATCTTAAAAGAATTAAAAGTGAAACTCCTACAGGACAATCCTCCAAGTAAGATAAAGGTAGATATGGAAGTAAAAACTGAGCATTTTGAGGACGATCCCAATCTGAGTTTTTTGGTGAATATGAATCTTAAATTCACAGATAAAAATAGCAGAAAGATAGCTGCAAAGATTTCAATAGTGTTAAAACTAATTTATACATCCCAGATCAAACCGGAAAAAGAGATATTGGACAACTTCTCAAAGTCATCTGTCATTTTAAATGCGTGGCCCTACCTTAGATTCTGGATTCAAAGTATCGTACAAAATTTTGGGTGGCCAAGCTTTACACTGCCGCTTTTCAAGCTATTGCCCGAGGGTGAGAAGGGATAAAAAATCTTTCAGGAATTAAACTTCCATGAATTTCCCGATCTTTGTGTACTTTTCTCGTCTTCTGGTGATTAGTTCACCAGGAGGAAGTTCCAGCAACTCTGGAAGAGTACTGATCAACACTTCCTTTATCCTCGCTGCAGTCCACTCAATATCGTTGTGTGCACCTCCCAGCGGCTCTTCGATTATACCATCTATAATCTCAAACGACAGCAAATCCTGAGCCGTAAGTTTCAAAGCCTCTGCAGCACGAGGGGCCTCTTTACCGTCTCTCCACAGAATAGATGCACACCCTTCTGGAGAAATCACCGAATAAATCGTATATTTCAGGGCGAAAACCTTATCCCCGAGCGCTATCGCCAGGGCACCACCAGACCCACCTTCACCGATCACAATTGTTATCATCGGAGTCTTTAACGAGAGCATAACTTTTAGATTTTCAGCAATTGCAAAAGCCTGCCCTCTCTCCTCGGCACCAACTCCGGGATAGGCACCTGGAGTATCAACAAATGTCAAAACCGGGAGACCAAATTTTTCGGCAAGAAGCATAAGTCTTTTGGCTTTTCTATACCCTTCAGGGTGAGGCATTCCAAAATTTCTGTAAATTTTCTCCTTCGTATCCCTTCCCTTCTCCTGACCGATTACCATAACTCTATAATCATCTATCGTGGCGATTCCACCGATAATTGAGGGGTCATCTCTGAAATTTCTATCACCGTGAAGTTCTATAAAATCCTTAAAAAGGAGATGAATGTAATCGATAAAGTGGGGACGATCAGGATGTCTAGCTATCTGGACAATCTGCCAGCGTGTCAGGTTCTTATAAACCTTTTCCTTAAGCCGGAGAGCACGCTCTTCGAGTGCTTTTAACTCCTTCTCCAGCTCGGGAGATTCTTTAACCTTACTCTTTAATTCGTTTATTTTCTTTTCTACCTCGTATATCGGTCTTTCAAAGTCTAAAAGTCTCTTCATATCGATAGTTTTAGATTCAGTGTATTGACTGATCCAAGACCTGTGTCAATGGGTCTTACACCAGCCAGTACGCTTATAAATGATTTCCTCAATTCAAGGGTCAGAATTAACGGTGAGATTCCACTTCCCGTTTCATACCCGCCTCCAATCTTTAAGAAGTCGAATAGGTTGTACCTCACCTGGAAAAAATTTCTCACATCACCTGCACTGAAACTGCTTAGTGCACCTTCGTAGGTGACAACTTTGGAAAAATTCCAGGAGAGATCAAATTTCCTAAAATTATAAGAGACTCCAAAATTCCCCAATATGGGGGCTCTGTAAACAAATTCACTGAAACCTGTCTTGAATCCAACGTTTTCAAAAGAAACACCCGCTTTCAAACCTTTCAACCTATGGGGATGATAAAGAAGGCCGACTGTCATATAAAAACCGTGTACAGAGTTATAGAGAATTGTCTCCTGAAAATACTGTAACATGAGTCCAAATTTTACCTCTGGATCAACCTGAAAACTACGACCAACTTTTATCTCGTAGGCGTACGGATTAAAGTAAGTCCTGGTCAAATCATCCGGTGTGTTTCCGTGGTACTCAAATTTTCCGAATCTATAGTAATTTATGGCGAATCCATAATTGTTCCAGTTAAATTGGAGGGTAGAAATAGTGGCATCGGATATCCATTCCTTCTGCGCAAAGAGAAACATCCGCTGACGGGTTAGGCCAGCTGGATTCCTGTTTACCGCAGCCACTCCTGTATCAGTGGCCACAGGAACGGTAAAATACGGCTCCACATTTAGAAAGTCGTAAGCGGGAGCAATGTTTATTAACACTGTCAAGAGAATACTTATCATGTTTCCTCCTAAATTTCGATCTCCTCTCCGATTAGTTTCCTCAAAAATTCTTTGAGTTCATCTTTGTTTTTAAACTCAATACTCAAACGGCTTTTACCTCTGGGATCGAATTTTACTTTAACTTTGTAGTTTAATTTCTCACTTAGTAGTTTTGAAATAATACGGGAAGTTTGTCGATCTTTGGACTCTCTTTTTTCAGATTTTGACTTTTCTCTCCTTACGAGTTCCTCAATCTGCCTCGAATTAAGGTTTTTCTCAACAATAACCTTTGCGAATTTTACCTGCTTGTCTGGAGGAAGACCAACGAGTGGCCTCGCCTGTCCCTCAGTGAGCTTCCCCCTGTGAATTAAATCTTTTACAAAATCGTCAAGCTGAAGCAGTCTCAATGTATTGGCGACAGCGGAGCGGCTTCTTCCAATCTTCTTAGCAATTTCATCCTGTGTAAGTCCGAACCTGTCTTTCAAAAGCTGGTATCCCTTGGCCAGCTCTAAAGGATTTAAATCCTTTCTATCCAGGTTTTCCACAAGCGCTATTTCGAGAGCACCGTTGTCATCAATCTCAATGACACGAGCCGGTATTCTTTCAAGTCCTGCTCTCTTTGCTGCACGCCATCTTCTTTCGCCAGCTATAAGCTGGTATTTATCACCAACTTTTCTCACTATGATGGGCTGCAGGACTCCTCTCTTCTTTATAGATTCTGCAAGTGTATCAATCTCTTCCTCGGTAAAGACAAACCTCGGTTGCAACGGATTTGGCTCAATTTCGTCAATATTTAGCAACAAAATTTCCTCTGTATTGACAACCTCATCCGAAATCAGGGCGTCAAGCCCTCTACCCAACACTTTCTTTCCCATTTAACAACTCCTTTGCAAGACTTAAATAATCCTTTGCTCCCTGAGAGCCTGGAGCATAAACGCCAACAGGCCTGCCAAAGCTCGGAGATTCTGCTATGCGGACACTTCGATGGATAAGACTCCTGTAAACCTTATTTCCGAAAAATCTTCTAACTTCACTCTCAACCTGGCTGGATAGATTCAATCGTCGGTCGTACATGGTCAAC
>Ga0256833_1001256_pt1 | contig 18821 bp, 12 predicted proteins | sample 356284metaG_FD_190535 | JGI IMG/M metagenome (GOLD analysis project Ga0256833, IMG submission 190535) | Hydrothermal vent microbial communities from Mid Atlantic Ridge, Atlantic Ocean - 356-284 | ecosystem: Environmental > Aquatic > Marine > Hydrothermal vents | place: Atlantic Ocean: Mid... | reverse complement strand
TTACTCGGCCTATTTTGCCATTATTCTAATTGAACTCTGGTTTGCCCTGCGCATTGATCTCATCCAAACAGCCAATACCGGCAAAGGAGGCTCAGCCGGATTTGCCCGATTTCTTACCTTTGGCTCAACAGACACCTCTCCTGAAGCCAAGGCGCGTGACCATTCCAAGCTAAAAGTTCTTGGAATAATCGGGATCCCGCTGGCCATTGCCTTTCATGGCGGCGTCGGCTCACTTTTTGGTGTCATCCAGGCACGGCCACACTGGAACAGCGGCCTGACCCCCATAGCTTTTCTTATCGGCGCTCTTGCCTCGGGCGGCGCGCTGCTGACTGCCGTTGTCTATATCTGGGGTCCGGATAAGAACAAGCAGGAACTTAATGAAATGATGAAGTTTCTAGGCCGTATTGTGCTGGCGCTGGTGCTCTTTGATTTCCTCCTTGAGATTGCCGAATTCCTGGTGGGTCTCTATTCCGTCGCTCCTGCGGAACGACTGCCCCTGGAAGCCATTTTAAACGGTCCCTACTGGTACGTTTTCTGGATTATTCACTTTCTGCTTGGCGTGGTCGTGCCGGCCATTATTCTTTTTTCCACGGCCGTACCAAAAGGGCGTCCGAATAAAAACGTGGGCGGTGTCATTGCCTTTGCCTGCCTGCTGGTGGCGGTTACCTTTATTGCTGTCCGCTTCAATATTGTTATCCCGGCACAGATCAATCCGGAAATTCCCGGTCTTGAATACGCTTTCAGCGGACCGGGTCTTAAATTCACCTATCTGCCGACCAGGATGGAATGGCTGGTTTCCCTCTGTGTCACCTCGTTTGGTATTCTGATCTTTCTGATCGGAGAAAAACTGCTGCCGATCGTCAAAGATGACAACAGGGAGGTGATGTAAATGAACAACAAGATAAATATGAATAACAACACTCGGGCAACCATGAAAAAATATATCGAAATTAACGGTGAAAAGATGGTCATGAACCGGCGCAGTTTTCTTAAAAGCACAGCCTTTTTCGGCGGCGTGATGGCAGCCAGCCGTATTCCGGGAATGAATCTATTTTCACCGGAAAATGCTATTGCCGAAAGCAACGGCAGCACTGACGCCTACCCATTTGACAATCCGGAAAATGTTATCTACTCCTGTTGTCTGCAGTGCCATACAGCCTGTACCATTAAGACAAAAATTTTAAATGGTGTCATGGTTAAAGTGGAAGGAAACCCCTACAGTCCCATGAATATGCATCCACAACTCTCCTATGACACGCCTGCGGGAGATGCCGTCCTCTATGACGGCCGTCTCTGCCCCAAGGGCAACGCCGGGGTGCAGACACTGTATGACCCCTATCGGATTCGCAAGGTCCTGAAAAGGAAACCAGGCTCGAAACGGGGGGAAAACCAATGGATAACTATTGATTTCAACAAGGCCATTGATGAGATCGTCAACGGCGGCGATCTTTTTGGCGAGGGTAAGGTCGAAGGTTTGAAAGAAATCCTGACCATACGTGATCCTGCTCTTATGAGCACGCTTAAAGCTGATACCGCCAAGGTAAGCAAGGGCGAAATGAGCATTGCCGATTTTCAGGCCAGGAATATAGAACATCTGGACAAACTTATTGATCCGAACTTTCCGGACCTGGGACCGAAAAACAACCAGTTTGTCTTTCTTGCCGGTCGAATCGAGCATGGCCGTAAAGAATTCGCCAAGCGCTGGTGCAATGACTCTCTTGGCTCTGCCAACTGGTATGAGCACACAACGGTTTGTGAGCAATCGCATCATATTGCCTTTAATGAATCAACCAAAAAATACAGCCTCGGCAAATGGGGTCACGGCAAGCATCATCTTAAGCCTGATATTCCCAATGCCCGTTTTGTCATTTTTTTCGGGACAAGCCCCTTTGAGGCCAACTTCGGGCCGACCAACTGGGTGTCTTATATTACCAATGCCATGTCAAGAAACGGCATGAAAATAGCCGTGATTGATCCGCGCTGCAGTCATTCGGCGGCCAAGGCTAATTACTGGGCACCGATTAAATGTGGTGGCGATGCTCCCTTGGCCCTTGGCATGATCCGCTGGATACTTGATAATAAACGCTACAATGCAACCTATCTCCGGGCCGCCAATCGGAGTGCAGCCAGGAAAAATGATGATACCACCTGGACCAATGCCACCCATCTGGTGGTCCTGGACAAAGCCGGAAAGACCGGAACCCGGCTGCTGCGAGGCAGCGAGGTCGGACTTGGCGATGAAGATACCTTTGTGACCAGTGTCAACGGTCAACTGGTTGCATTTGATCCTTACAAAAAAGAAGATACGCCGGTGATTGGCGACCTGTTTGCCGAGGGCACTATCAACGGTCTCAAATATAAAACCGGCTTTGGCCTGCTGAAAGATATCGTTGATGAGCGCAGTATAGAAAACTGGGCAAAAGAGGCCGGGCTTGACGATGCTTCCCTGTTGATCACCCTGGCCCGCGAGTTCACCAGTTATGGTCGCCGGGTAATGGCCGATATGTATCGCGGTCCGGTCCAGCACACCAACGGCTACCATAACGGCAGAGCCATTATAGCCCTGAACCTGCTGGTCGGCAATGCGGACTGGAAAGGCGGCATGCAACCAGGTGGCGGCCACTGGCACGAAGACGGCAGCAAAAAAGGGCAACCCTTTCCCCTGAAAAAAATGCACCCCCATAAACTGGGTAAGTTCGGGATCAAGATCAGTCGGGAAGGCATTGCCTATGAAAAAAGCCTGTTGTTCAAAAAATACGGTTATCCTGCAAAACGGATCTGGTATCCGTATACCGGCAGTGTCTATCAAGAGGTTATTCCCAGTGGAGTGGATGGTTATCCCTATCATCTAAAGGCGCTGTATCTGCACAAAGGAACGCCAGGCCTGTCAGTGCCGGGGGCAAATGCCACCATTGACTACCTGCGTGACCCCAAAAAAATTCCGCTGCTTTTCGCCGATGACATTGTCATTGGCGAGACCACCATGTACTGCGATTATCTCTTTCCCGATACTGCAATATGGGAACGTTGGGGCACGCCACATACAACGCCCTGCATACTCACTGTCTCAAGTAAGGTCCGGCAGCCGGCAGTGGAGTCCCTGGCTGAAACATGCACTGTCTTTGGCCGCAAGCAGCCCATATCCATGGAGGCTGTCATGCTGGCCATTGCTGAAAAGCTTAAAACTTCCGGTTTTGGCAAGGATGGTTTTGGCCCGGGCCTGGATTTCCGCAACCGGGAAGATTATTTTCTCAAGGCGGTCGCCAACATTGCCTATGGTGATCATAATGGTAAAGATCCTGTTAAACCGGCTTCAGATGCAGAGATGAAAGTCTTCCGCAATGCCCGCCGTCACCTCTCTAAAGCGGTCTATGATGAGGGATATTGGAAAGAAGCGGTTGGCGGCGATGAACGACTCTATCGTCGGGTGGTCACCGTGCTCAACCGTGGTGGTCGTTTCGAGGATGCAAGTGGCGCCTACAAGGGTGAACATGTCCAGCACCAGTTCAAAAGCCAGTTCAACCTGTTTGCCGAAAATGTGGCCAAGGGAAAACATCCTATGACTGGAAAGCCATTGAATGGAATGCCATTTTTTGAACCAATTCTTGATGCGGGCGGCAAAAAGGTTACCTTTTCAAAGGCCTATCCGTTCCAGCTTTTCACCTATAAACACATTCTTGGGGGCCAGTCCAGAACCATTGGCGATTACTGGACCATGTCAGCCGAGGCTGGTGAGAATTATGTCTGGATGAATACGGTGGATGCCCGCAAACTCGGCCTCAGATCAGGAGACGTAATTCGACTGGTCGGGCCGACGAATACCAGGGGCCGGACCAGACTTACGGATAACCGGGTCAAAGATGTGATCGGCAAAATAAAAGTGGTCGAAGGTATCCGGCCGGGCACCATCTGCGCCTCCTGGAGCTTTGGGCACTGGGCCTATGGATCCAATGATGTTCATGTCGACGGCAGCCTCATCAAAGGTGACAGCCGCCGAGCCACCGGTATCTGTCCCAACCCGGTCATGCTGGTGGATCCGGTGGTCAAGAATATGTGTCTGACTGATCCCATCGGTGGTTCCTGTTCATTTTATGACTCTTATGTCAACGTGGAAAAAGTATCTTAGCAATGGGGATGTGATGATTCGTTATATATTTATTGCCCTGATAGTAATCCTTTCCGGTTTTACATTTTTTTCCGGTCCGGCGGCCTTTTCTGCCGGCGGGCCGGAAATCCAACACCAGAAAGAGAAAGCTCCAGTTGTGGAAAAAAACAGCCCTCTTCCGGTTGACGTAAGTCGCCTGCTGGTGGATAGTGATGCCGCCTACAGTAAGGGACAGTATAAAAATGCCATGGAGAGCCTGCGGCAAATCCTGCACCAGGTTGCCGACAAAGATGTCCTCTGGCCCCGCTATAAACAGGCAGTACTTGCCCGGGCCGGAGACACCTATCTTCGTGGCATCCCCAAAAACAGATACCAAATCAATATGCCTGCTTTTGTCTGTGGCCTGAAGAACAGGGCAGACGACTACTTTCTGCTGGATGTTCGAGAAAAGGAAGAATTTAACAGCAACCACATCCGGGGTGCGATCAATATTCCCTTCCGAGAGGTGGGCAATCATCTCGCCAGGTTGCCCAAACCTGAAACCGGCAAAAAGGTTGTCATTATCTGCCAGACCCAGCATCGGGCCAATCATGTTTTGGCGGTTCTGCGCGAGCTTGGTTTTTCCAACGCCTATACTCTGCGTAACGGCTATAAAAGCTATCTTTCTTACCGGGAAAAACTACGGGCAGGTACTCTGAAAAAATCGCCCTGTGCCACTGACAACTCAACAGGAGTCGATACAACTCCCATCAAAAAAACCGTCAAAACAAGCCCGGAACCGGTTGTTCATGATGTCGTTCATGGCGCAGCTGATCAAGCCCTGCAGGCAGGACGTTATGATCTGGCCGTAGACCTGCTCAAAATTGCGCTCATCAAAAAAGGAGGCAAGGATTCGCGGTGGCACCAATACGATCAGGCTCTTCTTGAACAAGCCGGCTCCCAATACCTGCGCTCGGTTCCTGACAACCGCTACCGCATATCCATCGATCAATTTATTAAACACTTCCAAAAAAAAGACCAACGTTATTTTCTCGTTGATGTCCGCAGCCCGGTCGAATTTACCAGGGGGCATCTGACCGGCTCGGTCAACATTCCTTTCCGAACCCTGCTGCAGCACCTTGGACAACTGCCCAAAAAGGATGCCAGTACGCACATTCTGCTGATCTGCGGCAGCCAGCGACGTTCCATTTATAATCTGGTGCTCCTGCGTGAGCTTGGCTATATAAACAGTTTCATGCTCAGAGGCGGCTATGACGGTTATAGTAAATGGTTGAAAAAGCTCCCATCATTGCAGGGAACATCCCTTCCGTCCCTGCAGGGCGGCCCGTCCCCGGATGGACAGGAAAGCGAAGAAGAAGATTTTGGCTGTTAAACAATATGTTACCTTTGAATCAGAGAATCCGAAAAAAACAGCACCCCGATAAACATGAGGTGCTGTTTTCCCGATAACCCGTTCCAGTAATAGAGGTTCATTATGTTTGGTCTTGGCACTCCTGAATTGATTATAATCCTGACCATTGTTGTTGTTTTGTTTGGCGGCAAACGTCTGCCTGAAATCGGCAAAGGTCTGGGCCAGGGAATATCCTCTCTTAAAAACGGACTGCAGGGCAACGGAAAGTCTCAGACCTGATACAAGCCGGTTTTTCTATCTGTCATTTACATGCGGGTTGAACAGAATTGATATTTTTTAATCATTCAACTCTTTTTTCGTATACATTTCCGTGTGTAAAGGAATATGATCAGCGGAGGATGCAAGCCGATTTTACTGAACCCATTCTGAAGAGATTCACTCGCGCATCCTGTGCCTTGCCGGGTAACCGGCGGAGGCTGCCTCCGTAACTTGATGAACATCCCCCAATGGAGACCATGAAAACAAAAATACTCTTTCTCTGTACCGGGAACTCCTGTCGCAGCCAGATGGCCGAAGGCTGGACCCGACATTTGAAAGGCGATGTAATTGAGGTATATTCCGCAGGCATTGAAAAACACGGCATGAATGAAAAAGCCGTCAAGGTCATGGCCGAGGCCGGAGTAGATCTTTCAGACCACTATTCCAAGCTGATCAATGATCTGCCGGAAAACAGGCAATTTGATTATGTGGTCACGGTCTGTGATAACGCCCATGAATCATGTCCGTTTTTTCCCGGACGGGCAAAAGTGATTCATAAGGGTTTTGATGACCCGCCCCGCCTGGCGGCAGGATCTGCAAATGATGAAGAAGCTCTGGATCATTACCGCCGGGTCCGGGATGAAATCAGAAATTTTGTCAAAACACTGCCGGAAAGTTTGCAGAGCTTAACATCTAAATAAATTTCAACTCGCGAACGCCCGTGGCCTGCTCAGGAACCCTGAACAGGAAAAACAGGGACTTACCCTACCGTCACAACCCCTTGTGACGCAACCAACCACCCGCATGCGGCCGCTTTCCAGGACATGAAAGAGTACCGGCGCCACCAGGAGCGTCGGAAAGGTGTCCACCACCAGACCGCCGATGGCGACCACGGCCATGGGGGGAAAAGCCGTTCAATGCCAACAGCCCATTCAAGGGCAACAGGAAGCATACCCACGGCAGAGGCGCCGGCGATCATCAAAATCGCACTGGTCCGGTGACATACGGCATCAAGCCATGCATCCCTCAGGTCAAATCCCTGATGCGATACCCATCACATTAATACGACTGCTTTTCACTACAATTCTTTCCTCTTCTCAACTATCGCCTCCATGTGCGAGAAACACGGGAGGTAAGATGTTTGTATATTTTCCTCTCCTCTTTTAAACATTTTTCCTCTGCCATCATATTTTCTTTTGAACCTTTTTAACGAACGCGGTACCAACTACATAGAGATAGGGCCACAAACACAAGTGAAAACGGAGGCAGCCATGTCCACTCGACCCCACCTGCACACGATCACAAACCACCCTGTTGTCCTCTTGCAGATTCTCTGTACCCTGGCAGCCGTTCTTGTCCCGTGTTTAACACTGCCGGCCGGTTTTCCAGGGGTCCGGGTTCCAGTGCGTCCCCCGGTTGAATCTCTGCAACAGACAGCCCGCCTGCAGCCTGACCTGTCCGTGAAAGATCTCTGTGTACGGCTGGATAAGTCTCCGAAAGGAGAAAAGAAAATTCCGGCCACGGTAACGGTCAGGGTATTTAATGCCGGCGGCGCATCTGCGCCGGCCAGTCGCCTGCACTTCTCCCTAACCGGTGTGGGCATCAAAGACAGCCACACCTTGCCGATCAAGGCCCTTCACAATAATCAGTCCCTGAGTGTTAAATGGAAAACCCATGTACTGCCGGGCCGCAACCGGATAACAGTCCGGGTTGATGACGCCCGCAATCCGGCCAACAACACGGCCATGACGACTCTTAAAGTTAAACGGCCTTTCTCCAGGCCACGCATTCCCCATGCTGCGACCAAAACCGCTGCCCCCGTATCATCGTTGGCCCACCCAATTCCCACTCTCCCCATCCCGGACAGGAAAAAATTCCACCCCGACCTGGCTGTCACCGGTATTGCATTTAACGACTTCAAGGCAGACAAGCCCAATGAATCCTGGGTAAAGATCTCGCTGAAAAATGTCGGCACCGCCGCCTCACCACCTTCCCATCTCCGTGGAATCCTCCAGCGTGCCGACGGCAGCAGAGAGCGCAATACTCTGTCCGTCCCGATGCTCCGGCCAGGACAGGCCACCACCATCGAAGGCCCCATCAGGATGACACCTGGAAAAAATACCCTGCGTGTTATAGTGCAGGATCCGTACAATATCCGCAACAACCGGAAAAGCGCCAGCCACTTCTTTGGCCGCTGGAAAAAAAACATGACAGGAAAATCCCTTTCCGGTCTGCAGAGACGGGCAGTGCCAACATCTCGTCCTTCCCCGCCCGACAACTCCACCAGCATGTCCATGGCCCATGCTCTCGCGGACGGCACGGCTGATAAACTCACCCGCACAAAAATACGCCCCCAGGCAGTATCAACAGGCAGCATTCGCATGGAACAAAACGAACTCCATTTTATCCTGCCGCCGATCGGTGCGATCCTCGTTCCGGGGCAAAATTGCCGCATCAGGCTGAAACTGCCGCAAGAGGCAGGCGACCGGCTCCGAATCATCCTCCATGCCACGGATACCACAGCGCCCAGCCCGGACCAGGTTCTTCTGGATCAGACAATTCCCTCCGAATCCAGTTATGGCTTCCTCTGGCCGGTTCCCTCCTCCCAGCCCATGGGCGCCTATGAACTGCGCCTGGAACGTTCCAACGGCTCGGCCGCAGAGATCGCTGCCAGGTTACCCATCCGGATCGACCGAAGCCGGTTCAGTATTAAAGAAATGAATGTCACGCCCGCCGAACCACAAATCAACCGATTGGTCACTGTATCCGCCAGGCTGGTCAACCTGGGCACCAATGCCCCTGAGCCATTTGAAAACCGGGTGATCATCACCGGTCCCAGGTCCTTTCATACGGAGTGTTCAAAGCGGGTGAACCATCTGAACCGTACCGATCCGGCACCAACGCTGTCCTGTTCCTTTATTCCACCCTTCCGGGGTACGTATCAGGCCAGATTCATGCCGGACAGCGCCGGAAAATATCCGGGGAGTACCGAGTCGCTCCCCAGCCGGCAAACAACTAAGATCATCCATGTCCGACCGCTGCCCGATCTCCTGGCATTCGTCAACAAGGTCAGCGACGGTATCCAGGGTGTGGACCGCAAACACTTTCACCTCCGGGTCAAAAACATCGGTTCGGACAGGTCGCCGGCCACCACCCTGCTCTTCCGGCTCACCGATATGGATGACAAAAACTATACCGTGCCGGCCCTGGAACCGGGCCAGATATGGGAACACGAGTACACCCGCAAACTCTGGCACTCAACAGGTATCAAGCACTACAGCCTGCTGGTCGATCCGGATAACAGGATCACGGAGATCAACGAGAACAACAATACCGTACGCGACAGCCTGCACATTTACCGGCCAGGGGAACCCATGCCCGAACAACACCGGGCCAGTCCCCATTTTACGGTAGTCGGCATGTACGGTTTCCCGAAACATCCCGTGGCAGGCACGACCTATACCTTTACCTTCCGCGTCATCAACGACTCCCCGCACCGGCAGATTTTCCCCCCGCCCATGGATGCGGATGATGACTGTGCCGGACCTTGGGGAGTCGGTCTTGCTGATACTGGATGGCCTTTCCTGGTGGAGGGCGGACCGATCAAACCAATCCAGGACAACTGGGTACCGGGAGAAACCAGGAATTTCTCCTTCAAGGGCCGATGGTATCCTGATAACCTGCAAAAGGTTTCCGATGAAACGGTCAATGATAAGCTGATGCTTGAACTCAGCACATACAATCGAAAAAATTGTCAACAATCCCGGGAGGGGGTAGATTACTTTATCATCAAACAGTGGCATGTCACTGTGCAGATGCCGGCCAACCGTGGCGCACGCACGGTTGCCCGAGCCATGGGACCGGCAAAAGTGCCCATCCTCGGTCAAGGAAAAAAGTTATCCATCCTCAGCCCTCTGCCACATTCCTTCCTGGACCAGGGACAGACCCTGCACATTGCCTGGACCGGCAAGGCCGGCCCGCCGTTCACCGTCAGCCTGGTGCCCGTCAACTCCCCGGACCAGGCCGTTGTCATCGGCCGCGATATCCGGGGATACGCCCTCGACCATCTCCTGGACAGCTCCATCCCGCCAGGATCCTACCGAATCAAGGTCAAAAGCGAAGACGGCAGGGGCGTGAGTCAGGAATTTTTCATCCGGGCCGGAGGCAAACCGGATCTCGCTGTCCGGGCCGCTTCCATCGACAAGTCCCTCAGCCACAATCAGAAAACTCCATATTCGATCCGTATCCGGGCCATCATCGAAAACCGGGGCGGATACCTGAACAGGGGCTTTTCCGTGCGAATGGAAATCAGTAGTCACGCCGACGGCGGACATAGGCAAAATGGAGGGTCAACAACGATGGCAAAGGTGCTTGCCGAAAAAACCATCAAAGTGCCGGCCTTGCTCGGCCGGTCAACATTTCCAGTGGAACAGACCATGCTGATCCCCTCGGCCGACAGCTACGACATTCGTATCATGGTGGACAGCGATCAGGTTGTAGAAGAATCCAACGAACAGAACAACCTCTTTGCCAAAACCGGCTACCAGGGACTTATGCTGCCGGACCTGCGTCCATACTGCCTGCAGGAAGGCGGCGGAATTTCCTGTTGGGTCGTCAATCACGGAGCCCGGGAAAGCGAGCCGACCCTACTGACCATGGACTGCGCCCGCAGGATCAACAGCGGTCCGCTGCTGCCGAACGGCCGCTGGAGTTTTCTTCTGCCGACGGCACCCATAAACCGGCTGGCTCCCGGCAGCCGTGTCAAAATCGAGAGAGGGCTGCCCTTTGCGCCTGATTCCAACGACATCTGCACGGCAACCGTGGGGCTGCCCCATCCCATTGCCGAGGAAACCTATGAAAACAATCGATACCGCTGGCGGCTGCACCCTGCCGGGGAAAACCATCCTGTCTCCAGCAGCCTGAACAATCTGCTCCGGATAAAGGATCTGACGCAGCACAACTACCAGGTGGTCGAAGGGAGTGACTCCAACCAGACCAACCCGGTCCCTGGCAGCCTGAGAAAAAAGGATTACTCCGGTGCCCTGAAGCGGTTGGAACACTTCCCGGCCCATCCCCGTTTTCACTTTATCCTGAGCGCGACCACGAAGACGACTCCGCCCCTGTCGGCTGACCTGATCCTGCATGATGCAAGGGGCTATCACCTGGTGCGATCATGGGACATTCCCCCTCTCTTTCCTGCACCGGAAACCGGACCGGTGGATCAGTTTCCCCTCGAATACACGGCCAACATGCCCCGGGGAATCACCATCCGCTATAATCTGAGTATCCGTTCCCACTCGACAGGAGAACAGTGGACGGCTGCCTCGGGTGCGGTGCAGATCAGCCGGTAATAACCAAATGGTTCTTTTTGGCCTGCGCCGCCCCTTAGTCGGCCCCTGTGCAGCATTGCAGGCAGCGGAATCACCGTGACTGCCCGGCAAAGGATTATGCGACAACAGGAATGCTATGGTCGGCATCGACCGGGACAGAGCGGTCTGTGAATATATTTACGCCCACTTAGGGATTGAAACCGTCTATGGTATTCGAACGTCGATAGAGAAGAAGCTGCTTTGTCCTAAATTGAGGTTTGTTACGCTTCACTATTTTCGTGTTCGACGTACCCTTAAGTATGCCGGCTCTCTAATTCATCCCGGAAACGTGCAATATTCATCCTGTTGTTGAGTTGAACTTCCCCTTTCCCATTCTTCCTCTTATTTCCTGCTTTTCAATTTCAGCGCCTTGCCTTTTCGGGTGGAAACAAGCACAAATTTCAACTCGTGGATGCATGTCTGATTTCTTGCGGATTCAACCGTCATGACGGGAACAACCCGCACAATATCGCTGTCCGTTCGCACAGCCGTCGCAGGTCCGACAACAACCGCCGATGGTGATTGGCCGGAAGCTGGAGCAACGACAATGGCCGCATGATCATTGTGGTCTGCATACGATCCTGTCGTGACGACAGCGGCGACCGGCGGCACTGAATATGCATCCCGGTTGCTTTCGGATGAGTCCTCTGCCGAACAGGTTGCGTAGACATACAACTCAGGTGATCCATCATTGTCCAGATCGTCCGTCACCTCAGCCCAGGTAACGGTCCCGTCAACCGTGTTTTCAACCGGCCCGGGATCGACTCCGGACCCGGAAAGCATAATGTTCACTCTGGAAACCGTTCCCTCATCCTCACTTGTTACATGAAAAGCAATGCCGCCGACGGTAAGATCTTTTTCAAATTCAGCAGCTGCCGCAGATGCAAGGATACTACCCGGCACCAAATAGACACCTGTTAACAGAAACAAAATGCAGAATCGCTGGATAGTTCTCATGGCAACCTCCTTTATTCAAATTAAACCATCACGATGCCTTGTGACGCAGCCAACCATTCACCCGCATGCGACCACTTTCCAGGACATGGAAGAGTACCGGCACCACCAGCAGCGTCAAAAAAGTCCCCGCCACCAGGCCACCGATTGCAACCACGGCCATGGGTGAAAGCCGCTCAATACCTACAGCCCATTCAAGGGCAATGGGAAGCATACCCACGGCAGAGGCGCCGGCGGTCATAAGAATCGGCCGGGTCCGGTGACGGACGGCATCAAGCAATGCCTCCCGCAAATCAAGTCCATTCTTCATGCCCACTTTGGCAAAATCAACCAGCAGGATACCGTTATTGACGATGATCCCCATCAGAAGAATAAAGCCCATAAACGAGGGCATACAACCATGTTTACCGGCAAACATCATGGCCCAGGCCGCACCGATAAGGGCCAGCGGCAGGCTGATCATAATAGCCAGCGGATCAAGGAACGATTTAAAGGTGATGGCCAGCATTAAAAAGAGAAAGGCCAGGCCAAGCGCCAGGGATTTGCCGAGCCGTTTGAACGATTCGGCCATCTGCTTTATCTCGCCCTCGTAACTCAGGGTATAGCCTCGGGGCAATGTAAGATCGGCCAGCGCTTTTTTGACATTTTCATGGAGGTGGGTAACGGCAATATCACCACGGTAGCCGAGAACATCAATGGTCGGCAGCAACTGCTGATGCGTCTCAGCCGTCGGTACATAAGCGGTTTTTAATGTTGCCACCAGGGCCAGCGGAATGGTTTTTCCCTCCTTGGTTCTGATCGGAATTGCCTGTAATGCTTCTTTATCCGCACGTTGATCCAACTGAAAACGAACTCGAACCGGAATGGGGTTTTCGCCGGTAATGCGCAGCATACCGCCGGGCATACCGCCAACGGCAGCAGCCACCTGGTGGGCAATATCCCCTGCATTCAGACCATACAACCGGGCCTTGGCCGAATCAACATCAAGGTTGATCCGGGCCGACATTCCCTGCCAGCTTCGTTCCGTACCTGTCAGTCCCCGAACCTTCCGCAGGCGAACCATTACTTCATCAGCGAGCCGATTCAAAACCGAGGTGTCAGGACCGCTGATCATCACATCCACTGTTGAACGAATTGAAGAAAGCGGCGTTGAGCCAAAAACTGTTACATTGGCGGCAATAAGGCCGGGAATTTTTTTCAGGCGGGTTCGTATGCCACGATTAATATCGTAGATGGTTCTGTCACGCTGAAACCTGTCCACCATATTAACGGTAACCGTCGCCTGCTGCAGCAGCCGGGATGCACCAAAAGATTTTACTCCGGGCTCGGACCCAATCACGGTTGACATATAGAGCATCCATTTTTCAGGAACCTCAGCCTTTATTTCCCGCTCCACCTGCTGGGCAATCACCTTTATTGCATCAACATCAACATTTGGCTGAGTTTCAAAATCGACCGAAATAACACCGGTATCCATAAGCGGCATTAACTCCTTGCCGAGCATGGGCATCTGACGGGCGGAAACGACAAATAATCCGGCCATTACCAGCAAAACAAGAAACCGATGGGTCAACCCCCAGTCAACCAGGGCTATATATCCCTGGCGCAGAGGATCAAGAACATAACGTTCAAAGGGGTGGAGCAGACGGGCAATGGGGTCCGAAGCGCCGGGTTGAAGCAACCAGGGGACCAACAGCGGAATTATAGTCACCGAGACAATGAGTGATGCTGCAAGGGAGACAGCCAGAACAACAGTCAATGGTCGCAGGGTATACTGTACATAACCACCGATGAACATAATCGGCAGAAGAACAATAATAGTGCTCACCGTACCGGCAATATCGGCAAGCAGGATCTCCGAAGTCCCCTGGGCCGCTACCTTTAGTCCCCCCTTGCCGGTGGCACGGATATGGCGTTCAATATTTTCAATAACCACAATGGCATCATCGGTCAAAAGTCCCACGGCAATGATAATAGCGGTCAGGGTAACCATGTTGAACTCAAAGCCCAGCAGCTTCATAAAGGCAAAGGTGAGCACATAGGTAAAGGGCAGGGACAGAGCGGTTATAAACGATGCCCTGGTATTGCCGAGAAAAATTAAAATGACGAAAAGCGTCATGATTACCGCATCCCGGAGTGAACTCAGCATATTATCCACGGTCAGGTCAATGAGCCGGCCCTGGGTGTCGGTCATCTCCATATGAAGCATGGGAAATTCTTTTTTTATCTGCGGCAGGTATTTCTGGATCTGGGCAATAACTTCACGGGCATGCCCGTTTTCACTACGGAGCAGGGAAACTGCGACAGCAGGTTTTCCATTGCCCCGGTAGATAGAAGTTGCATCCGCCCTGCCCCAACCGACCGTACCAAGGTCACCGACCCGAACATAGGCGCCATTTGCCACCGGCACCATGATAGCGCTGATATCCTCCGGTCCGGTGGCCAGGGATTCTGCCGTCAGCAGGTAACGATTTCCTCGGCGATGAACCAGTCCGGTGGGGATGGAAACATTGGAGCCGATCAGAGCGGTTGCCACCTCGGCCGGGGTAAGGCCATGGGCCTCCAGCCTGTTTCGATCAAGATCAACGGCAACCTCGATCCGGTCACCGCCAAACACCTCGGCTTCAGCCACCCCCGGAATCCCCAGCAACCGGTCCCGCAGCTGATTTTCCGCCAGCCGTCGTATTCGAGCGGAATCAAGCGGGACACCGGAAGCCGAAGTCACCCCCAAAACCATCAGAGGCTTGGCAGCATCGGTAATCTTGAAGATGAGAGAATCTTTCACTCCGTCCGGCAACTGACTCTGTACCCGGCGCAACTCGGTGATCACCTTGGTTGCCGCCGTATCAATATCATTGCCATATTCAAATTCAACCTGAACGGCTGAAACCTCATCCTTTGAGGTGGAGGTCACCCGGCGGACGCCGTCAATTGCGGAGAGACGCACCTCCATGGGATGGGTTACATCCGTGGCCACATCATTGGCTGCCGCCCCGGGCCACTGCGTCACCACGGAAACCACCGGCCTGTTGGTTTCCGGGAAAAGGTTCATGGGCAGGGTCACATAGGCAAGCGCACCTGCCACCACTCCAACCAGGGCAACGGCAATAATGGCATGCGGATAGCGAAGGAACCGTTCCATGGCGCTCATGGCAGTTCACCCCGGGCAACAGTAACAGCGTCACCATTTTTCAACTTCAATAATATACTTTCGTGGGCAATAACCACCTGCTCCCCGACCTTAAGCATTCCATTAACAGCAATACCGGCATGTCCACGTAATCGCACCTCAACCGGCACGGTTTTTAAAACATTTTTTCCGTTATCCTGTTGAACAGTAAAAACGTGGCAGTTGGCATCTCCTTTACCACAGAGCAGGCTGTCATAGGGAATCTGAAAGGCGTCATCGATCTGCCGTAAAATAATACGCGCATTAATCCGTGATCCGCTGGGCAGGCCAAAGGGGATGGCATCGACATCAGATTCAACATACCCCAATGCCCTGGTATCAACAGAGGGAAATATCCGGCTGACCGACACGGTCATCTGTCGGTCATTGCAGGAGAGCAACACAGGAGCGCCGGGGCGCACCTGATGAAGAATGGATTGTGGCAGTTCCACCCGCACCAGGGCGCCGCCACTTGCTGTAATTGTGTTGATGGGATGTCCGGGAACACACATATCTCCTGGTTCCGCCAGCCGCCCGGCGATAATTCCGTTAACCGGACAAGTGATTGTTCCGTATCCTATCTGGACCTTGAGAGAAGCGCTTTCATGTTCAAGGGATTTAACTTTCTGAACGGCGGTAACGGTTGCCGTTTTCCTGGCTTCCACTGCACTGGTGCTGCTGCCGCCGCTTTTGAACAATTTTTTCTCCCTTGCCAGCTCATCTTCCGCGCGAGTTGCCTCGGACCGAGCCGCAACAAGTTGGGCCTGAATGGATTGCAGCTTCTTTTCCATTTCACTGGTGTCTATGCGAACCAAAAGGTCGCCTTTGTTGATGGCCACTCCTTCACGCGGTCCCATTTCCAGTATTCGCCCTGAAATTCTTCCCATGATCGTCACTTTCCTGCGGGTGGAAACCCGGGCCAGGGCAGGAAAACCTGCATCCACAGGTCTCTTGGTCACCAGGGCTGTATGCAGGGCCCAGGGAGCGATAATCTCTCTTGGAGTATGAGCAAGCCGGGCAGACCTTTTTTTATGAATAAAAAAACCGCCGGCTGCCAGCGCCAGAAAGATGATCAGAAAAATCAAATAGACTCGTTTCTTTTTTAAAAACGCCATGAGGGTTCCCTGCCTTGCAATATATTCTTTTTAAGTTGTGGGAGATATAATCAACCAATGTCAATGTGGTCGGCCCGGGGACGATGCAGACTTGCGGTATTGAGACGGCTCCAGCCCCAGCGCCCGCCGCAGATGATCTCCCGCCTGCCACCAACTGGTCAGGGCAAAGGCGGAACTTGACCTGGCCGAGGCAAGCGCCGCCTCAGCATCCACCAGATCAGCTGCTGAAAGCCTCCCTTCGATAAAACGATCCGATTGAATGCGCTCTGTTTCCCGGGCAGCTTCGACTGAAGCAACCGAGGCCTGATAGCTGATACGGGCAGCCTTCCAGTCCGCCCTGGCTGAAACAACTTCCGCATGCGCCTGATTTAGCAACACGGCTAACTCATGATGCAGAACCTGGCGGTTTGACCGGGCCTCTTCAACCGCCGCCCGGCGACCGCCACCATCCCAAAGAGGCACTTGCAAGGTGGCAAACAGAGCCCATGTATCATCACCTTCTCCGTTAAAGCCCTGATTCTGCAGCCAGGATCCATCCAGATTCAGTGCAGGCAGGCGGTTGGCAAAAGCAGCCCTTACCCTGGCATCAGCAGCCTCACCACTGAATTTAACAGCCCGGATGTCCGGCCGATTGAAAATTGTTGCCGCCGAATCGCTGAAAGCGCCGGGCTTATTGACCACGGGAGCCACCGGATCGGGAAAGGACTCTTCACCCAAAAGCGCAGCAAGCTGTGCCCGAATACCCTGTTCATTTCCTCGCAGGGCAGCCAGTTTTCCCTTGACCGCCTCCTGATCGGCAATCAGACGCAATCGTTCAACCGGTGCGGCTCTACCTGCAGTAATGGCAGCCGCAACAACCCGGATATGGGCCGTCAGCGCCTCAATCTGTTTTTCCAGGGCTTGTTCAAGGGCTTTTAATCCTTCCAGGTTGTGATAGAGATCAGCCGCCGTATGCAATACCTGGAGTCGAACGTTTCCCTCCCGGGCCAGAGCTGCGGTAAGTTCCTTATCTGCTGCCCTGATACGGGACATAATGCGACCATTGATATCAAGGGGCAGGCGTCCGCTCACCCCATAGCCGATCTGATGGTCATCAAAAAGTTCAGCCTGCATGTTGACCGGAAAGGTTATCGGATTGATCAACCGGCCGTCATTGTAGTTACTGCTTTTAACAAGCGCATCAATTTCACCGAAATACCCGCTTTTCTCATTCTTAAGTACTGCCTGTTGAGATGTGGCCCTGGCATGCGCCGCCTGCAGGGCCGGGGTATTTTGTTCCACCCGCTGTAAAATCTCTGAGAGATCCCTTGCCGAAAGAGAAGGGACAAAAAAGAACAACAGAAGACAAAGAGTCGGGGGCAGCTTCAGGCAAACCATTCTTCCACCTCAGCCTGTTGGGGAACCCGGCCGACACATTTTACCTCGCCGTTGATCACAACCGCAGGAGTTGAGAAAATGCCCAATTTAGCCATTTCGGCAAAATCAGTAATCTTGCTTAATTCTGCGTCTACTCCTTTTGCATCAACAGCAGCCTCCACAACCTTTTGCGCTTGCTCGCAGGAGGCGCACCCTGGTCCGCATATTTTAATTTCCATGATTTTCTCCGTAAGTTTCAATTGGTTAAATAATCATATTAAACAAAAATCCGGTAAAGAGAATGCCGCTGCCGACCACAGCAATGAATACGGCAATAAGTTTTGGCTTGAGTACCTTGCGCAGTATGACCATCTCCGGAAACGAAAGGGCAATGACGCTCATCATAAAGGCCAAAACCGTCCCCAGGGCAGCTCCTTTACCAAGCAGAGCTTCAACTATGGGCACAATGCCTGCGGCATTGGAATACATGGGGATGCCAACCACAACAGCTGCCGGCACAGACCACCAGGCGTCCTTACCCATGAGGGAAGCCATGAAGTCCTCGGGAACATATCCATGAATCGCCGCTCCGACGCCGATACCCACAACCACATACACCCAGACCTTGCCGACAATATCGCCAACCGCATCGCGCCCACGCTGCACCCGGTCCGCCCAGGAGAGTTTTTCTTCAATGACCACAGCCTCGGCTGCCCGCAATTCCTGAACCCAGTCTTCCACCCAGTGTTCAAGATGGAACCGGCCGATGATCCATCCGGAAATCATGGCAATAATCAGGCCGCTTACCAGATAAAGGGCTGCTACTTTCCAGCCGAGAAGCCCGTATAGCAGGACCAGAGCGATCTCGTTTACCATGGGCGCGGCAACAAGAAAAGAAAAGGTCACCCCCAAAGGTATTCCCGCCTGCACAAATCCTAAAAAAAGCGGAACGGCCGAGCATGAACAAAACGGGGTGACAATACCAAGCAGGGCAGCCATGACATTACCGGCGGTTTCACGTTTACCGGCAAGGTATTTTCGGGTTCGTTCCTGGGTAAAAAAAGAACGGATCATGCCGATGATAAAGACTATCAAGGTCAACAGCATCATGACCTTGGGGACTTCAAAGATAAAAAACTGCAGT
>Ga0256833_1001255_pt1 | contig 18824 bp, 17 predicted proteins | sample 356284metaG_FD_190535 | JGI IMG/M metagenome (GOLD analysis project Ga0256833, IMG submission 190535) | Hydrothermal vent microbial communities from Mid Atlantic Ridge, Atlantic Ocean - 356-284 | ecosystem: Environmental > Aquatic > Marine > Hydrothermal vents | place: Atlantic Ocean: Mid... | reverse complement strand
ATAAGCAAATTTACCCTTAGATTCAAGTGCTTTCTCAGTGTCTTCTAAAGCAGAGTAATGAAATTCATGTGCATTAATGATTTTATACTCGGTTTCTTTCTTTGAATTAGCGACCCAAGGCATGTCAATAGTCTCTTTCAGCTTTACATAACCCCTGCCCTGAGGTTTTTTGTGCATTATTGCATCTGCAGGAATAATACCAACCATTGGAAGATTACACCCATTCCATTGAATACTTTGTGACAAATACATTAAGCCCCCACACTCTGCATAAGTCGGCAAACCCGCTTCAATCGCATCATAAATACTCTGACGCATAGAGGTATTATCAGAAAGCATCTGCATCTGCGTCTCAGGAAAGCCGCCTCCAATAAACAAACCATCGAGCTCATCAGCTAAAGATTTATCATTTATAGTATCAATTTTGACAAGTTCAGCACCCGCACGCACTAAAGCTAACTTATCACCAGCATAATAAAAACCAAATGCAGAATCTTCACAGATCCCCAAACGTATTTTAGAGCGTTGACTCGCAGGGCTAGTGATAATTGCAGGGTGTCTAATTGTATTATCAGGGATCGTAATATCAGGAGCTTGCTTAGCTATTTCCAATACTCGTGACAAATCCACTGACTCAGCAACTATTCGTGCAATATCAGCAACTTTCTGTGTAGCCCCCTGCCCTTCATTGCTAGGTTTTAAACCTAAATGACGCTCATCCACTTCAAGCAAAGAACTCTTTTTTACCACGCCCAACACAGGAATATCAGTATATTCTTCTGTCACTGCACGTAGTTTACTCTCATGGCGACCACCAGAAGATAAATTATAAATAACACCTGCAATATTAATATCTGGGTCAAATTGCTGATAGCCCATTAACAAAGGTGCGACTCCTCGCGTTACACCCCGCGTATCAATCACCAAAATAACTGGAGATTGAGTAAGCTTGGCAACAGCCGCATTGCTATCTGAACCATCCAGTGCAACACCATCATACAAACCCTTGTTACCCTCAATAATACTTATATCAGCAGTTTTTACACTATCAGCATACTCAAGCAAAGTGCGTAAAATCTCATTATCTGACATGGTATTAAAATCAAGATTATGACAAGCGCGCCCTCCACTTGCTTCTGTCAACCAAAGAGGATCAATATAATCAGGGCCTTTTTTAAAAGGTTGAACCTTTAAACCCTGCGCATACAACGCTGCACATAAACCAATCGACAAAGTCGTTTTGCCTGATGACTTATGAGCAGCAGAAATATAGATTCGTGGAATAGAAGCCTGCATCTATACCCATCCCCCCCTTTTTTTGCATATTTTATTCATATATTTGTCAATGCCTCAGCCTCAAATTTAACCCCTTGCCAACCATACTTTATGAAATTACGAATATTCTGGTGGTTATCACCATCAGGATCTTTCAAAACATCCTCACGATAATATGCACCAAAACAAGCAAGCGTATCTGCTTCACTCAAATCTTGCAGCTTCGCAAAATAAAACAATTTACAAGAGCCAGAATTTTCACCCGCCTTGTTTTGTAAATCACCATTGCTAAATGCACAGGGAGTGAAAATATAATTGGCATCAATCAATGCCATTAATATATCAAAATCAATAGCTTCAGGCGAAGCTTTCAGTGTTTCAAGAAATTCATTAATGCTCATTATCTTTAAAACCTTTTAAAAATTCTTAAAATAGAGGATGTTCATTATACCCATTTACGGCATAATCGCTCGCCTTCAAACAATACAAAAGGTTAATAAAACAATGTGGTTTAAAAATCTCTACCTATTTAAATTCGAGAAAGACTTTACTCTCAACGCAGAAGAATTGCATGAAGAGTTATCAAAAAAACCATTCGTGCCCTGCACCCCCACACAACGCGAAAGCATGGGCTGGACAGCTCCCATAGCAAAAGGTGAGTCACTGACACATTCATCTAATCGAAATATACTATTCACTATGGCAAGGCAAGAGCGTTTGCTCCCCGCCACTGTGATTAAAGAAACCTTGCAAGAAAAAGTTGAAGAGATAGAAAATATCGAAAGCCGCAAGGTAAGCGCACGAGAGAAAAAAGAGCTACGCGAAGATATTGAACACGAACTACTACCCCGTGCTTTTACCCGTACCCAAAAAATTGACGCATGGATAGACCCCACCAATGGCTGGTTAATTCTCAACACACCATCCGCACCCCGTGCAGAAGCTTTCACCAAACTACTGCGTAAAACCTTAGGCAGCCTACCCGTAATGCTACCAGAATCAGAAGTTTCACCTGCTATCGCCATGACTCAATGGCTAAGCACACAAAAATTACCAGAGCCATTTACACTCGGTTTTGAGTGTGAGCTAAAAAATCAGGGTGATGACAAAGGCACAGCAACCTTCAAACAACATGACCTAACATTAGAAGAAGTACAAAGCAGCCTACAAGCAGGAAAGTACACCAGTAAACTAGCCATAGACTGGGATGAAAAAATCAGTTTTATGTTAAGTGAAGACTTACAAATTAAAAAGCTTAAATTTCTCGATGTCTTAGAAGAGCAATTAAAAGACAACGACCCACAAACTCATGAAGAACACATAGATATAGAATTTGCCCTAATGACAGGTGAAGTCGCAGAAATGTTAAAAGACTTAGTTAAAGCACTAAACTAAAGCTATTCCCTAAATCTGTAAGGTCTCACTATACCCTGAGCTGAAATGACCTTATGGATTCAGCTGATACCCATCCCCCCCCTTTTTTTACATTTTTTATAATGCAGAATCGCAGAGAGCCACAGAGTTTTTAATCATACCCAAGCTTGAGAGAGATTGCTTGGCTGGTACTGAGTTAAATCTGTATTTTTGTAGGTCGGATTAGCGATAGCGTAATCCGACAAAGTACAATAGTTAGTTGGGTTAATCTACACTTATACCTGAGTCCGTGAGTCCAATGCGGATAACAGGGGATAAGATATTGGTTTAGCACGGGATTTAAAAAATCTTAGCTTCACCCTTAGGTTAAGCGGGTATTTTTTAAACCCGTGATGAAACAATAGCTTATTCACTGTGCCGTAGTGGACTCACGGATTCAGGTTATACACCAAAATCACAGCACATCTTTTTGTTGGGCTTCCTATCGTCAGCCCAACCTACAATTCAATTAAAGTATCGTCTCGTTTTAAGTTGATAGCCAAAACTATAAACAATTGTCAGTATAAAATTTAAAGCCCTAAAGCCCGTTTCAATAAATACAATGCAGCAACACTACGACCTTCAGCAAAATCATCACGATCTAGCAACTCATCTATTTTGCTAATCTCCCAAGGCACTACCTCAATGGCTTCGGGTTCATCACCTTCTTCACGGCGTTCAGATAAATCTTGTGCGAGAATAATATGTGTAATATGCCCTAAATAGCCAGGTGCTAAACTCAGACTTTTCATCACTGAAAGATTGGAAGATTCATAACCTACTTCTTCCATTATTTCACGATTGGCAGCATCAAGTATTTCTTCGCCTTTTTCTACTTTACCTTTAGGAAAGGCCAGTTCATAGCGTTCGGTGCCTGCTGCATATTCACGAATCAGTAGAATGGTATTTTCATCGAGAACAGGTACAATAAGCACTGCTCCCACACCACGACTGACTAGGCGTTCATACTGGCGTTTTTCGCCATTGGAAAATTCCAGATCAAGTGCCTCTATCTTAAATAGGCGACTGCTGGCAACGATTTTAGTTTTGTGTATGATGGGTAATTTATGAGTCATAAAAGTGAGTTTAACCGCTGATGAAATTAATTCCTATTAATTGGCAAAATATTCAAACCGTATTTCTTGATATGGATGGTACATTACTAGATTTACATTTTGACAACCACTTTTGGCTTGAGCACATGCCTAAACGCTATGCCGAGAAACATAGCATTACACTTGATAAAGCACAAAAAACCTTGATGGCAAATTATCAAGCTCATAAAGGCTCGCTAAAGTGGTATTGCCTAGATCATTGGCAAGAAACCCTTGATATGGATATAGTAAGCCTGAAACATGAAGTGGCTGATCGTATTGCCCTTCGCAAAAATGTGATTGAATTTCTTGAATATTTACGTGTTTTACAAAAACGAGTAGTTTTATTAACAAATGCTCACAATAAAACTGTAGACTTAAAATTTGGCTATATTGAATTAGAAAAATATTTTGACCGAGTGATTACAGCCCATGATGTGGGTTTGGCAAAAGAACAATCTGGCTTTTGGCAGGCTCTACAAAATATGGAGGACTTTGATAAAAAACACAGCTTATTTATTGATGATAATCTTGATGTATTACAGACAGCAGAACAATTTGGCATTGTGAATTTACTGGCAATTCATCAGCCAGATTCACAACAAGGCATTATAAATACAGGGAAATATAAAGCAATTGAGTGTTATACTCAGATCATGTAAATAGATCAGACTATATATTTTATTGGTCATGGGTTTGATGGGTTTGATGTGTAGATAAGTTATTGCAAGTAAACCCAACAAACTATTATACTCTGTCAGATTACGCTATTGCTAATCTGACAAAAATACAGATTTAACCCGCTACTATAATAAACTGAATCTAAAGGTACACTACGGCTATTGATTCAGGCATAAAAAACCACAAGGAGAAAAAATGTTTGGCGAACAGCACGACTTACACCACGAATTTCCAGAGTATCACGATAAAATTCATGAATTAAAACTGAATAATGGGCATTTTCAGCGCCTATTTAAAGACTATGATGAAATTGCACATGAAATGAGCCGTATTCAACAAAATATTGAAACACCATCAGATGAATTTATTGAAAGCCTTAAACTAAAACGATTGCATTTAAAAGATGAGCTTTATGCAATGTTAAAAGATTAGAAGCATGTATGAGATAAATTATTACCAATAAATCAACCGCTTAGAAGATATACTAAAAACTAGGATTTGCAGTCAATTCTTAGTTCTCGAACAGGCTCCTAATTAGTACAATAATAAACCGCACCTTATTTGATTACCTATCCGCGTAACTCCATCAATATTGGTTTGATGGAGTACTAGGAGGCTGTCTGAGAACTCGGATTGAAACGAAAATGCCAGAAATATTATAAGGTGAGCTTATCAAAAGAGGCGAATAGTTGTTCTATTTAACGAATTTGATAAGCTCAGATTATGATGTTTGTGGGATTTGCAGTCAACTCTTAGTTCTCGGACAGCCTCCTAGTTACCAAAACCGACCGTTCATCTATATATTTCATCACTTCATACTTGATAGTGTGCAGTTTTGCCTTTACAGGCTTTAAATAAACACCTTATTCTACTTATAACCCATCCCCCCCTATTTTTCATATATTTTATATTTTGCTAAATCTTAAACAATTGGAGTTTTGATTTTTTACATAAGTATTTTACTATAATCATCAAGGACGATGATTACACCCTAAGGACATATTATGAATATATTCAGCAAAACCAGATGGATATTGATAGCCTCTGTTGCTGTACTTGCTTCTTCAACCACATTAGCTGCTAATAAAACGGTGCATAGTAGCCTAGCACAAGCCACCAATATACAATTGAGCAATGCTTATGCGTTTAAAAAATGCCGTGACTTACAAGGCAAACCCTTTGACAAGAAAAGTAAAAAGAAAAAAGCAATCATTGTAGGTGATAGCCAAGGCTGCGATTTTCTCAATAGCGCACTTGAAAATGGCTATTTAAAAAACTACCAAATCCAGTTCCACTTTATTCCCTACCCATGTCAAACTGTGCCAGGAGAATACATTTCAAGATATATTAAACCAAAACATCGTCACTTTTGTACTACATCAGGTCGCACTGATACGCTTGAAAAGGTAAAAAAACAAGTCCCAGAAGCTAATTTAATTATCTACGCCTCTCTCTGGAAGCCTCAAGTTGCTGAGAAATTACCAAAAATTATTCGCTATTTGCGAATCAAAAAAGACCAAAGGTTAATTGTAATTGGCAATAAGTTTTTTGGGCACATGCTGATTCAGGATTATTTTCACATGAGCTTAAAAGAGCTTAGAAAACTGAGAAATAATGTTGGCACAAAAACTCTTAAAATCAATTCAATTTTGCAAAGACGACTACGCGGAAGAATCTCCTTCATTGATCCACATAAACTGATTTGTGGTAGTCGCTCAACAAGCTGCCCAATCTTCACCAAAGATTTACAACTCATTTCATACGACGGCAGACACTTGACTAAGGCAGGGGCAAGATACGTTGGAAAGATACTCTTTCAAAAAACTGTACTAGGAAAAATTTAGATAATTGCCACATCATGAGTTTATTAGGAGGCTGTCCGAGAATAGAGAGTCTACTGCGGAAAAGCTGAATTTGACTAGATTTTCCCCCAATTTTTGGTGAATAGAACAACTATTCCCCTCAAATTGGTAAAAAATCTAGCTCAAAACAGCTTTCCCTCGCTATGACTTCTATTCTCAGACAGCCTCCTAGCTAATTGTTAAGTCACGAGTTTATTATTACCGTTTAGAGCGCAATAAACTTACACCCAGCAAAACCAGTAATAATCCAACGATTTGCGCCCAACCAAATGGCTCACCAAGGATGTTAACAGCAAGAATAATGGTGATAACCGGACCAAGTGTTCCCATAATACTGGTTCGGGTTGCACCAATTCTATTAATTGCTTCACTAGTAAAAAAACTGGGGATCAAAGTACTAAAAATTGCAAGCAAAAGAGAAAGCCCCCAAAGTCTCGGCGACACATTTAAATCAGCAAGCTCATGTGTAGCAAAAAACTGGATAAGAATAAAGAGCAATGATGATGACATTGCAACACTGGTAAAAATCAAGCTTCCTAATAATGCTATATAGGCTTTACTAAAGATCACATAAGTTGCAAAACTAAGTGCTGCTAAGGCAACTAATAGAGTGCCAAGTATAGTCTGTGCTTCATTTGAACCAATACCGCTTGGGGATTCATTAAAGAATAAAAAACCCACTCCAATATAACTTACAAGCAGGGAACTAAACACTTTTATGGTGATTTTCTCTTTGAAAAAAAACCAGCTTAATATGGCAACCATAATAGGATAAGTAAACAGAGTGAGCCGTTCAAGCTGGGCAGAAATATATGATAAACCTTCAAAATCTAAATAAGAAGCAAGATAGTAGCCTAAAAAACCCAAGCCAATAATTGCCAAAGCCTCTTTTTTTGTAAACAAAGTAGCCTTCTCAGGGCGTGTTTTAATCGCATAAGCAAGAGTCAATAAATAAAATGGAAAAGCAATCAGCATCCGCAAGGTTAGCAGTGTTGTAGCATCAATATCCTCTTCAAATGCTAACTTAATAAAAATTGATTTTAAGGAGAATAATGCCGTTCCAGCAATTGCAAAGAAAATACCTAAACGAAAGTTTTTTTGTTCTACATTTTTATTCATGTGATTCCTATAAGAGATGAGCGCAGGAATCAGAAAAGCTGGGGAGATTCCCGCAGCCGTTGAAAATTTAAAAGTAAGAGAACTCTCTGGCTACGTTTGATTGAATAATCACCAGCCATGATTTGAGAATATAAGTTACTTTATTAATTGAAGTCATAAACCTGAATCCGTGAGGTCACAACGGCACACGACGCAAGCCATTGATTCATCATGAGTTTAAAAAATACCCGTTTAACCTAAGGGTGAAGCTAAGATTTTTTAAATCTCATGCTAAACCAATATCTTACGCCCTGCTATCCGCATTGACCTCACGGATGCAGGTTAATAGTCTAACACTAATATTGAATAAAAGTTCAAAATAAATCTGCATACCCTGTAAAACCCATCCCCCCCTTTTTTTGCTTTTTTAAATGACATCTTTTAGTAATTTTAATCGCTACACCAATCACTACCCCAAATTTTCAAGGATTAATCTTGCTTGTTTTGCGTCATCCAGAATCTGAGCCTTGAGTATTTCAAAGTCATCAAAGCGTTTTTCACCACGAATAAATTTGACCAGCTCGACACAAATATATTGACCATACACATCAGCATCAAAATCAAAAAGATGTGTTTCAAGTCTATTCTCTATCCCTTTAACCGTAGGGCGTGTTCCTAGGTTTGCCACACCTTTTATAGCAGACTTTCCCAACCCATAGACGTTAACCGCATACACACCGCGACGTGCAGCAATATGGCTAGGCATCTTTAAATTAAGTGTGGGGAAGCCAATAGTTCTACCGCGTTTATCACCATGTCTGACCCTTCCAGATAGTTGATAGTTTGCCCCAAGCAAGTGGTTAGCCTGTTGGATTTCGCCCGCTTCGAGATGTTTACGAATCCGTGTACTGCTTACTCTTTTATCATTTATTTTGCAGGTTGGTGTATCAACTACCATCATTCCTGCTGACTCCCCTATTTTTTGCAAAAGTTGAAAGTCACCTTTGCGCTGATAGCCAAATCGAAAATCATCACCAACCGCTAAATATCTAACGCTTAATTTATCTAATAAAACATTTTTTACAAAATCTTCTGGCTTTTGAGATGCAAATTCAGAATTAAATTTTAAACAAAGATAATGATCAACACCAAGCGTTTGTAGCAAACGGATTTTATCCCGCATAGGATAGATTCGTGCAGGTGGCTCAGGCATAAAATATTCAGCAGGCAATGGCTCAAAGCTAATGATTGTAAGAGGAAGCTTCATATCAATCGCTTTGTTTTTAAGCGTACTAATAATTCTTTGATGCCCCAGATGGAGACCATCAAAATTACCAATGGTGGCAACACAGCCACTTGAATTTAAATTAAACGAGTTCAGTCCACGGATTAGTTTCATACCTTAATACTATTCTAAGCCTATAAAATTTTGTTGCCTAAGTGCTTCATAAACCGTAATTGCAACAGTATTGGATAAATTTAAGCTACGGCTATCGCCTAGCATGGGTAGCCTAAGCTTTTGATCGTTTGCTAGTGTATCAAGTATATCAGCAGGTAAGCCTCGTGTTTCAGGACCAAAGAGTAAAATATCACCTACTTTGAATTTTGCTGTTGAATAGCTGGTCTGAGCTTTAGTGGTTAGAGCGTATAATGTTTTATCATGAATATTTTGTATCGAGACAAGAAAAGCATCATAATTTTTATGCTCATGAACTGTTGCCATATCTCGATAATCCATACCAGCACGTTTAAGTTTTTTCTCGTCAAGATCAAAGCCCAGTGGATGAATTAAATGTAATTTGCATCCAGTGTTTGCACACAGGCGCATAATATTACCCGTATTAGGCGGGATTTCAGGTTCATAGAGAGCGATTTCAAACATTGTTTAATCTTAGGCATGGGCTAAGAATAAATCAACCATTCTTTATTTGCCTTTTACCTCTGCTCAAATCATTATGAACAAGAACCACACATCTTAATGGACGATCTAATAATGAATCTACCTCAAAATGGATGGGTAATTTAGTGCGTTATTCATTATTTTCATATTTAGTGAAAATGTAGAATAGTTTTTCTTGACATCTAAAAGCGAAAACGCTGTAATACGCCCTCGCTCGAATGGCCCGATAGCTCAGTCGGTAGAGCAGAGGATTGAAAATCCTCGTGTCGGTGGTTCGATTCCACCTCGGGCCACCATTTTTTATTCGTAGCAATCCAAAAATATTTAGAAAACCCGCTTTCTAGCGGGTTTTTTTGTGCCTTCAATTTCCATTCATACACATTCTCACAAGAAAGAAAAGTGAAACAACAAATAGCCTTTTTTCAAATAAATATCAGACAAGCTGTCATCTAATACTTATTAATATGAGCTGTATCATTACATCAAACTAATATATAAAGTAACATTATTCATCTATCAAATAAAAACAAATTAGGTAAAACCTGAATCCGTGAGGTCAATGCGGATAACAGAGCGTAAGATATTGGTTTAGCATGGGATTTAAAAAATCTTAGCTTCACCCATAGGTTAAGCTAAGATTTTTAAACCCGTGATGAATCAATAGCTTGCATCCTGTGCCGTAGTGACCTCACGGATTCAGGACATATTTAACCCAACAGCAAAAAGTGTAACTACTCAACTTACCCCTTATATTAACGTATTTCTGCGTTGGAAGTGCTCATATTAAGGATACTGGGTTAAGCGAATATATCTTTAACTCTTAATGAATCAATAGCTTACATCTAGTACTCAATCAATATTGGTTTGCTAGGTTTAGCAAGCCAGAAGGGTCGTAACGACCTCACGGATTCAACTATAATTTACACTTTATTAAAGCTTCTTTCCTTAATATACTGTCTCTATCAAATTACCTCCAAATGTCAGATATTGCGAGGATTAACGGAGAGTTATATGAGTCATGGAAAAGTAATCACATTAGTCACAGTGCTGTTTTTTTTGTTTTTACAAGGAAGTAGTAGCTTTGCTGATCACACCGAACACAAGTTAGTGATACAAGTCAGTACGGATGACCTACGAGCGCAACAAACCGCGCTGACCAATATTGTTAATATTCAAAAGTACTATGGAATTGATAATATTAAAATAGAACTAATTGCATTTGGTCCTGGTTATAGAATGCTTACACCACAAAGCACTTTAGCATCAAGAATTGCAAGCCTTGCCATGCAAGAAGTCACTTTTACCGCCTGCATGAATACCCTAATTTCTGTTAAAGAAAAAACAGGATTTATGCCTAAATTAATTGAAGGTGTAACTACTACAAAAGCAGGTGTAGTTAGAATTATTGAACTACAAGAACATGGTTATAGCTATGTAAAATACTAAAAAGCTAACCCACAATAACGTAACCCAACTTACAGCTCCCACAAAAAAGCCTCCATTAAGGAAACCCTGATCAAGTCCAATTATTTTTAGCTTGCCAAATCTGCCGCTAAATTCTAATCAACTTAATCAGGTTTTCCTCAAGGAGGCTTTTTTTAACTCAGGTCTTTGGATAAATACATCCTAAACACTGTAAGTTATACGATCACAAACCAGATAAATACTCTGCTAGTGCAGTAATTTCATCTTCTGAAACACCTGCCATAATACCTTTCATTGCAGCTGTTTGACCGTTGTTTCTTGCGCCACTTTTAATATCTTTCATTTGTTGCATTATATACTCTTTGCCTTGTCCTGCTAGTTTTGGATACACTGGCATAATAGGTGATTTTGCATCAGCACCATGACATGCAGTACAGCCTTTTGCTGTGTATAAGGCTTTACCATCAGCAGCAAATGCTGTTGAACTCATCATTACAACTAAACCTGTTGCCAATAAAGCGGCAGTTTTAACTTTTAACATAGACACCCTCCAAGAAGAAATAATAAAAAAGAATTTATACGCTAATACAAATAATACTACATTGAGTTAAGTCAATATGGCTTGTTTTTAGCCTTGATTGACCTCCATCAATGCCGATAATCATAGCACGCATGTAACTTACTAGCATGAAAATAATTGCGTACTTAAGGAAACCCTGATCAAGTCCAATTATTTTTAGCTTGCCAAATTCTAATCGACTTATTTTAGGTTTTCCTTAAAAACATGACAATGCTATTTCTCAAACAAAATCTTGATTATCTAGTCTTCGGCACACTGGGAGTTATGAGCTTCTTTATGCTCTGGTTTGTGATTGAGCGTTATCTCTATTATTTACGCATTAAAGTTGAAAACTATAAACACCCTGATGAACTCAATGTAGCACTTACTAATCACCTCACCATTATCTCGACAGTAGGCGCAAATGCACCCTATGTAGGTCTTCTAGGGACTGTCTTAGGCATTATTCTAGTCTTCTATGATATGGGACAAGGCGGCAAGATCAATGTTCATACGATAATGACGGGGCTTTCACTGGCATTAAAAGCAACAGCAGGTGGGCTGTTTGTTGCCATACCTGCGATTATGTTTTACAACGCATTATTAAGAAAAGTAGATGTTCTAAATGCAAAATGGCGAGTGTATAACGACTCAATCCTCACTTCATCTAGCAACTCATCTATTAACTCACAAAAAATAAATCACAAATAAATGAAACGCTTTGATCAAATCAATGTTATCCCTTTTATCGACATTATGTTGGTATTGCTGGCAATTGTTTTAACCACTGCAACCTTTATTTCACAAGGTCAGATTGAAATAAATCTTCCCACTGCAAATAGTGCCGAACAAATTGAAGATCAAACAAAAAAATTAACTATTACTATAAACACCGAAAATAAAATTTACCTCGAAGATAAACAACTTGATTTAGATAGCTTATCAAGCGCACTGAAAAATATTGATAAAAATACACCTATTGTATTTAAAGTAGACAAGCAGGTCGTTTTTGAAAAATTTGTGCAGATTATTGATTTATTAAAAACACATAAACTTGAAAAGTTTTCAATTATAACAATCGAGCAACCATAACTCAGAATGAAAGAAAACCTCACAGGATTACTTCTATCTGGACTACTACATGCAGCGGCTCTCGGCTGGGCGGTTAATGCCAGTTATTTGCCACCAAAAGAGAAAATAGAACATCAAAAACATCAGCTTAACGTAAGCCTTTTTCAAACTAAAAAAATTATAAAAAAGCCAAGTATTAAAAAAATAGAGCCACCTGCACCAACAAAAATAATTGCAACTACTCCACCACCAAAAGAAAAACTAGCTCAACCCAAGCCAGAAACTATTAGCAAACTAAAACTAGCAAAGCCCATCGTTGTCGCTACGCTTAAGCCAGAAGTAGCTATTGAAAAAGCTATTATTAAACCACGCAAGCATCAAAAAAAGACGATACAAAAGCTAACAAAAAAACCACTAAGAAAACTAAAGAAATCTCTTAAAAAAACTCATAAAAAAATAAGGCTAAAAAACAAAAAACACATAAAAAAAGTCAGAAAACCCAAACCTAAAATCATAAAGAAACGTGAGCTAAAAAGACCTGCTATTAAACAAGCGAGCAGATCAAAACCTAGGCTAAGAACTAAATCGAGAATAGCTAAGTCAAGAATAGCCAAGCCTAGAATAGCTAAGCCAAGACTCACAAAACCCAAAAGAAAACTAACAGTAAGATCAACAATAAGAAAAATTCAGCACAAACCCAGAGTTACCCCTGCTCCCCGCAGAACAATCAGAAAAACTCCTGCTATTAAAAAATATGTAAAAAGGGGGGGGATGGGTATTAATCGTTATAAAACGCCTTCAAATATCAAAAAATATAGTAAACAACAAAGTAAACACCATAATAGACAACAAGCTATTAGAACGCATCAGACCTATAGAAAACCTGTTAGACAATACCATAAAGCAGCACCCGCCAAGAAAAGCAAGCCCGTTAATTCTGCATTGATTGCTAATCTAAATAAGCAATACAAAGCGCGCTTACACCAATTGATCGCTAGCGTAACTAGAAAAAATTACCCTAAGCGTGCTAAAAGACGCAACCAACAAGGCAGAGTCAAGCTAGCATTTACAATTTCTCACAGTGGCACGATTACAAATATAAGAATACTCAAAAGCTCAGGCACAGCTTCATTAGACAAAGCCGCGCTTCAAGCAATTCAGAAAATTTCTCACAGGCTTCCCTTTTTAAGAGGCATGCCCAAAAAGTCTCTTAATTTAAAAATGACAGTTGTATACGTTTTAAAATAAATACCCCTATTCTTACTCGCATATAAAAGGATAACTCCATGAAAAAAACACTATTAGCCACTCTGATTATAACGACAATCTCCCCCGTTTTTGCCGCTTCTAATAATCAGGAAGAAGATCAAATTGATGATGTCATTGTCACTGCTACTCGCTCAGAAATTGATACAAAAGATGCTCCAGGAAGCGTCACCGTTATCAATCGCAAAGAAATTGAACAAAAAGGCAGTGATGGCATTGTTGACTTGATTCGAGGCACTACAGGCATTAGTTTACAAGGTATTGGCACAGGTGGGCGCAAATCCATCAGCTTACGAGGCATGGAAGGCAAGCACACTCTGATTTTGATTGATGGCAAACGCATTCCATCCAGCAATGATAGTATTGGACCAAATACTGATTTTCAATATGACTGGATAGCAACAGAAAATATTGAGCGCATTGAAATTGTTCGTGGCCCTATGTCAGTACTTTATGGTGCTGATGCGCTTGGTGGTGTGGTTAATATTATTACCCGCAAACCGAGCAAAAAAACACAAGCCAGCCTCAAAACAAAAGGACTGCTTACAAAAGGCAATAACAGCGGTGACGGTCATGCGCTTGAGTTCAACCTCAGTGGCAGTGCCAATGATAAAGTACAGATTAGCGTAAGCGCACAGCACTCAAGAAGAGCCTCGCTCGAAAGCAAGCTCAAAGTGGGTCAATCAGCCATTGAAGGTCGAAAAAAACAACTACTATCATTGGCTTTAGGTTGGCAACCAGCCGCTAACCATGATATTAAACTAGAAGTAAGCAAAGGTAATGAAGATCGTTGGTATGACACACAAACCCGCCGCAAAAAACTCTATCAAAGCCAATATGATATTAACAGAGAACAGCTTTCACTTGGCTGGAAAGGATCTTTTGCCAATAAAAATGTATCACTAAGAGCTTATCAAAACAGCATAGACATCAGCAATAAAGCCACTAATGGCGTAAGGTCTACCGCACCACAAAAACTCAGAGACACTACTTTGGAAGGTGCTCTTAGCTTCCCTGTTGGGCAAAAACACTTTTTTAGCACTGGATTTGAACATCGCAAAGAAACGCTGAAAAATAAAAGGCTTAAAGGCGGCAAAGGCGACGTCACACTTAACTCACTTTATCTACAAGATGAAATCGACCTAACAGATAACTTAGTCTTTAGCCTAGGCGTAAGATTGGATGATCACGAAACATTTGGCAATGAAACTAGCCCACGAGCTTCCATTGTCTGGAACAAAACTGATAATCTCACTTTAAAAGCAAGCTACGGACACGGTTTTAAAGCACCAAATATCAAACAATCTTCAGCCGATTATGTATTTGCTTTTGGCCCCATAAAAGTCACGGGCAACCCCGACTTAAAACCTGAAACCAATAACGCTTTTGAACTAGGAGCAAGCTACAGCACTGATAAATACAGCATCAATGCGGCCATCTTTGACAACAAAGTCAAAAACCTAATTGAACTCACTGGTCCAGTTTCAGATAGAACCTATAAAAATGTCAGTGAGGCTCGCTTAAAAGGGCTAGAATTATCATCCACCGTTGCACTAGGAAAAAGCTTAAACCTAAAAAGCAGCTACCAATACCTTGATGCAAAAGATGGTGATGGCAGTCGCTTAAAACATCGCCCTAGACACACACTATCAAGTGGCATTTCTTGGCAGAAAAACAGCCTAAAACTCAATCTAGGTGCAGAATACCTATCAGGGCAGATAATTGAACACAATAATATATCAACAGATGTTCCTGGTTATGTTATGTGGAATACAGGCGTACAGAAATCAATGGGTAAAAATTTAGACCTTGCTTTACGAATTGACAACCTAACTGATGTACGTCTTGAAGATAAATCATCAGCATTTTTGCATGAGGAATATCCACGCACGATTAGTTTAGAATTACGCGGTCGCTTTTGATTAAAACCTGAATCCGTGAGGTCAATGCATTAGTTGTAGATTAACCCAACTAACTATCGTACTTTGTCGGATTACGCTATCGCTAATCCGACCTACAAAAATACAGATTTAACCCATTACCAAAAAATGTAAAAAAAGGGGGGGATGGGTTCAGTTTTTGAGCTATCTCCTATCACACTGCCAAAACAGTCAAACCACCCATATATGGCAATAATACTTCGGGTATTTTAATACTGCCGTCTTGTTGTTGATAGTTTTCAATCACTGCAACCAAAGTACGCCCTACGGCTAAGCCTGATCCGTTTAGTGTATGTAATAGTTCGGGCTTTCCTGTTTCTTTATTTCTAAAACGTGCTTGCATTCGACGCGCCTGAAAATCTTGCATATTTGAACAGGATGAAATTTCACGGTAGGTGTTCTGTGCGGGTAGCCAAACTTCCAGATCATAGGTTTTTGTTGCTGAAAACCCGGTATCTCCAGCACAAAGAACTACTGTCCGATAAGGCAGTTCTAATTTTTCTAAAATCACTTCAGCATGACGACGTAAACGCTCTAGCGCGTCATTAGAATCTTCTGGCTTGGTGAAATGCAGTAGCTCTACTTTTTCAAATTGATGCTGGCGAATTAAGCCGCGTGTATCCCTTCCATAAGAACCTGCTTCTGATCTAAAACAAGGCGTGTGTGCCGTATACTGCATGGGGAGCTGGTCTTCAGCTATAATTTCACCCCGCACTAAATTGGTGACAGGAACTTCTGCGGTCGGTATCAAATAATAGTTTTGATCACCTTCAAGTTTAAATAAATCTTCAGCAAATTTAGGCAACTGCCCTGTGCCATAAAGACTGTCTTCATTCACCATATAAGGCACATAAACTTCTTGATAACCATGTTCGGCAGTATGTGTATCAAGCATAAATTGTGTTAAAGCACGGTGAAGCCTTGCCATACCAGCGCGCATCACAACAAAACGAGAGCCTGTCAGCTTACTGGCAGATTCAAAATCCATCCAGCCATGAGCTGCGCCAAGATCAACATGATCTTTAGGCTCAAAATCAAATTGTGTTGGTGCGCCCCATGTGCTTATCTCAACATTATCATCTTCTGTTTTTCCTTCAGGAACAGAGTCTTGCAATATATTAGGAATCCCCTGCACAATCGCATCTATCTCAGCTTGTAACTCAGATAATTCTTGCTCAGCCGCTTTTAGCTTATCACCAAGGTCAGCAACCTGTGCCAATAGTGGCTGTATATCTTCACCTGCCGCCTTAGCTTTACCTATTGATTTTGAACGAGTATTGCGCTCATTCTGTAAATCTTGCGTAGCAGATTGTAAAGTTTTGCGCTTATTTTCAAGTGCCTGAAACTGCTCAACATCGAGTTTAAAACCACGTTTAAGTAATTTCTCAGCAACCCCATTAATATCATTTCGTAATAATTTAATATCTAACATTTTATATCCATTGTTGTTATATCTGGTGTTATATCGGTTGTCACATTTGTTTTCCTAGCAACACACCAAACCATACGGCAAGTACCGTAAAGCTTACATTAATCAACATATTCAACAAGGCTCGCAAAGCCAAGCCTTCTTCAAAGAGATTGAGTGTTTCCATTGAAAATGTTGAGAAAGTGGTAAATGCCCCTAAAAATCCAACAAAAATAGCCAGTCGTAGGAGTGGATTCAAGCCTATTTTCTCAACTAAGTAAACTGCCAAAAATCCCATAAGAAATGAACCTGCCATATTTACAACTAAAGTTCCAAAAGGAAAATTGGCATCAATTTTATTATTTACCCATGTCGAGATAATATAGCGCATCAATGCGCCTAGGCTACCTCCACACATAATTGCAAAAATTTGTGTGCTGTTGATTGTCATCAAAAGTATAAATGCTTAAATTTAAAAAGGGATAGTGTATATGAAGCTTACTCAAGTTAGAATGAAGAAATGTCATCATCTGAAATAAATCAAACAAACAAACAAGATTTAATTGCTCAACTAGGCAAAATTCTTTCCGCGGACTATTTATTAACATCGGAAGAAGACTTAAAGCCTTATGAATGCGATGGCTTAGCGGCTTATCAACGACTCCCTGTTGCTGTGGCTTTACCTGATAGCATTGAGCAGGTACAAAAAATTGTGAAAATCTGCTCTCACCTAAAAATTCCCGTGGTTGCCCGAGGTGCTGGCACAGGCTTATCGGGCGGCGCACTACCCCATGAAGGTGGAATAATTCTAGGGCTTTCTCGCTTTAATAAAATTTTAGATATTGACCTTGAGAATCAAATGGCTCGCGTCCAACCTGGTGTGCGCAATCTTGCTATTTCTGAGGCCGCTCGCCCCTTTGGATTTTATTATGCACCTGACCCATCATCACAAATTGCCTGTTCTATCGGGGGCAATGTTGCTGAAAATGCAGGTGGTGTTCATTGCTTAAAATACGGGCTAACAGTTCATAATGTTCAGCAGGTAAAAATCGTTACTATTGATGGCGAGCTGATTACACTCGGCTCAACAACCCTTGATACACCAGGCTATGACCTACTAGCACTGATCACAGGATCAGAAGGAATGCTGGGTATTATTGTCGAAATTGTCGTAAAGCTACTGCCAAAACCACACAAGGTTAAAGTATTAATGGCATCCTTTAACCTTATGGAAGATGCAGGCAATGCAGTTGCTGCCATTATTGCTGGTGGTATTATTCCTGCCGGTCTTGAAATGATGGATAAACCTGCCATCGCGGCAGCAGAAGCTTTTGTCCATGCTAATTATCCATTAGATGTAGCCGCAATTTTATTGTGTGAGCTCGATGGTGATCAACTGCAACTTGATGAGCAGGTTTCTAAAGTAGAAGCTTTATTGAAACAACAAAATGCTGTTGAAATCGTAATTGCTGATTCTGCCGAAGATCAAGCACGTTTATGGGCTGGTAGAAAAGCAGCTTTCCCCGCTGCGGGTAGAATCTCTCCTGATTACTATTGTATGGATGGCACTATCCCTCGCAAACAAATTGCCTATGTCTTACAGAAAATATCAGAGCTATCTGAACAACATGGCTTGCGTGTTGCCAATGTTTTTCATGCAGGAGATGGCAATCTGCATCCACTTATTCTTTATGATGCCAACCAAAAAGGTGAGCTTGAAATTGCCGAGAAATTTGGTGCTGACATACTCGAACTTAGCGTTAAAGTCGGTGGCACAATCACTGGCGAACACGGCGTAGGGCATGAAAAAATTGATCAGATGTGCATACAAT